>Ga0209624_10000700_pt1 | contig 29132 bp, 18 predicted proteins | sample JacPinW_OM2H0_O1_FD_188565 | JGI IMG/M metagenome (GOLD analysis project Ga0209624, IMG submission 188565) | Forest soil microbial communities from Algoma, Ontario, Canada - Jack Pine, Ontario site 1_JW_OM2H0_O1 (SPAdes) (version 2) | ecosystem: Environmental > Terrestrial > Soil > Boreal...
TCGACAGCAGTTTGACAATCGTTGTTCGATAGCCCGCTTCGTAGGCAATCAGCCCCTCATTCTTAAAGTGCGGATTACCGATGAGCTCCACCACCGCAGGAACTCCTCCTGGGCCTGAAAATCCGCTGAGATCGGATCGGATGGAGGTGTCGATCGAGCTCGGCGTCCGTTCCGCTTTGGAGATGGCGGCCCACAGCGTGTGGTGCTGGGTCGGTACCCACGCCGCACGAGCGCTGGGCATGAAGCCAAAACCCGTGTAGTAGTTGTGTTCAATCTTCGCGCCTACAGTCAGGTAAAACTTGTCCGGAACGATGGTGATTTCATCCTGGACGAACGAACCGAACAGGTGAGTGCCGAGCTCAGCGGGGATCAAGGACACAGTCAGACCCCCATCGGAATCCGTCGCCGAGTATCGATACGTCAGTCCCCATACGATGTTCTGACCCGTCCAGCCGCTGTAGCGATCCTGAAAGTCAATGTCGAGCGTGCCGCGATGCTCGCGGAGAATATCGTTGAGTTTGTATCGCTCCCAGGAAACCTCTAAGGAAGTATCGGAGTTAGGTGACGAGGTGTGGTCCCAGACCCCTTGAATGAACCCTCCTGACAGGTTCGCCAATAGCTCGATATTTTGTGGGCCAGACGATGTAACAGACGGAAACTCCGTGGTGGGTTGGCCCTCACGGCCGGTGTAGATATTCCCCTGAAACGTCAGGGTGTCCTTGGATGAAAGGACACTGTCGGTGCGAAAACCGCCCTGGAGCAGGTGCCAGCCGTCTCCGCCGTCCTGGCCCCCAGGACTTGGGAAGTGTTCCTGGTTGAGATATTTCGTATACACCCGGTAGTCGGTTTGCTCGCCCGCTCGCCCGCCGTACTGCATGGTCCCAAATCCCTGGTCGGTATTGCCGCCCCCCGCAACCACCAGCCCGCCAAGGGTTTCTGACGCTTTCTTGGTAATGATGTTGATGACACCGTTGACGGCGTTCGCTCCCCAGATCGATCCCCCGGGGCCGCGGATGACTTCGATTCTCTCGATGTCCTCCATGGGAAGATCCAACACATCCCAGAAAACCCCTCCGAAGGTCTCTGTGTACACCGGCCGCCCGTCGACCATCACTAGGAGCTCGCTGCTAAATCGCGCATTGAACCCGCGCACGCTGACCGCCCAGGTGTTCGCGTTGATCTGTGCCACGTCGACACCGGGCACCATTCGCAGCAGGTCGGGGATATTCGTCGCTCCCGAGCGAGTGATGTCTTCCGGGGAGATGACAAAGACCGCCGCGGCGGTGTGCGAAAGCGTCTGCTTCGTCTTGGAGACCGAAGTAACCTCGATGTTCATTAAATCTTCCAGACTGCGTCCGGTCAGATCGGTAGTCTCTTGCTGCGACCACACAGGCAGCGAACAGCACCCAACCAGGACCACCAGCGCCATGGCGCAGGCGACTCTAAATCTGCGACTACCCGCAGAGAATACGTCATGGCTTCTTGTCGTCACGAAACGGCCCCCAACGCCGATGCGCACACACCGGCAGCGTTCTCCTGCATGAACTATCGGCACAAGTACCCAATTGTATTGATCGGCTGTACCGGAACCACCGGGAGCGAACTTAAGTAGGAGATTTCAACTGGGAAATGGCGCGGTACCAAGCTACTTAGAATCAGCAAGTTGCGAGACAGCTGGAACAGTGAGTCTTTTCCGCCGCCTAGACCGTAGTACCGATATGATGGGCGGCGCGGCAATTTCCTGGGAGAGCGGAATGGCTGTGGAAAGCGACGTAGCACAGCTTCGGCGCGGGGATCTGGACGCGCTTTCGACGCTGGTGACGCGATATCAGAACAGGCTCTACCGATATTTGCTCCGCATGGTACGGCAGCCTGCGGAGGCTGAGGATCTCTTCCAGGTCACCTGGATACGTGTCGCGGAAAAAATTCAGCAATACGATCCACAGCGAAACTTTGAGGCCTGGCTGTTCACGCTGGCGCGCAATCTGGCAATCGATCACCTGCGGCGGATCCGCCCGGAAAGCCTGGATGAACCGATCGGGGATGAAGCGACAGGAGAGACCGGGGCGACACGTTTGCAATCGCACGAGCCTGCGCCAATTGAGCGAATGGTCGCCAGGGAACGCACGGGCAGAGTCGGCGAATCGATGGAGAGTCTGAGTGTGATGTATCGGGAAGTCTTAACGCTGCGCTTCGAGGAAGAAATGAAGCTCGAAGAAATCGCCGAGGTGCTCAGCGTGCCCCTCTCGACGGTGAAAACCAGATTGAGGAGAGCGCTAGACCGGTTGCGCGGAACGATGGAAGCACGCTTCCCGGGGGAGAACTGGCTATGAGCGACCACCAGAAAATTCGGAGCATGCTCTCGCTTGCGGCGGCCGGGGCGCTTGAGCAGGCCGAAGAAGAGCTGTTGTTGAATCATCTGCGGGGATGCGAGGCCTGCGCGGCCGAAGCGGAAACGTGGCGGCAGCTGGCGAGTGGATTAAGAAGGCTGCCGACTCCCCAGCCGCGGGCGATTGTGGTGGAGCGAGCCCGGGCTCAGGCGCAGATTCGATTGTTCGAGGTGTTTGAACGTCGCTGGAATCAGACGGTGATGATGGGATTGATTTTCTTTGCATGGGTACTGACGCTGATGAGCTGGCCAGTGTTCCGGTTTGTGACTGGCGGACTGATCGGGTTGCTCGATCCGAATTTTCACCACTTGTGGATTACGTTCGCATTGTTTACGGCCACGGTGTGGGCAGCGGGCGGAGCAGCCGCGGTCGTGCTGTCCGTGAAGAGTCGGGGCGAAAGGAGACTGGCATGAGCCGATTTACCGAAGAGATGAAGGTAGTCCCCACGACGGCGCGAGTGGTCGCGGTGTTTGCCTACCTGGGAATGGTGTGCGTGCTTGGCGCGACCGTCCTGTATGCCAACGACCCGGAGCTAGCGAGGTCGCCGACGTGGGCGAAGGCGCTGCTGGTGTTTGCGCCGGGAATCGTTCTTGCGATGCTGGTCCTGTTGATCGGCTACGTTTACGGCGATGCGAAGCGGCGGGGGATGCGCTATGTGTTGTGGACGCTGCTCGCGATCTTTGTTCCGAATGCGATCGGAATAATCCTATATTTCATTTTGCGCGACGCGCCGCCGCGTGCGTGTCCGGGATGTTCCCAGATGGTGAAGGCGGGATATGCGTTCTGCCCGTACTGCAGCACAAATCTGATGCCGGCATGCCCGAGCTGCAAGCGCAGTGTGGAGTTCGGCTGGAAGAGTTGCGCCCATTGCGGAACGAGCCTGGGGGCGATTTCGCAGCCGACTCGGCCGCAGAATACGTCGCCGCTTTAATCTGAAGGAGCCTTTCGCCGCTTGAGTAGTTCAGGTAAAGAGGCCAGCAGCGTGGGCGACGGTAGCTCTGGTGGGCCTGACAAGTCACTGCGCTACGTTGGAATGGAGGCGTTTGCCGGCGGCTTCGGTTTCAAGCTTTAATACTTCGCCGCCGTCGCGTGATTTCGAGGCTTGCTGTGCGCTGTTTTTTTGGCTTCTTCGTTCGCTCGCGTGCCTGAGCCTTCATCGAGTACAGCGCCACGTCTGCAGCGCCCAGCAGGGTGTCGAGTTTGTCGCCGTTTGTCGGGTAAAGAGCCACGCCGACGCTGACCGACAGGCTTGGTGTCCTGCCATCCTTTGCAAGGCTTTCGCAGATGCGATGGGCCACGAGATTGGCCGCGTCCCAGCCCGTCTCGGGCAGCACCAGTGCAAACTCGTCTCCGCCGAAACGCGCGGCAGTATCTGTGTCGCGACAACCGATCGACAGGACATCCGCCAGCCGGCATAGGGCCTGACTGCCGGCCAGATGGCCGTAGCGGTCGTTAATTTCCTTCAGTCCGTCCAGGTCAAATAGGAGCAGGGCGAATTCCCGTTTCGTGCGCTCCGATCGCTTGATTTCGCTGTCGAGCACGCTTACCAGATGGCGGTAGTTGGCTAGACCCGTCAGGGGATCCTTGGACGCCTGCTGACGGAGATGATCCTCCAGCTCACGCTGTTTTGTGACGTCTTCGGCGATCACTTCGTAACCGTCTAGCTCCCCTTCGCCGCCGCTGACTTCGCGTCCGCTGAGGCGGACCTTCAGAGCCGTGCCGTCCCTTCGCTTCCAGTCGATTTCTATGGGATCGGCCTTCGGTTCAGTGCCGGAGTGACCCAACAATTGCGCCCGTTTGCGAGGATCGGAGACGATGTCGCTTGCGAGGTTGACCTCAAGGAGTTCCTCTCTTGAGCTGTAACCAAGCATTGTGACCAGGGTCTGATTCACATCCAAAAACTTGCCGTCCGCACTGCAGCGGCATATGCCATAACTGAGGTTTCCCACCAGCGCGCGATAGTGTGCCTCGGAGTGCCGCAATTGTTTTTCGGCACGGTCGCGCTCTGCGCGCAGGTTATTCTCACTCAGTGCCCGACGCACGGCGACCGGAAGATGACCGACATGTTCCATCTCAATGCAGTCGACCGCACCGCTGGTAATGAGCTCCGCCACGGTCTCCAGTGGCAGTTGGTCGGTCACAAAGATGAGCGGGACAAGCGCATCCATCTGTTGCAGCATTTCCAGCGCTGGCGTTCCCTGCCAATCAGGGAAGGGGTGCTTTGCCAAAACGATGTCGTAGGCTTTTGAACACAGCCGCTTGGTAAACTGCTCGGAACTCGGAACTACGTCCGCGGTGACCTTGAAATTCGCCGCACGGAGTTGTTGCACACAACGATCTACTTCCGTCGCGTTACTGTGAATGAATAGGATGTGCAGGGATCGCCCACGGCTTGCCATTCCATCGAGTCGAGGGACCAACTCTGTTTGCTTGGTGCGGATTCGCGAGAGTGCTGGCATTTGGAGGTTAAGTCAGATTCCGAGAGCTATTCCCGTTCGCTAGGCTCCCCGGACCTGTGTCGTCCCAGGTCAACGCTATTCCAGTCGGGTCAGAGGCGTATGTTCCGTTCGAAACAATTTTCATTAACTTGTTCACCCATACGACACATCACCGGTCCTCCTATCAGAACCGCCAGGTTCCGCCACGTCGGGCGAGCCGGAACCAGAGGCAGAAACCGATGCATTTCGGTGTAACCCAACTGCAACGGTACGACCACCTGCGTGCAATGCGAGATTAGAATTCTTACCGGTCAAAATGGTACAGAAGTCCTTTCCTAGTGAATGCATCGTAGCTTCGCGTCGGGAGGGGTCCGTTTCGGATTGTTGGGAACTCGAGACGTCTTTTCTGAGCGCGGATAGAACGAAATCAAGGTACTGGGGTCACCGACACCTAGCCGGAGTGGTGACCCCAGTCTAACCGTAGCGCAATTCGGTTACACACGGTGGGACTTGGGGAAGCAACCGCAATCGCGTTCGGAATCTGCAACCTTTAACTTTGTTCTGGTCTGCTGTCAATCCGTAGTAACCGCAAAAGGGGGACGTCCACGTACTCTGCATACACCGGGACGCGTCGTCCCCAAAATGCATACACGTGATTCTTTGACGGCGAATCTCTTGGAAACCTGTCGTGGGGTTCGTTGACCGACAGGACGAACCAAGTGCTGCGTTGTTCTCGGCATAGCCGCAGCGCGTTGGTCAGGCACATTGAATCGCACGGCGGCAGGCGACGAGCGGATCTATTGGCCGGGATCGGTCTGGCCCTTCGCAGAGGCTCGGTCCCGAACCTGTGCGTTCTCGTTGTCTCCTGATTTCGCAGGTACTGACTTCGCAGACGTCTGACCTGGGGGTTGTTGTGCCTGTTTGCTCATCATAAACGTTGGGCAACCGGGGCCGTAGCATGGACCCGTGCTTCGCAGTGCGCAACTTGACAGGCATACCGTCGCCGCACACAGAACCAAAACACTGCTGAACTTCTTCATCGTTTGCCCCTTTCGGACGCGCGGGTCGGGCGCGAACCGGCCTGGGACTGATCTCTCGGATCCCGGCATATAACCTATCGGCCGGATCGCCATTTCGATCAGGTGCGTCGAGAGCAGTTGCGGTGTCGCTAGCCCATCGGCAGGCGCGCATCCAGGTGCGCGAACCTAACAAACCTTTTCTCTCGGAGCGTTTTGCGCATTTTGCGCGCGGTAGCAGCGCCTTCGCCGTCTTGGGCTACAGAAACAAGACTCGCAGGCCGATAACCTCACTAGAGGTAGGAGTTCATGCAGAGGCGTGCCCTGATCGTGGATGACGACCCAGCCGTGTGCGAGTTCATCCGAGGCATTCTGCGCTCGACCGGTGCGGAGGTCTTGACGCTCACAAGCGGTCTGGAAGCTCAGGTGCATCTGCGCGAGGAGAAATTTACCGTGGCTCTGTTGGATCTGCGGATGCCGGCGCCCGATGGTGCCGAGCTCACCCGGCAGACGCGCAGCTCCGGAATCAATCAGAGGACCCCGATTATCCTGATCAGCGACGATCAAAGCTCGGCGGCCGTCTCTCTGGCATTTGCGGCGGGGGTCAGCTTTTTCCTGTATAAGCCCATTGACAAAACACGATTGCTGAAGCTGATCCGAGCTACCCAGGGAGCGATCGAGCACGAGCGGCGACGGTTCCGGCGGGTAGCACTGCGATCGAGAGTTCATCTGGTTTTTGGAAAGAACGAATGGGAAGGGGAGACGATTGACGTAAGTCTGAACGGAATGCGCGTCCGAGGCCCCGCAGGTCTGACCGCCGGCACGATCGTGCGAGTGAGCCTGTACCTTTCGCCCGACAGTAAGCCCATTGTCGGTTTAGGACTGGTGATGCGCCTGCTGAACGGAGACGAAATAGGCATTCAACTGGACCAGTTGACGATGGCAGAAAGCGGGCGACTGCAGTCTTTTCTGCTGCCGCTTATTTTCCGAGAGGGCCAGCAGGAGGTATCTACAAGAGTTCTTCAGAGTGTGTCGGACAGTCGTTGAGTCAGGCCATTCCCAGTCAACGTCGTCTGAAACGAAACTCAGTTCCCGCACAGAAGTGGCGAAAAGGGCATCCGGCTCTTGAAACCCCTTGTGGCTCCCGAGAGCGGGTGTTAGCGTGAAATCAGTTCACGCAAGGCAGTTTCCAGCCGTAGGGCACGGCGAAAAATTCACTTGGGATGCTGACGATCGCGCACAGTCACGCGCGACGGAAACCAAGAGGAGCTTCGCTGATGCGCACGTACGACTCGTGCCGGCTTTCGTATCGTTCCTTCATCCGAGCCCCAGGTTTTTTGTTCCTGGCGCTATTCTGTTGTGTCTCTTTGGCAATCCGGACGCGCGCAAGTCCCGCTAATAATCCCGTTCCGCTTGTCGATATTTTCTCGCCCGTGAGCATTGTGCCGGGAAGTACGGGAATTACGCTCACCATTCGGGGGACGGGTTACGTCGCAGGTTCCAAGGTGCATTGGGACGGCACAGCGCTTGCCACGACGTTTCTCAGCTCAAAGGAGCTGACCGCCGTGGTTCCGGACGCATTCGTGGCCGCCGCCGGACTCGGTACAGTTACGGTCGTAAGCCCTGGCCTCGGTGGCGGAACTTCAAACGTATTCTACATTCCGGTGGCCTCGACGCTTGTGAGCACGAATTTTCCTGCCTCGCCAAGTTCTTCTGTTGCGGTGGGAACCCAGCCGACCGGTCTGGTTACTGGAGACTTCAACGGAGACGGCAAAATCGATTTCGCCGTCACGAATAGCGCCAGCAACACCGTTTCTACGTTGCTTGGAAACGGACACGGAACCTTCACAGCAGGAACTCCCGTCGCAGTCGGCAGCGGGCCGGCGTGGCTGGCGACCGGGGATTTTAACGAGGACGGCATCCCGGATCTTGCGGTAGTAAATTCAGGGAGTAATACCGTCTCCATTTTGTTGGGCAACGGAGACGGAACGTTCACGCTTCATGCATCGCCGGGTACCGGCAGCGCGCCATTTGCTGTAGCGGCGAGCGATTTCGATGCCGACGGCCATCTTGACCTCGCGGTGACCAATGCCAACGGCGCTTCGATCAGCATCCTGCTGGGCAATGGCGACGGTACATTCGCTGCGGCGACGACGCAGGTTGTCGGTTCGACTCCTGAAATGCTGGTTGTCGGCGACTTCAACGAAGACGGCTTCCTCGATATTGCCGTTGCGAACGAGGGCTCCAGCACCGTTTCGATGCTGCTGGGAAACGGCGACGGCACTTTCTTGCCACAGATCACGACCGGCGTGGGCGGGTCGGGATCTCCCATTGGTTTGATTGCCGGGGATTTCAATAAAGACGGGCACCTGGATGTCGCCGCCGTCAACCTGTCCGACGTGTCAATCCTGCTTGGCAACGGAACAGGTGTGCTCGCTAGAAACTCCAACCCGTCGGCTGGCTCCAATCTCGTCTACGGTGTGGCCGGAGACTTCCATGGCGACGGCAAGCTGGACATCATCGTTGCGGACAAGGCCTCGGGCGAGGCGTTTCTGCTGCCCGGCAATGGCGACGGCACTTTTGGCGCTGCGGTCACGTTCACGACCGTTACGGGAACCTATGGCGCAGCGACCGCGGATTTCAACGGCGATGGCGCCCTGGACCTTGCCTTCACGAACAGCGGCGCCGGGAATCTCTCCATCTTCCTGCAGACCCTTCCAGTGAGTCTGGTCCCGCCGAGCGTGTCATTCGGAAACCAGCCGCTCGGCACGCCCAGCGCCGCGCAAGTCATTAAATTGACGAACAACACTGGCGGCACGGTCAGCATTTCTCAGGTCGCAATTGGGGGCCCGAACGCCGGGGATTTCTCCAGAACAACCACCTGCGGCGCGACGGTGAGCGGACCCGGAACCTGCACTGTCAGCGCAACGTTTCAGCCCACGAGCGTCGGGGCGGAGGTCGCCACTCTAAGCGTGACCGACGACGCCGGCAACAGCCCGCAAACTTTGGCTCTGAGCGGCACCGGTGTGATCGCTTCGCAAGTGATCTCAAAGTCCTTCGGCGCTGCAGCCGTGCCCCTGAACGGCTTGACCTCACTCGGCTTTACGATCACCAATCCGAACACCGGGAGTTCACTGACCAGCGTCGCGTTCACCGACAGTCTTCCGGCAGGACTCGTCGTCGGATCTCCCAACGGGCTGACCGGCTCCTGCGGCGGGGGCATCATCACTGCGACTGCAGGTTCTTCTGCCATCAACCTCTCGGCAGCGACACTCGCAGCGAGCGGCTCTTGCACCTTCTCGGTGAATGTCCTGGGTGTCACCAGCGGCGCTCAAGACAACAGCGTCACTTCCACCTCTAGCGAAGCCGGCACCGGAAATACTTCCAATGCATCTCTACTGGTGGTTGCTCCGCCGATTCTGGCAAAGTCGTTCGGCGCAGTCAGCGTCGAGCTGAACGGCTCGACACCGCTCAACTTTACCGTTACGAATGTAAACGCAGGTTCGGCGCTTACCGGTATCGGCTTCACCGACACGTTTCCCGCTGGTCTTGAGATCTCGACTCCGACGGTTTTTACGGGATCGTGCGGCGGTGGCACGATTTCCGGTTCGCACGGCAACAGCATCAGCCTCTCGGGCGGATCTGTCCCCGCGAGCAGTTTCTGCACGTTCTCGGTAAATGTGACGGGAACCACGGCGGGAACCGACACCAACGTTACGGGGAATGCGAGCTCGAGAGAAGGCGGATTCAGTGGAACCGCTTCGGCCAGCATCAACGTGATTGCGCCGCCCGCGATCCTGGAGGCGTTTAGCCCGACACCTATCGCGCTGAACGCCACGACCGTGCTGACCTTCACGATCTCCAATCCCACCAGTAATACAGCTGCGCTCGCCGGTGTCGCTTTCGCCGACACGCTACCAACGGGACTGACGGTCGCGACATCTTCCTCGAGCGTGTGCGGCGGAACACTCGCAACCACGTCTCGGACAGGAATCGTTCTTTCCGGAGCGACCGTCGCGGCGAACAGCCACTGTCAGTTCAGCGCTACGGTCACAGGAACAGCATCCGGTAGCTACACGAACGTTACGGGAATCGTCAGTTCTACCAACGGCGGTAACGGTAACACTGCTTCTTCGAGTGTGACGGTCGTCAGCGGTGCCACGATTCGCAAGGCGTTCGGCGCTGCAGCAATTCCACTGAACGGTTCAACTTCGCTCGCGTTCACGATCACCAATCCAGCGGCAAACCCAACGAGCCTCACCAATCTCACATTCGCCGACAACCTGCCCGCAGGTCTCGTCGTGGGTAACCCAAATAATCTCAGCAGCACTTGCGCAGGGACAGCGACGGCTACTGCGGGCGCCTCTTCGTTAAGCCTGTCCGGAGCTTCCCTTGCGTCGAACAGTTCGTGCACGATTTCGGCAAACATTACGGGCACGACACTGGGCGTGAAATCCAATACGACCGGTCCGCTTTCTGCCACGGAGACCGGTGCGGGGGCTTTGAGTAACACAGCGGTGCTGACTGTGGTCTCACCGGACTTCTCGATCAGCGTGCTTCCGGCTGCGACAACGATTGAAGCAGGCTCGAATGCTTCCTATGTATTCACGCTCACTCCGCTGGGCGGCGTGCCATTTGCAACGGCCATCACGCTTACCGCCGCGGGCATGCCTCTAAACGCAACAATCGCGATCGAGCCGGCTACAGTCACACCGGGAAGCAGCGCGATAACCGACCTGCTCATCGTGAGCACTTCGGGGAGCGATCGGTCGTCTGCAAGGAATCTGAATCGGGATCTTAACCAGAAGATCCGCTGGCGCTCGGCCCCGCTGTTCGCGGTCGGGATGCCGTTCGCCGGAGTACTTCTGGTGGGTTTCAGGTTCCGGAAGAAGAAACGGTCAAACGAAAAATCGCGGGGATGGATCATTCTTCTGGTCGCCTGCACGGGCTTCACGCTGTATGGCTGCGCGACAGTATCCAGAGCGCCCCAGACGCCGGCCGGCACCTACACTCTTACGGTGACCGGCACAGGCACCGGTGTCCAGCACTCTACAACGGTCACACTCACCGTGAACCCCTGACACACTGGCAGGGAATGCGAAGCTCGGATTTCAGGGTATCGTCGATCGATGGAATTGTTGAGCTGGGGCGATGGATTGATGTCAGGGGACGATGCGTTGGGCGCTATGGTCCAAAATCAGCCCTAAGAAACCGGAAGGCCGTCAGTTCAACCAATCACCCTCGCGTGCGAACTTTATGACGGAGGGCGTCCCAGGGTTCTCAAGCTTGCAAGAGTCCGGCGGCGGCGTATTCCTTGAGCCTCCGGTAGAGCGTGGTCTTGCTGATCTGAAGCAGACGCGCGGCCTCGAGCTTATCTCCTCTGGTTTCCAGCAGCGCTTCAAGGACGGCGCGACGCTCCAGTTCCGCGAGTGGAAAGGCTCGGTTGATATCGGCAAGTCTCTCGGACGAAGTGCCACTGGGAACTGAGGCCAGGTCGTCTGCTGTCAGAATGCCGTCTGAACTTAAGGCCACCGCACAGTCGATGGCATTCTCCAGCTCGCGGACATTGGCGGGCCAATCGCGCGCCATCAATCGTCGCCATGCATCTTCTGAGGTTGCACGGCCTGGCTGTAACGGGTTCAAAGCTTTGGAAGGCATCGCCAGATGATCGGCTTGAATTTGGGCATTGTCTTCTGCGAGAACAAATGCTCGCTCAATCCAGTGTTGCAGCTCTCTTACATTCCCGGGCCAAGTATAGTTCTGCAGCACATTTTCGGCTTCCGGGCTGAACACCTTCAGCGGAACATTTTCCCGGCCGCAGAGGATTTCCAGAAAATACCGAGCGACGGGGAGAATGTCCTCGCCTCGCTCACGTAGCGGCGGAAGGTCGAGCGGGAAAACCGCGAGTCGATAGTAGAAATCTTCGCGAAACTTGTTTTCGCGGACCCGTTTCACCAGGTCTGCGTTGGTGGAGGCAATGAGCCGCACATCTACCCGGAAAATGTCCGCACTCCCGAGACGCTGCACTTCGCCTCCCTGAACGAATCGCAGAAGTTTGCATTGCATGCTAACGGGGAGCTCGCCCACCTCGTCAAGCAACAGCGTACCTCCGTGCGCCGCGTGAATGCGGCCCAGGCGCGATTGGTCGGCACCGGTGAAAGCGCCGCGCGTGAAGCCAAACAGTTCCGCCTCGAGCAACGTCTCCGGGATCGCAGCACAATTCACGACCACAAACGGGCGCTGGCTGCGACGACTCAGCTGATGGATACCGCGAGCAACCAGTTCCTTGCCCGTTCCCGTGGGCCCCACAATTAGAACTGCGGTGTCGCGCGGGGCTACGAGCCGAGCCAGTCGATAGATCTGTTGCATTTTGGGACTCGTGCCAATCATTCCTGGAAGAGGTTCGATTTTGAATACCGGCGCCGCGGCGGGGTTTTCACCCAAGTCGGCAGACCTGGCCCACAGCGCTGCGATGGGACCGTCGGGTCGAACGGCTTTGAGCTCGACGGAAGCCGCAACCGGAGTTCCGGCGGCCCGGAGTCGGCTCGAAACGGGAGGCGCGCCCCGCAGGGCTGCGATAGGCCCGTCAGGAGGGTTCGAATCCGCCCCGACGGATGTCGTGCGCTCATCGGAAAACTGCCGGGATCTTTTCTCGTCCTCCAGGACCACGATATTCAATCCAGGATATCGCGCGCGAATGGTCGCGACCAACTCTTCGGTGTGCAAATCCTCGATATTGGGATCGAGCATGAGCGTACCAAAGTCGCTCTCCCTCAACTTGAGCAGAGCCTCTGCGCCTCCGGCCGCCTCCGTCACGGGCTGAGATTCCGGGCCGAGGCTGCTCGAGATTTTCTCCCGAAGCTCTCGAATGGGGCTGACAATCATGACTTTTCCGTTTCGCTTTTTTATCAAGATCGGCCCGGCAGCTGACATTTCAGACTCTCCTTGTTGGCACTAGCTCTCACACTGCATGTCTGCAGCTCGAATACTCCAAATTGCTCCTACGATGCAGGGGGACTATGCTGGGGCCGCGCTTGTAACCGGTAGCCAACGCCGCGCACGGTATGGATCAATTTACAATCGGGCGACGGGTCGACCTTTCTGCGGAGATAGTTGATGTAGACGTCAACGACGTTGGTCATCTTGTCGGACGTCAAATTCCAGACGTGCTGAAAGATCTGCGTGCGCGTGACATGCCGGCCGGCATTGCGCATGAGGTATTCAAGGAGTGCAAATTCCTTGGGAGTGAGCATGATCTTCCGACCGGCGCGCACTACAGAATGATCCAGGCGGCTCAACTCGAGATCGTCCACCTGCAGCACGGCATCGGCGTGATGGACGCCGCGGCGAACCAGAGCCTGGACGCGGGCCGACAGCTCGGCGAAGGCGAACGGTTTGAGGACAAAATCGTCCGCACCAAGGCCGAGCATCTGCGCGTGGTCCTCCGGCCGCACGCGGACGGTAAGCAGTAGAATGGGCAATTGTTCCTGCCGCGCGCGGAGTTCCTTCAGGACGTCCAGATCATCGGGGCGTCGAAGATTGATGTCGAGGACCGCGGCATCGTAGTTGCGCTTCTGCACCAGCGATTTCGCTTGTTCGCCATCCACAACAAGATCGACGGAAAAATGTTCGGCGTCGAACTCTCGCTGAAGAAACGCTCCCAGCGTCACGTCACGTGCGGCGACTAAAATTCGCATCGGTCCTCCTGGGGAACCGGGATACGATTGGTAAAGATTACTCCTTAGAAAATCTCATAGAGGAATATGAATTCAGGGGCACAGAAAAACTGTACTAAAGGACACGATTATCATTAGAGGATCGAGAAGTTCTAGAACTGAGAAATGCGCGCCGGATTTTCAACTGAGGAGACGCTCTGGATCCCAGAACAGAACTACCCATGCACGCGCTTCCCGATTCGGCATCGGACGGCCCAGGACGCGCGAAGTACGCGGGCGCAGGTCCAAATGGCGATAATAAAGGCCTTCCAGTGCGAAAGACCGCGACAATACTACGCATGCGGCTACTACGGATTGACACAGAACCACACTGGATGTGAAAGTGAGCGGTTCGCGGCGCAGCTCCGTTCAGCGAATTTGCAGTCCGGCCAGGCGGTGAGAATCAATTCTTCCGGAGGTGACCTGGTCCGGAATCGTAGTTCTAGACGTTTTCGAGTCGATAGCATTTGATCGTTTGGGCATGATTTCTGCTTGGTAATGTAAGCAAGACCTCGTTTCAGGGAGCTTCATTGAGTTTCTTAGTTCACAGGATTCATGAGAGCACGTAGCACAAAGAAGAGGGCTCGCTTCAACCTCGAGAAGTACCTCGCCACCGCCGGGATCGCGAAAAAAATCGTAAGCTACCTCGAGGGAGAAACCATTTTCTCCCAAGGCGGCCCATGTGACTCGGTGATGTACCTTCAGCAAGGTGAAGTAAAACTCACGATTACGTCTCCGCACGGGAAAGAAGCGGTCATTGCGCTTCTGTACGCAGGCGATTTTCTGGGTGAAGGAAGCATCGCTGGTCAGAGTTTTCGTGCTTCGACGGCGACGGCCCTGGAACCTACGATTGCGCTGGTGATCGACAAGCAAGAGATGATTCGCGTGCTTCATGAAGAACACGAGTTTTCTGACCGCTTTGTCTCTCACATGCTCAAGCGCAATGTTCGCGTGGAAGAAGATCTGACCGACCAACTCTTCAATTCAACCGAGAAGCGTTTGGCGCGCATCCTCTTGCTAGTGGCCCGATACGGGAAAACAGAACTGCCGGAGAAGGTCGTCGCCAAGATTTCCCAGGAAACGCTGGCAGAAATGGTTGGCACAACCCGGAGTCGTGTGAGCGTTTTCATGAATAAATTCCGGAAGCTCGGCTACATCAAGTACAACGGAGGTTTGCATATTAACGGCTCGCTATTGAGGGTCATCCTGCATGAGTAGGACTCTCCGCGTCAGATAAAGATTCTTTTGCTTGGACTCAGGCCTAAACGCCGCCGAAAAGAGTTGTTTCGCAGGTTACTGCAAAATCCAAGATCCCGACTTCTCAATAAACCGGAACGCGTATCGGGGCGGCTCGCCTTCGCATATGTCAGATCGAACACAACGCGCCTTGCCCACCAGCCCACCGCCGCTGTTGGTCAGATAAACCTGCACAACCGACTCGCTTCGCATAATCGCTTTGCAGCTGCACAAGAATCCGCTCAGGCTCACGTTATCGGTCACGGTTGCTTCCGCAAACGCTTTCCCGTCAATGTCGGTCCCTGAAAGCTTCACCGGCACCCTCAACTGGACGCGAACCTCGCTTCGCGGCACCATCGTCTGCCGCTTCACGGTGGCCAGGCGGGCCCTGAGTGCGTCAAAATCGATCGGCTTCCCGAAAAAGCCGGACGCACCCAGTGCCGCGCAGCTTTCCTTTTCGTCTTCTCTCATGGCACCACTGACAACAAAGATGGGAACCAGATGCGTCTGGCTGAAGGAATTGAACGTCCGACACAGATCAAACCCGGAAAACTTGGGCATGTGCATGTCCAATAGGATCGCGTCGGGTTTGTGTTCCATAGCCAGGGCCAGAGCCTGCTCGGGATCCGCAGTATCGATGATCTCGTAGTCGTCGGCCAGGTTCAGCCGGAACAGCCGGCGTATCGCTTCGTCGTCATCCACAATCAGCAGTCGTCGCACGTACAGGTCTCCTTACAGCGTCTTGCCCAATTCGCTTGCGACCGGAATCCCCGCCTCTTTCAATCCGGTATGTCCCGGGGCATCTGCGTCCAGCACTTCGCGCACCTTCTGAATCAGAGCCTCTTCGGTGAATGGCTTGTGAAGCAGATAGGTTCCCGGCTCAAGCACGCCCTGATCGGCAATGGCGCTATCCGTGTACCCGGACATGTAGAGCACTCTCAATCCCGCTTGCTCTGCAACCAGACGGTCTGCCAGGGCTCGGCCCGTCATTCCGGGCATGATGACGTCGGTCAGCAGCAGGTCGATGTGGCGGGTTTTTTGCTCCGCGATCTTCAGTGCCTCAGCGCCATGTGCAGCCGCAAGCACGTGGTAGCCATTCTGTTCAAGCAACGCGTGAGCCAGTTTGCGCAGCGGGCCGGCATCCTCCACCAGCAGAATCGTTTCCGCCCCCTGGAAGGATTCCGCAGGGAGTGCGGCCACGACCGGCGCACTTACCGGTTCGTCGATCTGTGGCAGATATACCCTGAACGAGCTACCTTTCCCCGGTTCGCTGTCCACCCAGATATAACCCCCGCTCTGCTTGACCACGCCGTAAACCGTCGCGAGGCCGAGACCGGTTCCCTTGCCGCGCTCCTTGGTAGTGAAAAAAGGTTCGAACAGATGTGCAAGCGTCTCAGGACTCATGCCCGTGCCGTTGTCGGTCACCGACAACAGCACGTAAGGGCCGACCCTTGAACCAGGATGCAGGAGCGTGTAGGCGTGATTCAGCGTCACATTCGACGTCTCGACAACCAACCTTCCGCCCCGGGGCAGGGCGTCACGCGCGTTTACCACCAGGTTCATCACCACCTGTTCGATCTGACTCTGGTCCGCTTTCACCAGTCCCAGCTTAGGATCGAGCTTGAGCGCGAGTTCAACGTCTTCGCCGATCAGGCGGGGAAGCATCTTCCCCAAGTCCGTTAGCAGGGCGTTCAAGTTTAAGACCGCCGGCGCGAGCACCTGCTGACGGCTGAACGCAAGCAGCTGGCGCGTAAGCGACGCAGCGCGTTGGCCGGCTTTTTCGATTTCTTCTGCGTGCTCCCGTAGGGGGTCTGTAACGGCCAGTCTTTTCTTGAGCACTTCGCTGTAACCGATAATCACCCCGAGCAGGTTGTTGAAATCGTGCGCGATTCCTCCGGAAAGCCTTCCGATCGCCTCCATCTTCTGAGCAAGTTGAAGCTGGCGCTCGAGCAGCCGCTTCTCGGTCGCGTCTTCGGCAAACACTTCGAAATAGGCATCCTGTTCTGCCTCGTCCGCTACCAGGAGCCCGCTGCACCGCGCCTTGGTCAGGGTGCCGTCCTTGCGCGTCCATTCGACCTCTACGTCCTTGAATCCCTTCTCACTGGCAAGCAGATCAATGATTCGCTGATGCTGCTGCGGTTCGGAATAGAGGTCCCGGGCTAGGTTCATTTTCAGCAGTTCGTCCGCTGAGTCGTATCCGAGCATTTTCTGAAGCGCGGGATTGACACGAAGCAGCTGTCCGGCCGCGGTCGCGCGATAAATCCCGTACGGCGCATTCTCGATCATCGAACGGAAACTGCCCTCCGATAACCGCAGGGCGTCGGATGCCCGCTTCCGCTCGGTGATGTCGCGATTCACGATGACGAGCTTCTCCGGCACGCCTTTTTCATTCAGGATGACACTCGATGTTGATTCCAGAACCCGCCACGTCCCGTCCTTGTGACGGATTCGGTATTCCAGGTTCGCGCCGACACCAGTCAGACGCGCTTGGCCGGCGGCCTCCAGGACGCGCGGGCGGTCGTCTGGGTGAACCTCGCCCAGCGAGGAAGACCCCTTCAACTCGTCCGGCGAGTACCCCAGAACTTTTTGGTAGGCCATACTGTTGTAGATTCGTCGGCCGTCCATATCTACGACCGCGATCAGGTCAGCTGCGTTCTCGCTGATAAGACGGAACAATTCCTCCCTCTCCATCAGCTGGCGCCGGATTCGATGGATCTGGAGTTGCTGATAGACGGTGTACACGTCGAAAATCAGAACCAGTCCAAGGAGGCCGCGCACCGCCTGGGGAAGCGAGAAACGCATGAAATTGTCGTCCGCATTCCAAAACTGCGGCATGATGAACGAGCCGAGCCCCACGGTAAGCAGCAGGCTGACGGCGATAGCAGACGACCAGAGCCACCACTCCCGGCGTTCGATCCTGCGAAATCTGGCGGATGCCAGTCCGTCGGGCACGCCGTGGTCCATGATCAAATCGGTCTTCTTCACGACCGCTCCTGTCAAAATCACTTGCCCAGGTACTTAGGCACATCTGTTCAGTGGGTCCACACGAACTGTCCGGCTCAAGCGCCCCTCCGGCACCGAGCATTCCGGCTGCAGCCATGAGCCACCGGGCAAGTCCTTGGTTGTAAGTCCCTGAATGAACTGATCGGCCGGAGTCGACTTAGACTTCATACTGATCAGGCAACCAGCACCGTTACCGTCAACCGCGTTTGCACGGAGGCGTTTCATAGCTCTGACGCACAGTGGCGGAGGCCAAAAGCACCCCATAAGATCCGCGGGCAGTACCTGATTTCATAACACTGACTGAACGGTTGACCCTCGTGCGTTGTGGCTGTCTTGCGACCCCCCACACCGACCGAAGCGCAATTGAGCGTGCACTCCGCGGTGACTGCAGACAGAGTTTCGCCCCAGCTCGCGGTTCGATTTCGCGCCGGTCGTTGTACTCGAGCGGTTCTCATTTCTGGAAACTCCGAACTTCTCATGAGAAGACCGTTTGACACACGCGTGTCGCTTTAATAAATTGAACATCCCTTCGTAGTCCCCCCTTCCATTGGAGCAGTCATGCGCATTCTTGTCGCCGAAAGCGACTTGTCTCTCGGCATTTTTCTGGAGATGGAATTCCGTGCCGAAAACCATGCAGTCGATCTGGCGTCCGACGCCAGTGAAGTCAATTCGCTGGCCCACGACAAGCATTACGATGCCGCCATTCTGGATCTTCATATGGGGCAGCATGACCTCATCGAGCTTCTCAGAAGTCTTCGCGCTACTCAGGAGCAGCTGCCTATCCTGGTTCTGGCGAGCCGGACAACCGCTGAGGATCGCGTGCAACTGCTCGATCTGGGCGCAGACGATCTGGTGTTCAAACCATTCGTATTCGCCGAGCTTTCCGCACGGGTGCGCGCTGTACTTCGCCGCGGGGGCCACCATCCGGAAACCGTGCTGCGCGTCGAGGACCTCGAGCTGAGCCGGCTTGAGCGTTCGGTGAAGCGTGCGGGACGAAAGATCAATCTCACGCCGAAAGAATTCGCGCTGCTGGAATACCTGATGCGCAACACCGGACAGCGCGTTACGCGGGCCGAAATCATCCAGCAGGTCTGGAAAATCCCTTTGGTCAAGAGAACAAGCGTGGTGGACGTGTACATCAATGGTCTGCGCAAGAAGGTGGACTCATCCTGCAAACACAAGTTGATTCACACGGTGCGGGGCGTCGGGTACCGATTGCAGCCGAGCGCCGCGCACGGTGGAAACGCCGCGTAGTTTCAAGATTGAGCAACGAAGGGAGGCAAAGTATGTCAGCGGCAACCGTAGCCTTGGCGAAGCAAGTGGACGTGGCGGAACGCGAGAGGCTTCTGCTCGAGCATCTTCCGCAAGTGCAGTACGTCGCGCGGCGTATTCATGGCCGGGTGCCTCAGCAGGTGCTGCTTGAGGACCTGGTCCACGCCGGAATCCTGGGCCTGATGGACGCGGTGCGGAAGTTCGATCCGAGCAAGAACGTCCAGTTGAAGCACTATGCCGAATTCCGGATTCGCGGCGCGATTCTTGACAGCCTGCGACTGGAAGACTGGAGTCCGCGGGCGTTACGGCGACAGGCGCGACACATGGAGCAGGCGATCGACCAGTGCAAGGCGCGCCTGGGACGCAATCCAAACGAGACCGAGATTGCCGAAGAAATGCAGATGAGCCTCCCGAACCTGCAGCGGCTGCAGGGGGATCTGCGCGGCCTCGATATTGGAAGTCTACAGGTGGATGCGAACGAACCCGGGGAGCGTGAGATGTCACAGATGCGCGCCGAGGCTGTGGAAGAGGACCCCTATCACAAGGCGGTGCGCGCAGAGACCAAGGAGCTGCTTGAAAAGGCGATCGGCGAACTCCCCGGAAGGGAACGCGAGGTCCTGGCGCTCTACCACTTCCAGGAACTCACGATGAAGCAGGTCGGGGCAGTGATAGGTATTGGAGAGTCCCGGGTTTCGCAGATTCATACTTCAGCACTGCTGCGACTGCGGGAGCGGCTGGCAGGTACGCTCTCGAACCGCCCGCCGCTGATGCGCGCGTCAGCTTCTCCGGCAGCTCAGGCGAGTGTGCGTGCGTCCTGACCGCCAATGCAGTCGATAGGTAGTGGTGATCGGTCTCTCACAACAGAGCATACCGGGAGCCTTCGCGGGAACCGGGGCGACGTACCAGATGGCGAACAACGTCTGGGGATTTACCGGTTGGTTGCTAGCCGTTCGAACCTCACAGCTGTCTGCACATAGTTCATTAGACACCTTACTGTTAACGCCTATTGATGCTGCCGAGGGGTGGTATAAACTGGGAATCCCTTCTGAAAAAACCGGAGCACGACGGGCTGCCCTCTTTCAGCCTTCGGCGTCGAGTCCGGGATAGAACTCCCCCTTCCAGTTCGGTGTGAAATGAAGACGAAAGCCGTGTCGGATTACAGGGTGCAGCTTGCGCTGGGGTGCGCCATTTTGGCCCTGGTCGTCGTGGGCGCTATCTCCTATCGCGGCATCGTTGTGTCCAGTGAGAGTGACCGGTGGGTGCGCCACACCCACGAGGTTCTTGACCAACTTCACGATTTGCAATTCGCGATGCAGAGCGTTGAATCAAGCTATCGAGGATTCGTATTAACCGGCAAGGAATCCTACATCGAGTCTTACCGCTCCAGCATCGCAAGCGCAACGCAGGCAGAGACAACCGTCGGCAACCTGACAGTCGATAACCCCACACAGCAACGCCAGCTTCCGGGCCTACAGGAGCTGATGGCTGAAAAGATCAAGTTTGGCGAGAGTGTCATTGGTCTGCGACAGAGACTGGGCCTGGAGGCCGCAGCAGATGTGATTCAGGGTGGTCCGGGCCAGCAGACCATGGATCAGTTGGAACAGGTCGTGCACGAGATGCAGGACGAAGAGTTGCGATTGCTGGCGGTGCGTGCGGCGGAAGCGAAGCGGCGCTTGGCACAGACCAAAATCCTTCTGTTCGTCGGAACGATCTTAGGCGTCCTGATCGCCGTCGCCGCAGTCTGGAGTGTCCGGCGCGACAGTTCGGGCCGGGGAGTTACAGAGGAGGCACTTCGGGACAGCGAAGAGAAATACCGGACGCTCGTACAGGGAGTCCAGGACTACGCGATCCTGATGTTGGGCCCGACGGGCGAGATACTCAGTTGGAATCCCGGCGCTGAGCGAATGACAGGGTGCACCTTCCGAGAGGCGATCGGTCTCAACTTTTCCCGTTTCTTTACCCCCGACGATATCGAGCGGGGCAGGCCCGCGGAAATCCTCCGGATGGCTGCCACCAGCGGAATGCACGAAGAACAAGGCATGCGCGCGCGAAAGGACGGCTCGCGTTTCCTGGTGCGTACCACCTTCACAGCCATGCGCGACCGGGCCCAAAAACTGCGCGGGTTTTCCGTGATCAGTCGCGATCTCAGTGAGAGCAAGGAATCGGGGGCGAAGTACCGAGGGCTCCTAGAGGCCGCGCCCGATGCGATGGTTGTGGTGAACCAGAGCGGGGATATCGTTCTTCTGAATGTGCGGGCCGAGAAGGAATTCGGATACCGACGCGATGAACTCCTAGGGCAACAGGTAAAAACCATCATTCCCAAAGGGTTCGCCGAACGTCTGATCGCCGACGGCACGCGATCGACCGCTGATGCCCTGGCGCAGCAAATCGGCACGGGGATCGAACTGACCGGGCGTCGCAAGGACGGAAGCGAGTTTCCAATCGAGATCATGCTGAGCCCGCTTGAGAGTGCCGAGGGAATCCTGGTGACGGCGGCGATTCGCGACATCAGCGTGCGCAGGGCCGCGGAGAAACATCTGGGGCAGATGGAAGGCAGGTACCGCGGGTTGCTCGAGGCCGCACCGGACGCGATGGTAGTGGTCAACCCGGGCGGGGAGATCGTTCTTCTGAATGTGCGGGCCGAGAAGGAATTCGGATACCGGCGCGATGAACTCCTGGGGCAACAGGTAAAAACCATTATTCCGAAGGGGTTCGCGGAACGTCTGATCGCCGATGGCACACGAACGACCGCCGAGGCCCTGGCGCAGCAGATCGGCACCGGGATCGAGCTTTCCGGACGACGCAAGGACGGAAGTGAGTTTCCGATCGAGATCATGTTGAGCCCGCTTGAGAGCGCCGAGGGAATCCTGGTGACGGCGGCGATTCGCGACATCAGCGTGCGCAGGGCTGCGGAGAAACATCTGGGGCAGATGGAAGGCAGATACCGCGGGTTGCTCGAAGCCGCGCCGGACGCGATGGTGGGGGTCAACCCGGGCGGCGATATCGTTCTGCTCAACGTTCAGGCAGAAAAGCAATTCGGATACCGCCGGGACGAGCTCGTAGGCCAGAAGGTAAAAAACATCATTCCTGAAGGTTTTGCGGAGCGGCTGGTTGCAGACGGGCTCAGGTCCGATGCGGACGCCCTGGCTCAACAGATTGGTACCGGGATCGAGCTCAACGGACGACGCAAGGATGGGAGCGAGTTTCCAATCGAGATCATGCTGAGCCCGCTTGAGAGTGCCGAGGGAATCCTGGTGACGGCGGCGATTCGCGACATCAGCGTGCGCAGGGCTGCGGAGAAACATCTGGGGCAGATGGAAGGCAGGTACCGCGGGTTGCTCGAGGCGGCCCCGGACGCGATGGTGGTGGTCAATCCGGGCGGCGATATCGTTCTGCTCAACGTTCAGGCGGAAAAACAGTTCGGATACCGCCGCGACGAGCTCGTAGGCCAGAAGGTAAAAAACATCATTCCTGAAGGTTTTGCGGAGCGGCTGGTTGCGGACGAGCTTCGATCTGCAGCCGATGCTCTGGCGCAGCAAATTGGGACGGGCATTGAGCTAAGCGGACGGCGGAAGGACGGAAGCGAGTTTCCGATCGAGATCATGTTGAGCCCGCTTGAGAGCGCCGAGGGAATCCTGGTGACGGCGGCGATTCGCGATATCAGCGTGCGCAGGGCTGCGGAATCGCATTTGGCGCAGATGGAGGGCCGGTATCGGGGGTTGCTCGAGGCCGCCCCCGACGCGATGGTAGTGGTAAACCGAAGAGGAGAGATCGTGCTCCTGAATGTCCAGGCCGAGAGACAGTTCGGATACCACCGGGACGAACTCGTCGGGCAAAGGATGAAGAACATCATTCCGGAGGGTTTCGCAGAACGCCTGATCTCCGATGGTCTTCGATCTCCGGAAGACGCGCTGGCGCAGAAGATCGGCACAGGGATTGAGCTGATTGGGCGGCGGAAGGATGGAAGCGAGTTTCCGATCGAGCTGATGCTGAGCCCCCTTGAGAGTGCCGAGGGAGTCCTGGTGACGGCTGCCATTCGCGACATCACCACACGCAAGACGGCGGAGACTCACCTGATCCACAAAGTCGAAGAATTGAACCGCTCGAATGAGGAATTAGGGCAGTTCGCCTACATTGCCTCTCACGATCTGCAGGAACCGCTGCGGATGGTTGCCAGTTACACGCAGCTTCTGTCCAGGCGCTACAAGGGAAAGCTCGATTCCGAGGCGGATGATTTTATTTCCTTCGCCGTGGACGGAGCCAATCGCATGCAGCGATTGATCCAGGATCTGCTGGCCTATTCGCGCGTCGGGACCAAGGGAACGGACCTGCTCGATTACTCAAGTGAAGACGCGCTGCAACAGGCACTGATCAACTTGCGCGCACCCATCGGAGACAGCGGTGCGCTTGTGACACACGATCCGCTACCCACCGTCCTGGCCGACGAGATGCAACTGATTCAGCTGTTTCAGAACCTGGTGGGCAACGCGATCAAGTACCAAAGCCCAGGCGTTCCCGTGATACACGTTTCGGCCGCCATGAATGTCGAAAAGAAATGGATATTTTCGATACGAGACAACGGATTGGGAATTGACCCTCAATATTTCGAAAAGATATTCGGCATGTTTCAGCGGCTTCACAAACGGGAAGAGTTCGCCGGTACCGGCATTGGACTAGCCATCTGCAAGAAAATTGTCGAGCGGCATGGCGGCAACATCTCGGTCGAATCACAACCCGGGCACGGCTCAACATTTCGTTTCACCCTGGAAGCAGGAGAGAGGAAATCATGAATAAGATCGGACGAGGCGACGCGCCCATAGAGGTTCTGTTGGTCGAGGACAGCCCTGGCGATGTCCGGTTGACGAAGGAAGCGTTCCGTAGCGCCAATCCTTCCATCCATCTGCACGTGGCCACGGACGGCGTCGAAGCCATGGCGTTTCTCAGGCACGAGGCGCCTCACGGGCAGGCTCCGCGCCCGGACCTGATCTTGCTGGATCTGAACCTACCCAGGATGGATGGCCGCGAGGTTCTTGCTCACATCAAGAAAGACGAAAGCCTAAAAGAAATTCCGACGGTTATCCTGACCACTTCCGATGCCGAAGTGGACATCGTGAAAAGCTATCAACTTCAGGCGAACTGCTATCTGAACAAACCCGTGCAGTTGGACGCGTTTGAGGCCCTGGTGAAGAACATCAACGAATTCTGGCTCAGAGACGCCAAGTTGCCAAAACACGGGCTAGTGGGATCTGCATGAAATCCATCAGAGAACTGCTTGGGGTCGACGCGAGACAGGAATGTAACACTGTGCTCAGCGCGAGGACCAATGAGCCGCCGGCAGGACAGCGAATTGACTCTGGGCCAACAGGTGGGGGAATTGTGACTATCGGAGAGACGGCATGCCCATAGAAGTCCTCTTGGTGGAGGACAGTCCGGGTGACGTGCGGCTGACGCAAGAAGCCTTCCACGAGGCGAATAGGTCCGTCCATTTGCACGTGGCTGCCGATGGCGTCGAGGCCATGGCTTTTCTCAGGCATGAGGGGACTCACGTCCAGGCTCCTCGCCCGGACCTAATCCTGCTGGATCTGAACCTACCCAAGATGGACGGTCGCGAAGTTCTGGCACTGATCAAGAAAGACGAAAGCCTGAAGACTATCCCCACCATTGTCCTGACCACTTCAGAGGCCGAAGCGGACATTGCGAGAAGCTATCAACTTCAGGCGAACTGCTACCTCAGCAAACCCGTGCAGTTGGACGCGTTTGAAGCCCTCGTGAAAAGCATCAATGATTTCTGGCTGACCAAGTGCAAGTTGCCGCAACAAAGGCAAAGCCGGTGAGACCAATTACACGGGTACTTCTGGTCGAAGACAATCCAGGCGACGCTCGTTTGCTGCACGAAATGCTCAAAGAACCCAGCTCGCTCAAGACAGAGTTGAAACACTGCTCTTGTGTGGGTGAGGCGGAATCACACCTGGTGAAACATCTGCCGGACGTCATCTTCCTTGACCTCGGGCTGCCGGACGCGACAGGACTAGAAGCGGTTCGGAGGATGCGCGGAGCCGCGCCGCGTGCGCCGGTAGTGGTGCTGACGGGCCTGGACGACGAATTGGTGGCGACACAGGCGTTGCAGGCCGGTGCGCAAGATTTCCTCATCAAAGGCCAAATCGACTCGCGCGGCCTTCTGCGAGCGCTGCGCTATGCCATTGAGCGCAAGATCATGGAAGAGGCGCTGTTCGTCGAGAAGGAACGCGCCCAGGTCACACTCAACTGCATCGGCGACGCAGTTGTATGCACCGACTTGGCGGGAAATATTACATTCTTGAATGCGGTGGGCGCGAGAATGACCGGCTGGTCGTGGGAAGAAGCAGCGCACCGGCCCCTTCCCGAAATTGTCCGTATACTGGACGCCGAGAGTCGCGAAACCGTTCCGAATCCGCTGGAGATGGCCGTAGCGCAAGGCCGGACTGCGCGCCTGACATCGAACTGGATTCTGGTCCGGCGTGACGGATTTGAGACTCCGATCGAAGATTCCGTCGCCCCGATACACGATCGCGAAGGGCAGGCCACGGGGGCCGTGATCATCCTTCGCGATGTAAGCGCAGCCCGGAGAATGGCGCTCGAAATCGTTCATTCGGCCGAGCACGACTATCTCACCGGCTTGCCCAATCGCACTCTCGTGAACGACCGCATCAACCAGGCAATCCTGCTGTCATCGCGTCACGGGAAGAAAGTCGCGGTGCTGTTCCTCGATTTGGACGGGTTCAAGCACATTAACGATTCTCTGGGACATGCAACCGGCGACAAACTCCTTCAATCTATAGCCAAACGCCTGGTGGATTGCGTCCGCGGTTCCGACACTGTGAGCCGGCAAGGAGGTGACGAATTCGTCGTACTGCTTTCAGAAGTAGAACATGCCGCAAATGCTGCCATCACTGCGCGAAGGATGCTGCAAGCCGTGGCGGAAGCTCATTCGATCGACCAGCACGAGCTTCACGTGACCACAAGCATAGGCTTGAGCGTGTATCCCGACGATGGCCCGGATGCCGAGACGCTCGTCAAAAACGCCGACACTGCGATGTATCAGGCCAAGGAAAATGGTCGGCAGAGCTATCAGTTCTTCAAGCCGGCCATGAACGTTCGGGCTGTTGAGCGTCAGTCCATCGAGGAAAGCTTGCGGCGCGCACTCGAGCGACAGGAATTCGCGCTGCACTACCAGCCCATCATCAATCTGAGAACAGGAGAGATTACCGGGGCGGAAGCGCTGCTACGTTGGACCCATCCTACACGAGGGAATGTCTCCCCGGCACAATTTATTCCCGTCGCCGAGGACTGTGGCTTGATTCTGCCGATTGGCAACTGGGTACTGCGTGAGGCGTGCATACAGGCCCGGGCCTGGGTGGATCAAGGACTGCGCTTTTCTACCATGGCCGTAAACATATCCGCGATGGAGTTCCGGAACGAGGGTTTCCTGGAGGGCGTACTGACAGCTCTGGGCGAGACCGGCCTGAATCCAGAGTCCCTGGAACTGGAGCTCACGGAAACCGTGCTGATGAAGCACGCCGAGTCCACGCAATCCATCCTCAAGGCCCTCAGAGCCAGAGGGGGGCAGATTGCAGTCGATGACTTCGGCACGGGTTACTCCAGCCTGAGTTATCTTCGAAAGTTTCCAATCGACGCCCTCAAGATCGACCAGTCGTTCGTCCGTCAGATCACGACGACTCCCGAGGATACGACCATTGTGACCGCAATCATCGGTATGGGCCGAAGTCTGAAACTGCGGGTCGTCGGAGAAGGTGTGGAAACGAAGGAAGAGCTTGGGTTTCTTCAGGCCCAGAGATGCGACGAGGCGCAGGGATACTACTTCAGCAGGCCAGTGCTTCCCTTGGCATTCGCCAAGCTACTCAAAACAGGCGTATCGGAGATCTTTCAGCCATCCGGGTTGAGTCCGAATAGAGTTTCAGTTCCAAATCTAATGTGACATGAAAATGCTGCCGCAGTTGGAGGTTGAATGGGGCGCCGCAGTGAGCAACGCATCGCCATTTCATTTCCGGTCGTCGTTCGCGGTTCAGATTCGCGCGGCAATCAATTCACCGTGGCGACGGCGACGTTTGACATAAGCGCCTCCGGCGCGTCGGTGAAGGGCCTGAATTCGGTCACCGAGCCAGGCGGGAAAGTCAGGATTGAGTTCGGAGATCAGAATGCCATGTATGGCGTGGAATGGGTTGGCAAGACCGGCAGTCCTGAAGCCGGGCGAATTGGTGTGCGTTGCCTTGAGGTCGGCAAGTACATCTGGAGTGTGCCTCCAAAGGAGGCGGAGCCGGACATGTACGACCCACTGAAGCCGCAGCCGGTCGCAAGGCGAGTGGCCACGTCGGTCGGTGCGTATGGCTCGCCGCCTTCCTTTGGTGGCGACGAGCGCCGAAAGTTTGCACGTCACACCTGCCGGATCGAAACCGAAGTCCTCGCAGAAGGCAGTTCGGCGGGCGTGTTCGGTACGATCGCGGACCTGTCGCTGGGCGGGTGTTACGTAGAAATGCTTTCTCCTCTGCCTGTCGCTACACTCATTCGATTGTCGCTAAATCCAGGGACCTCAACTCTGCACCTTTCGGGCAGGGTGTGCTCGTCACAAATGGGGTTCGGAATGGGAGTGTCGTTCACCCAGATGGGTCCGGAGGACTTCGAGATACTGAGGCGGTTTGCTCCTCCTGCGGCCGACTCGGAGGTGCCGGCCAAGGTGTCGTCGATTCGGCCCACGCGGTTGCTGGAACGTACCCCAAGGCAGAAACCCACGGGTGCGACGGCACAGGCCTACACTCAGACCGAATCCGATCGCGGTTTGTGGTCAACCGCAGAGGCGCTCGATGCGTTGGTCCGCCTGCTCCTGCAAAAGGAAATCTTCACGCAAGGCGAACTCTCCGAGGAATACAAGAGAACAAAGGTCGTGAAGTGAACGCGATAGGCCATCTCTGTTTTTGCAGTGAATGAAAATTTCGAGGTGCTGGCCGTGCAGGAATCCAAAGACTAGGGTGTGCGTCGAGCCCACGAATTACCTGTCACCTCAACCCTGTGAGTGGGCAGCGCCAGGACCCCAGTTCGATCTCCGACTGTATCGTCGTCCGCGGGGCCAGCGACCTGGCTGTGGGATTCCTGAGGCAGGATGTAACAGTTCGCTTCGGCTGCTACCAAAGTTCGCACCATTTTATCCGAATCAAGGGGCTTGGAGAAGAAGTAGCCCTGCGCGTATTCACAACCAAACGACTTCAGCAGATTCACCTGTTCGGGTGTCTCCACACCTTCGGCTACAATCTCCATCCCCAGGTTGGTCCCGAGACTCAAGATCGTCTTTACGATCTCCTGACTCTCGGTCTTGTTCAGCATTTCGGCGACGAAAGAGCGGTCAATTTTCAGGATATCCAGTGCAAACCGGCGCAAGTAACTCAGTGACGAATATCCCGTACCGAAATCATCGATGCACATGCGCACACCGAGATCTTTCAGTTCGCCGAGAATTCGAATCGTCCGCTCCTCGTCCCGCATGGTTACGCTCTCTGTGAGTTCCAGTTTCAAGCAGTCTGGCTCCACTTCGGATTCGCGCAAGATCTGTTCGATCTTGCCGACCAGATCATCCTGCGCAAACTGTTTGGCAGAAATGTTGACGGCCACGGTGAACTTGGGCGTGCACGGGAACTGCTGGTTCCAGGTGCGCATCTGGCTGCATGCCTCGTGCAAAATCCAATTCCCAATCCACAGAATCAGGCCTGTATCCTCAGCAGCCGAAATGAAATCTGCCGGCATCAATAGACCCTCTACCGGATGGTGCCAGCGCGTGAGGGCCTCGAAACCGGTGATGCGGAAATCGTGCAGGGAAACGATCGGCTGATAATACACTTGAAATTCCGAGCGTTCGGTAGCGCGGCGGAGATCGGTCTCTAGCCTGAAGCGGCCTGCGGCTGTGGCGTGCATCGAGGGGTCGCACATTTCATAGCGCGCCTTCCCGAGTGCCTTCGCTCGTGACATCGCCGTATTGGCGTCGCCCAACATATCCTCAGCCGCACTGTAGCCTGT
>Ga0209624_10000701_pt1 | contig 29113 bp, 26 predicted proteins | sample JacPinW_OM2H0_O1_FD_188565 | JGI IMG/M metagenome (GOLD analysis project Ga0209624, IMG submission 188565) | Forest soil microbial communities from Algoma, Ontario, Canada - Jack Pine, Ontario site 1_JW_OM2H0_O1 (SPAdes) (version 2) | ecosystem: Environmental > Terrestrial > Soil > Boreal...
CCGACCGAAATTTCCATAAGCAGTAGCTGAACCCTCGGCCCCAACCGCGTTCAGTCCAACGGAGTTTTTGCATCGGCTTCGCGACGCAAAAACTCTTAATTCGTTAGTAAACGCTAGTAAATTTGCTAACGTTTACTAGCGTTTATTTTTTCGAATCTAGACTTTTCAATGGGTTACGGCCGATTCAAACAAAAAATCCTCTCCTGGTTTCGGGTCGGCGTCACACGGCTCCAACCGATCCTATGCTCCGTTCTTCCATCATCCGACTCCGCGGCGCGCTTTCAGTCCGGCGACTAGAAATGTGTAACACAGGTTTACGTTTTTAGCAAGAAAAATCAAACAAAATCAGAAACAGATTCCGGAACTTAGAAATTGGCCGAACGCTGGATGCGCAGTCAGCGATCGGCGTCTTTGTCTTGGCGGACTGACGCCCCAAGCCATCTCCACAAAAGCATCGGGCGATAGAGAGAGTTGGGCAAGAGGCAGGCTCGAGAGAGCTCCGTAGCCGGACGGCCTCTCTTCCCTCAGCCCCTGAATCGCCCCATATTGCGCCAATGCCCGCCCCCCGAAAATCCGCCTCCGGACCGAAGTCCAAGGCCTCTCGGCCCGAGGTTCATCCGCTAGGCGAGCATCTCGCCGAGCTGCTCAACCCCGCTCTGGTCGAGCCCAAGCCGCGAGGGTTCGGCGAAGCGCCGCAACCTAGGTTCGAGACCCCCGCGCCGGAAAGCCACCCGCGCGGCCTGACGGGCGCGGCTGTCTCGGCCGATTCGCTCAAAGCGCTGCTGGAAGAGGGCGATCCGAACATCCGCAACCGGCCGCCGTGGGTCCCGCACCGGCCGCCACGGCCGGACAAGTCTGAGGGCGGGCGGCGCTTTCGCGTGGTGTCCGAATTCGAGCCGCAAGGCGACCAGCCGCAGGCGATCGATGAAATCGTGAAGGGCGTTCGCGCCAATGAGCGCGACCAGGTGCTGCTCGGCGTCACCGGCTCGGGCAAGACTTTTACCATGGCCAAAGTGATCGAGGCGACGCAGCGCCCGGCGCTGATCCTCGCGCCCAACAAGACGCTGGCGGCGCAGCTCTATGGCGAGTTCAAGAGCTTTTTCCCCGATAACGCGGTCGAATATTTCGTCTCCTACTACGACTATTACCAGCCGGAAGCCTACGTCCCGCGCACCGACACCTATATCGAGAAGGAATCCGACATCAACGAGCAGATCGACCGCATGCGCCATTCGGCCACGCGGGCGCTGCTTGAGCGCGACGACGTCATCATCGTCGCATCCGTCTCCTGCATCTACGGCATCGGTTCGGTCGAGACCTATACCGCGATGACCTTTTCCTTGAAGCTCGGCGACAAGGTCGATCAGCGTCAGCTTGTCAAGGATCTGGTCGCGCTGCAGTACAAGCGCGTGCAAGCCGGCGATTTTTCGCGCGGCCTCTTCCGCGTGCGCGGCGACACGATCGAAGTGTTCCCCGCCCATTACGAGGATCGCGCGTGGCGCATCGGGATGTTCGGCGACGAGATCGAGTCGATCGTCGAGTTCGACCCGCTTACGGGTGTGAAGACGCAGGACCTCGAGTTCGTCAAGATTTACGCCAATTCGCACTATGTGACGCCGCGCCCGACGCTCTTGCAGTCGATCGAGGGGATGAAGCAGGAGCTTAGGGTGCGCCTGGACCAGCTCCATGCGCAGGGTCGCCTGCTCGAGGCGCAGCGGCTTGAGCAGCGCACTTTGTTCGATCTCGAAATGCTCGAAGCGACTGGCTCCTGCGCAGGCATCGAGAACTATTCGCGCTATCTGACCGGCCGCAGGCCCGGCGAACCGCCGCCGACCCTGTTCGAATATCTGCCCGACAATGCGCTGGTCTTCACCGACGAGAGCCATGTCACGATCCCGCAGATCGGCGGCATGTACAGAGGCGATTATCGGCGCAAGGCGACCTTGGCCGAATACGGCTTCCGCCTGCCGTCCTGCATGGACAATCGCCCGCTCCGGTTCGAGGAATGGGACGCGATGCGGCCCCAGACCGTGCATGTCTCGGCGACGCCCGGACACTGGGAAATGGAACAGACGGAAGGCGCCTTCGTCGAGCAGGTGATCCGCCCGACCGGCCTTATCGATCCGCCGGTCGAGATCCGCCCGGCGCGCAGCCAGGTCGACGATCTGCTCAGCGAGGTCAAGGAGGTCGCGCGGCGCGGCTATCGAACGCTGGTGACAGTGTTGACCAAACGCATGGCCGAGGACCTGACCGAATATCTGCACGAGAACGGCGTGCGCGTACGCTACATGCACTCGGATATCGACACGATCGAGCGCATCGAGATCATCCGCGATCTGCGCCTTGGCGCGTTCGACGCGCTGGTTGGCATCAACCTCTTGCGCGAAGGCCTCGACATTCCCGAATGCGCGCTGGTCGCGATTCTCGACGCCGATAAGGAAGGGTTTCTGCGGTCCGAGACCTCGCTCGTACAGACCATCGGCCGCGCGGCGCGCAACGTCGACGGCAAGGTCGTGCTCTACGCCGATGTGGTCACCGGCTCGATCACGCGCGCCATGGAGGAGACGGAGCGGCGGCGCCAGAAGCAGACCGCCTATAACGAAGCCAACGGCATCACCCCGTCATCGATCCGGCGCGGCATCCAGGATATCTTAGGCTCGGTGTACGAGGCCGATCACGTGACGGTCGACATCGGCCTCGCCGACGCTCCCGCCATTGGCCACAATCTGCAAGCGACGATCGCCGAGCTCGAGAAGCGGATGAGGCAAGCGGCGGGCAATCTCGAATTCGAGGAGGCGGCCCGGATGCGCGACGAGATCAAGCGCCTGCAATCGGTGGCGCTCGCCGTCGGCGACGATCCGATGGCGCGGCAGATGGAGATCGAGGCGACGGCCGGGTCTTACGCCGGCGAGCGCCCGTTCGGCCGCGCCGCCAACCTGCCGTCGACCCGCCCCCGCAAACCGACCGACGCCGACATGGGGCCGCACAATTGGGGCGGCGGCGAAGCCCGCCCCAAGGGCGGCGGACGGATGAGGCGGCGGCGGGGGTAAGCAACGTAAGAACGCTTGGGCTGCTCTACCCACCTTGGGCCCACATATAAGTTGGCTTTCTTCTTCTACGCGCTAAGCGTAATCAGCTGAAGCTCGTTCATCAGCGTGAGCACTAACAATGACAGACAATTGTGATCGTCAACGCGTGATTGAAGAGCTTATTGATCGCCTCATGGCCGAAAAACACAATCGGACCAGCGTCGACGTCATTACGAACAATTCTGAAGAATGGGATCATGACCGTCGCGTGATGAGGAATCACGCCACCCGAGTGATCTTGGCAGAGTTTGAATACCGGGCGCCCGGGACTATTGTTGCAAAGGACTTCATGGAACGGCACATATTGAGGACTTTTTTGGCCAGTCATGCCTGGCGACCGTCGCTCGAAGTTCGCCTCAATGGCGGCGTTCTGGGATGGTCCAAGTCCATCGACTGGGCGCGAGGGAACCTCGTGACAGACAAACTCCTCATGAGTGCGACCGATGTGCCCGGCAGCGGCTACCAACTGGTGAGTGGCGCCGAACACATGGTGCAAAAACACTTACGTGAACAGGAGGTTCAAGCCCTCCGAGCATTCCATGAACCGGCGGACGGGTCGCCAAAGCTAAAGCGGAAACGAGTTGAGGCTGAAGTTGAAGACTGTAACGCCATCTACATCATGTTCGATCCGAAGCGGCCCGACCGCTGCAAGATCGGAGCCGGTAACGGCGACTGCACAGCGCGCCAAACTGAGGCGCGACGCTGGACCGACAGCGAAGCCAAACTTGTTCACGTCGAGCACACCGGATCGGGTTATGCCCTGAAGGCTGAAGTCTCGGCGCGTAAACAGTTGGAGCTCAAAGGCCATCGGATCAACGGCGAATGGGTCCACTGCAAATGGCCATTGGCTTTGCCGATCCTTCGAGCCTTAGGGAAGCAGGCGCGTGATCAATTGGCTCGGGTGCAGGGCTCGCCCTCAAATGAGGACAGCGTAGATTGGGGCGGGTTCGAGATGGCTTGAACGAGCATGTGGAGTTGGACCATGCCCAAACTCACACCCTCGATGCTTTTGGCTCGGAGTCGGCCATGAGCATAGCGTCTTCCGCCTCGGATTGCGGGTTGTAGAAACCTATCCGCTCGGAAATAAGCCGCGCATAGTCCGGACTATCGACCGAGGCTGGCACGGCTTTAGATGCGGCAAGATTCAAGTACGCAGTTAGCGCGAGCCGAAAGAGTGGGGCCGCGAAGTGCAAGGCTTGCTTGTTGCAGGGAGATACTCTGAGTGTCTCAGGCGTCACCGGTTCTCCGTGGAGAAATTTATTCCGCGCGTCGTAAAGCACTTTATAGACGCCGCCAGCGACATTGGTGTGAATCGATTTCTTCTTATGCCAAACCGTTCTGTCGCTAATCTTCATCTTCTTCGAACGCCAATCGACCCGACGCAGGAGGGCGAGCACTCGACCGAGGTCCGAATGCCCGTCATGGGCCAAAATCTCGAACGCGCTTATCCATAGTGCGACCGCTCGCCCACGGTCGTGCAAAGTTGCGTCTGATCCTCCGGGCATCTTAGACGCGGCGCGAGCCATTTCGAGTGAACGGAAGAGTCGGCGATCTTCAACCGTTTCGCTTTCGTTTACGAAGTGGTTCTCCCAACGCGTCAAGATGGCGTTCAACAAGACGCGATCACAATCAACGACCGATAGTTCTCTGCGGCCCAAAGCCGGGGAGGGTTGAGCCCGTAGCTGTTTCACTTCGTGGATTGCGGCTAGCGCCGGCGTAAATGCCGAAAGCCGTTTCTCATCATCGGAGCGAGGGAACCACGGATAAACGTCAAAGGCATCAGCAAAAAGGATTCCGACTGAGCGTTTCCACGACAGCGTCCGGGCGTGGGCTGAAACTATCGCGGATATGCAAATGGCATCCCGAAAACTCCCAACGCCGAAACGGTCCGGACGCTCTTTGGGGCGTCCTCGCTGATCATCGTCACCGTGGGCCAAATCTGAGCGCCAAATTCGTCGCGGATTCTTTTGAAGAAGGATCCGCTGAATGAAGGCGCACATAACTTTGCAGCCGTTCGTCCGTGCAGCCTACGAGCGCGGCATGCGATACTTCGACCGCGGTGTCGATCGTTACGTTCGGCATCGCCCAAACGGGCACCCAGCCTCGGTCTGGTGTGGTAGTAGTCATTCGCTCGATTACCGTAACTTATCGCAGTAAGGATAGATTGGCTGGCGCGAAGGGCACGGCTCCGACCGCAATTCATTGCTGAAAGTCAGAATCCAGGTTAAACTCGCCCAATGAACAATTCTGGGCTTGTGGTTGTCAAGAACGCCGCCATTGCGCTCCGAGCAACTTCCGCCGCGGGCAAAAGGGCGTGCGAAATTTTCTTCAGCGAAAACTCAGCGTAACTCATTGAAAAGGCTCGATTCGGACGAGAGAATCCAAGGAAATCCAAGCTTTTCCAACCCCCAAAAACGGGGGCTTTCGCGGCCAAAAGGCCAGGAGCCAAGAAAAGCCAAATCGACCGGCCGGCCCAGGGGCGCGCCCTATGTCGCCGACTTGCCCCGGAGCTGGTCCCAAGATCGCCCCCGCGGCGCGCCTTCGGCCGCGGGGCAGGGGCGAGGAACCCAGGCTTCCCGCTACGCCGCGAGCGCCGCCTGCCTTTTGGCGGATGCGCGATAGCCCATGAAGCCAAGCCCGGCGAAGCCGAGGAGCATCATCGCCCAGGTCGAGGGTTCCGGCGCGGCGAGGAACTCCATGCCGTGCGGCGAATTGAGCCCGGTCAGTAGCGCGCTCTCCACGTCGCCGTTGCTCGGATTCACAAGCGCGACCTCGTTGAGCCCACCTATTGCGATGATGGGCGTATTGGGATCGAGCCCAGTGAGCCAGACCTTATCCACCTGATTGGCGCCCGTTTCGGCAACATAAAGCCAGCCCGAGGTCGCTCCGGGAAAAATCACGTCATCAATCCCCTGGACATTACTTCCGCCGTTCGTCACGGGCACGTTGGTCACAGTCTGGTTCGCGGCGCCGGGATGCGCAATGAGCGTGAACTCTCCGACCGGGTCGCAGCAACCGGGCCCGTCGCCTTCGGTTGTCAGCACCAGCTCGCCGTTGGGCGTGCTCTTGAGGCTGTCGATGTCGGGTTCGTTGGTGGCAGAGGTCACTCCGGTCTGCTGAGCCGTGAGGATGCTGGTGGTGGTCAGGGTTCCCGTCGGATTGTTGCCGTTGTTGAGACGCTGCAGCGCCGGGTCCGTCGGGTTCACCGGGTTGGTGTAGCTGAGGTAGATCTTGCCGCCGAGGAACGCGACATCGTCATAGCCGCGGGCGAGGGGCCCGGGCGTCGTGTACACGTAGGGCGGCCCGTACTTCAGCGGGCCGGAGACCGTGTGCGTCGTCGGGTTGATGATCGACAACGTGGCGTTGGCGTCGTTGTTCTGCAGCGCCCAGACCATCCCGGTGGTTGGGTTGAACTTCAACCCGTCGACCAGGCCGGAGATCGTGTAGTTATGCTGGACGGCGCCGCTGGTGGCGCTGTAGTGGGCGATCGTGCTGCTTCCCCCGGCGCCGGTCGAGTCGGCGCCGTTGCCGTATTCGACCCACACCGATCCGTCGCCGATCGTGACGGAATCCGGCTGCGTGCCGCCGACCGCGCCGCCCGTTGCGAAGACCGACGAACTGGCCGTTGGCCCGGCCTGCGCAGACGCGCTGATCGCAAAGAAAACGATGCTTCCGAATAGAGTTTTGGTGACGAGCGTCATGGTGTCCCTCCATGTCATTGACAAGCAAATCGCAGACGCTTGCTGGCGATACTACGATCTACGCTCATTCCATGACCGGGAGTTGACCATCAACTTTCTGTTGTGCCTCAATTTTACCGAAGGCGCCTGATACCTTAGACTTCACAATACTCGATGGAGAATACCCCCTCGGTTGCAGACGTCGGCGATGCCGAGCTTGGCCAGCGGATCGCCTCCGAGGTGATGCCCCTGCCCCTCATCTGCCCCTCTCCCGTCCCTTGACAAGCTCGGGATGGGGCCCAGACAAATGGCAGCGAAGTCCCCTACCCGCGCCTCTCCCGACGCGAGAAAGGCTCGGTTCCTTCTACCTCGCTGCCCCACCAGGTGATGAGGCGCGCGCTGCGCTGATCGCGGACGTAGATCCATAGCCAGTTGATCGCGACGCTCAGCCGGTTGCGGACGCCGATCAGAAAGTAGATGTGGGCGAAGCCCCACAGCCACCAGGCGAGCTCGCCCTTGAGCTTGATCCAGCCGAAGTCGATCACCGCCCGCCGCTTGCCGATCGTCGCCAGATCTCCTGCATGCTTGTAGCGGAAAGGCGGCGGCGGGGGCGCGCCGCGGAGTCGGGCGCGGATGACGCCCGCGACATACACGCCCTCCTGCTTGGCGGCTGGCGCGATGCCTGGAACCGGCTGCCCATCCGGGCGAAGGACGACCGCCGCGTCGCCGATGGCGAAAATCTCTGGATGCCCCGGAACCGTCAGGTCGGGTTCAACCTTGAGCCGTCCTACCCGGTCCGCCGGAGCGTCGAGCCAGAGCGCGGCGGGCGAGGACTGAACGCCAGCGGCCCAGATGATCGTCGCCGCAGCCAGCCGTTCTCCCCCGAACACCACCCCTCCGGCGGTGCATTCCGAGACGGGTCGGCCAAGCACGACCTCGACGCCCAGCCGCTCCAGTGAATCCTTGGCGTAGCTTGACAGATCCTCGGCGAAAGCGGGCAGGACGCGCGGACCGGCCTCGATCAAGACGATGCGCGCCTCACGCGTGTCGATGTGGCGGAAGTCGGCGGGGAGCGTAGACTTCGCCAGCTCAGCGATTGTGCCGGCGAGCTCGACTCCCGTCGGACCGGCGCCGACGATGACGAAGGTCATGAGCGCCGCGCGCTTCTGCGCGTCGGCTTGGCGCTCCGCCTCCTCGAAGGCGAGCAGAATGCGGCCGCGTATGGTGGTCGCGTCCTCGAGCGTCTTGAGACCCGGCGCGAACGGCTCCCAGGCGTCATGGCCGAAATAGGCGTGTCGCGCGCCGGTCGCCAGCACAAGCGTGTCGTAGCGAACCGTCGAGCCGTCATCGAGGCGGAGCGTGCGCGCTTGCCTGTCGATGGACTCGACGGACGCCAGCAGAGTCGTGACATCCCGGCGCCGGCGCAAGAGCTGCCGGATCGGCCAGGCAATCTCAGAGGGCGCGAGCGACGCCGTCGCCGCCTGATAGAGCAGCGGCTGAAACAGGTGGTAGTTGCGTCGATCGACGATCGTGATCTCAACCGGCGCGCCGGCAAGCCGGTGCACAGTTTCGAGCCCGCCGAACCCGGCGCCGACCACGACCACATGATGAGCGCTCATCGTCCCGTCCGCCCAGTCAACACACCAACCGGCGCATGATCGGCGCGCAAGATGGCGCCGGCGGGGCCAAGGCCCCGTCCGCTCGTATGAGTGAAGATTCTAGGTTTTGGAGTTGGTTGCCGGCGGCGACACGCCAGCCGGATTTGTGCGGGATTCCGGGTTCCGTAGCGCCATCGCGGCGCGAGGTTGAACTCGTAGGTAGTAATACGGACTTGACATGCGAGTAGAGTCGCTGGCGTGTTCACGATTTCGTGATCGCCTCCGCGGTCACGTTGCGGGGGATGCTCGCCAGCGCGTCTCCCGGGGCGGGGCAAATCATCAATGGCGGGTTCGAGGAAGGCGCCTTTGGCGACGGCAGCGTTCGAGAGGTCTCGCGCGGTGACACGGCCCTTTCCGGCTGGACGGTCAATGATAACCCAATCGCGTGGTACGCGAACGGGTACGAGCCCAATCCTCTCGCGCCGATTGGCGTCGGCCCGCACAGCGGAAATTTGGCCGTCAATCTATGTGACGGCAGCGTCGCAAACCAGTGCGACGGCAGCGTTCGGCCCGTATCGATAAGCCAGACCTTCACGGTTCTGCCATTTATCGAACAGCAGGTCAGCTTTTGGGTCGGAAACTACCGCGGTAACGGCGGCGCCGTTTCGATGAGTGTGACAATTCAGGACGGGACATCGAACACGATTCTGTTGGGCGAAACCGCGACGGCCCCGGCGACCGATCTCGATTCGGCTTGGGAGCAATTCACCTATTCGTTCATTCCAGACGGCAGGTCGAATACGATCCGTTTCTCGGAGATCGGGGGTGGCTATTATGCCGGCCTCGACGACGTCACCGTCGTGGCCGTGCCTGAGCCCTCGACCTGGGCTCTGGCGCTGCTCGGCTTTGTAGGCTTGGCGATGGTCGGCACGCGCCGCCGCGTGACGCGCCTCACGTGATATTGGCGAGGGGCGCGGCGATCCGCCAGACGGCGCCGGAAGCCGCGTAGTCTACGGATGTCGTCGCGCCCAGCTCCGCCGTCAGCGCGCCCTTGATCAGGCGCGAGCCAAATCCCTCGCGGCTCGGCGGGATCACCGGCGGGCCGCCGCCTTCCGACCAGATCAGTTCGAACGCCCGTTCAGGACTCGGCGAGATTCGCCAGTGAATGTCGACCCGCCCATCGTGGCACGACAGCGCTCCATATTTGGCCGCGTTGGTGGCGAGTTCGTGCAGAGCCATGGAGAGAGAAAGCGCAGAACGCGCCGAAATGGCGACATTTGGTCCGCGCAGGCGAACCCGGTCGCCGTCGCCCGCATGCGTCTCGAGCGCCGTTTTGATGACGGAGGCAATCTCGACGCTCGCCAGACCTCTTCTCATGAGAATGTCCTGCGCTCGCGACATGGCGACGAGGCGGCTTGAAAGCCTGTCGCGCGCTTCGGCCATCGTCACACCGTCCTTCAGCGTCTGGTTCGCGATCGCCTGGACCGTGGCGAGCATGTTCTTGACCCGATGAGTGAGTTCGTTGGTCAGCATGACCCGGTGTTGTTCGGCCTCTTTTCGTTCGGTGATGTCGAGCGTCGCCCCCGAGAAGCGCGCGGCTCGCCCCGACGCGTCGTGATGGCAGCGCCCTTGGGCCAAGACCCAACGCGCCGCGCCATCGGCGCGCAGGAGGCGAAATTCCTCGACAAAATCGCCGCCTGATTTGAGGACTTCGGCCGTCTTTCGGCGCAGTGGCTCCCGGTCGTCGGGGTGGACGAATTTGAGGAACGCTCGGGCGGAAGTCCCGGCCCGCAGTTCGCCGGGATCCATGCCATAGAGTTGCGCGAACGGTTCGTCGCCAAACACCACGCTGGTCTGGACATGCCAGTCCCAGGTGCCGATCACTGCGCCCGCCAGCGCCAGTCTCAGGCGCTCCTCGCTCGCCGCTACCGCTTCAAACGCCCGATGGCGGTCGGTGACGTCATTGCAGACGACGAGAACGCCCCCAACCCCGTTGGGCGCCTTCTCATCGTCGATCGGGCTGAAGCCGTAGGTCCACCACACATCCTCGCGTTTGCCATGCCGGGTCACCGGCACGAGCTCGTTTTCATGCCAAGTCGCGCCTTCTCCCCTCATCACGGTTTCGATCTGGGGCCCGATAATGTCCCAGATTTCCTCCCAGCATTCTTTTCCTCTTTGGCCGAGCGCGCTCGGGTGGCGCTCCGGGCCCATGGTTTGGCGGTAGGCGTCGTTGTAGAACTGGATGAGGTCCGCTCCCCACCAGATGAACATGGGATGCTGGGAGGTGAGAAGAATGCGCACCGCGGTGCGGAGGCTCTGCGGCCAGCGATCAGCGGACCCGAGCGGACTGGCGCGCCAGTCATAAGCGCGCATCAGCGCGCCCATTTCCCCTCCGCCGCCAAAAAAGTCCCGTTGTGTGATGGCCGCGCCCTGTGCTGCTTCGTTGCCGGCTTGAGCTTATTCTTTACCGTTCCAAGTCGCCAGCCGGGTGATATGGAAGAGCGCGTTTGGGCGCGGGCAGGGTTTGTCTACGCCGAGACGCCCGTTTGGCCGCGAGGGCGGCTTCCTGAAACTCCGGAACCCAGCCCATGCGGCGCTATCGGATCGCGGTCATTCCCGGCGACGGCATCGGCAAGGAGGTCATTCCGGCCGGCCTCGAGGTCTTGAAGGCAATCGCCGAACGCGAGGGCGGGGTGGAATGGAGCTTTGACCAGTTCGATTGGGGATCGGACACTTATCGCGAGACCGGCCTGATGATGCCAGCGGACGGCCGCGAGCAAATCAAGGATCACGACGCGATCTATTTCGGCGCGGTCGGCTCGCCGGATGTGCCCGATCACATCAGCCTCTGGGGCCTGAGACTCGCGATCTGCCAGCCGTTCGACCAATACGCCAATGTCCGCCCGGCTCGCGTGCTGCCCGGAATTGTAAGCCCTTTACGGCATGTGAGCGGGCCCGAGCTCGACTGGGTAATCGTGCGCGAAAATTCGGAGGGCGAATATGCAGGAGTAGGCGGACGCGTCCATCGCGGCCTGCCACTGGAGGTCGCGACCGACGTCTCGATCATGACCCGCGCAGGCGTCGAGCGCATCTTCCGCTTTGCCTTTGCGCTCGCCCGATCGCGCCCGCGCAAGCTCCTCACCATCGTCACCAAGTCGAATGCGCAGCGGCACGCCATGGTGATGTGGGACGAGATCGGCGCGGAGATTGCGCGCGAGTTTCCCGGCGTGACGTGGGACAAGATGCTGGTCGATGCGATGACCATGCGCATGACGATCAAGCCCGAAAGCCTGGACACGATCGTCGCCTCGAACCTCCACGCCGACATTCTGTCCGATCTGGCGGCGGCGCTCGCTGGCTCGCTCGGAATCGCGCCGACCGCCAATCTCAATCCGGAGCGCCGCTTCCCCTCGATGTTCGAGCCGATCCATGGCTCGGCGTTCGATATTGTTGGCAAAGGAATCGCCAATCCGATCGGCTCGTTCTGGACCGGCGCGATGATGCTCGAACACCTCGGCGAAAAGGCCGCCGCGGATCGATTGATGCGGGCGATCGAGCGCGTGACCGCTGATCCGTCGCTGCACACGCCCGACCTTGGCGGTAAGGCGACCACACGCGCTGTGACCGATGCGACGATCGCAGCGATCCAGCGGGAAAACATTTAGACGTGAGGAAGCGGTCTTGAACGACGCCAGACTGCCGGACATCGGCTTTGAATCCTATAACAGCATGGAAGGCCTGATCGCCATCGACCGGAGCGCGCGGCCGGCGCGTTTCGGCTCGTGGCCAGGCGCCAAGCTTATTCATGCAGTCTATCCCGGGCTGCTGGTCGCGGGGACCATCGCCTTGGCGTCGACTTGGCTTGCGCAGCATTACACCGCGCCGGTCATGCTGTTTGCGCTTCTGTTCGGCATGGCGTTCCATTTCCTGCATGAGGAGGGCCGCTGCGTCGCCGGCATCGAGTTTGCATCGCGATCGGTGCTGCGGCTTGGCGTCGGCATGCTCGGCGTGCGCATCACGTTCGGCCAGATCGCTTCCCTGGGCCCATGGCCGGTTGCGACGGTGATCGTCGGCGTCGCGACGACAATCCTGTTCGGCTTCCTCTTGGCGCGTCGCTTAGGCCTGTCGTCGATGTTCGGCGTCCTTTCGGGCGGCGCGGTCGCGATCTGCGGCGCTTCGGCGGCGCTCGCGATCGCCTCCGTCCTGCCACGCAGCGAAACGCGCGAGCGCGACACCATCCTCACCGTAGTCAGCGTCACCGCCCTCTCGACGATCGCGATGATCATCTACCCAATCGTCGCAACCTCGATCGGCCTCGATCACAGACAGGCCGGCATCTTCATCGGCGGCACGATCCACGACGTGGCGCAGGTGGTCGGCGCCGGTTATACGATTTCGAACGAGACCGGCGACATCGCGACTTATGTCAAATTGCTGCGAGTCGCGATGCTGCTGCCCGCCGTGTTCGCAATCTCGTTTCTTTACGCGCGAAACAATGCCCACGGCGGAAGCGCGCGGGCGACGTTGCCCATGTTTTTGGTCAGCTTCGCCGTCCTCGTCGTGCTCAATTCCATTGGCCTCCTGCCGAAGGTCGCGATTGACCTCGCCAACGACGTTTCGCGCTGGTGCCTGGTTGCGGCGATCGCCGCGCTCGGCATGAAGACTTCGTTCAAGGCGCTGTTCGCGGTCGGCTGGCGCCCGGTGGGCCTCATGATCGCGGAAACGCTGTGGATCGCGGCGCTGGTCCTGTGTGCGGTCAAGATGATCATCTGAGACTTGCGCGCCGTCACGGCGCCTTGACGCAGCGCTCGACCGAAAAGACGCATTCTTGGCCGAGCGGAAACTTGCCGCCATCGACCGCGGTGTAGCCGACCTCGCTGACGTGGGCGTTGGTCATGACCAAGACGACATCGCAGCTTCCCCCGGGCGCGAACGGGACCAGATTCGTGTTGAGCCCGATCGCCCATTGCGGGCCGTAGCCGCGCATTTGCCCGCCGGCGTAGGTCCAGATCTCCGTGGCTTGACCGGATGGCACGCGCTGGGCGGGCTGACCGAAGCAGGCGAGAATGTCCCGCTTCGAAAGGCCGATCATTGATTGTTGCGCGACCTGGTCGGTTTCGAGCGGCTGGCAGCCGCTGAGCGTCAGCGCGGCAATGACAGTGGCCGGCGCGACGAATTTTCTCACTGTCATCCCCCGGAGTTTTCGGCGCAATCGGTTCGGCCGACGTTGCCGTAAGCAAGGCGCTTTGACAATGCGGTCTCTGTGCAGCGCATCATTGCGAGGCGTGAGCCGAAGCAATCCAGGGGAACGTAGGACGCCCGACGATTTCCTGGATCGCAGCGTCGCCATAGCCCGTCGAAAGACGGGCGTCTTTTCGACGCCCTATGTCTCCTCGCGATGACGACGGTGGTTCAACGCGATCGCGTATAGCTTGTGTCCTGCTGGAAGATGATGATCTTTGTGTCTCCGTAAGTCCGCTCGTCGATAAGGGCGAGGCCGTCAGGCGCGACAACCTCGACCTTCGCCGCTTCCTCGACCACGCAAAGCGCATTCGGCTCAAGCCACCCTCCCCCGACGAGCGAGGCGAGCGCCGGTCCCGCAAGACCCTGCCCATAAGGCGGATCGACAAAGGCGAGCGCAAAGGGACCGCCGCCAGGCGAGGCGCCAAGCTTCGTCACGTCGGCGCGCCAGATGCGCGTCACGCCGCCGAGCGCGAGCGCCTCGACATTGGCGCGCAGAAGGGCGCGCGCCTCAGCGCCGTTGTCGACGAACAGGGCGAACCGCGCGCCGCGCGAAAGAGCCTCGATTGCGAGCGCCCCCGTCCCAGCGAACAGGTCAACCACCCGCGCGCCCTCGATCTGGCCCGGGAATCGGTGCTCAAGAATGTCGAAGATCGACTCCCGCAGCCGCTCCGAGGTCGGACGAATGGCGCGCGACGGCGGCGCAGATAGCACGCGCCCCTTGAGACGGCCGCCGACGATCCGCATCGATCACGGCTTTCGCGTTGGCCGGCGCGGCCCGCTGGCGCCTTTCGGCGGTCCTTTCCCTGGCGGGCGAGGGCGCTGCCCTGGCGAGGAGCGGCCACGTGGCGGTCCGCCTTGGCCGCCGGGGCCGCGGCTGGGGCTCCGCGGCCGGTCGCCGTCGTGCGCCCCGGCGCGGGGCGGTCTTGATTTGAAGTCTGAGCGCGGGCCACGCCTCTTGTCCTCAGAGCGCGGCACTCGACCCTCGCCGGTTGGGGGACGCGTCCGGGCTTCGGGCCGGTCAAATTTGCGTTCGCGCGGCGGTCCGGCGCCATCCCGCGCTCTCGACGGGCGCTCTCGACGATCGCCGTCCCGCTTCGCTGCGGGAAGATCGAAGCGGCGCTCGCGCGGCCCACCTTCGCCTCTCGCGGCATTGGCCCTCTCGGGCCGACGCCCTGGTTCCCTCGGGTCCGAATGCGACGCCCGCTCACGCCCTCCAGCGGCGCGCCCACGCTTGGGCCCGAAGGAGTCGCTCCGACCGGCGCGGGCGCCTCCCTCAAATGCGCGTCCGCCGCGCTCGCCAGTTCTCGGACGCTCCGAACGTTTCGGCCGCGCTTCGTGCGGGACCGTCGCGCGGGCCTCTTCGCTGGTCCGGGACATGCGCTCGACCGCGATCGTCCGCCCTCTGCGGTCGTGGGTCGCGCTGCGCTCGATGCGCTTGCGCGTGGTCGCGGCGTCTGCGGCGATTTCGGCGCGCAAAGCCGAGACATGTTTGCGCCGGCGCTCAGGCATGGATGGCTTCGGGGGCGCGCGCCGCGGCGCTGCGTCCCGTTCGAAACGATTCCCGCCCCCGCTCGCCTCACGATCCGGTCGGCCCGGCATTGCTCGATTGGGCTTAGTGTTCTCGCGCGGCCGGCGATTGTTTTGCGGTCGCTCGCTCTGCCTCCGCTCGGGCGGCGGGTCTTCGGCCACGATCTGCGGCGCGTCGAAATTGACGCCTGCTTCCTTCGCGAGCTTCACGCCCAGTTGGTCGCGGATCACCCGCGTGCGCACTTCCATGACCTCGCCCTCTGGCAGGTCGCCGAGTTCGAACGGACCGAAGGAGACGCGGATCAGCCGGTTGACCGCAAGACCGAGGTGCTCGAGGATTTTCTTAATTTCGCGGTTTTTTCCTTCCCTGAGGCCCAAGGTGATCCAGGCGTTCGACCCTTGCTCGCGGTCAAGCTTGGCCTCGACGCCAAGGTAGTCGACGCCGTCGATGGTGACTCCGCCGCTCAGACGATCGAGCCCCGCCTGGTCGATCGTTCCATGGGCGCGCACGCGATAGCGGCGCAGCCAGCCGGTCGACGGCAGCTCCAGCACGCGTGCGAGGCCGCCATCGTTGGTGAGCAGCAGGAGCCCTTCGGTGTTGATGTCTAGCCGGCCAACCGCGACCAGGCGCGGTAGGTCGGGCGGGAGCGCCGCGAAAACCGTGTTCCGCCCCTCCGGATCGCGCGCGGTGGTGACAAGGCCCCTGGGCTTGTGGAACAGAAAGAGGCGCGTGCGCTCAGCCGCGGCGAGCTTTTTGCCGTCGACGCGCACGTCATCGGTTTCGCTCACGTTGATGGCCGGGCTCTTGAGCACCTCGCCATTGAGGCTGACACGTCCCTCGGCGATCCACGCCTCGGCTTCGCGGCGGGAACAAACGCCCGCGCGCGCCATGACCTTGGCGACGCGCTGGCCGGGACGGACCTCTGAGGCTTCAGCTTGGATTTCGTCGTTCATGCTGCTCTGTTCCGGCCCCAGCCGCGCCCCACGTTGCCGCGCGCAGCCGCTTGTCCTAAGCCCGAACGCTGCGGGCCGCCAACGAAAAACACTCGGCGAACAGCCAAAAGACGGGCCGCATGGGAAGCGTGGAATTGGTCGGAGAAAACAAAGACGATCCGATGAGCCTCGCCTTCGCCGAAGCGCGTTCGGCGGAACTGCGCGGCGAAGCGCCGATCGGCGCCGCGCTTGTTCGCGAAGGGACCGTGATCGCAAGCGCCGGAAACCGCACCCGCGAACTCAGCGATCCAACCGCTCACGCAGAAATGATCGTCATCCGCGAGGTCGCCGCCAAGATTGGATCAGAACGCCTTATCGGTTGCGATCTCTATGTGACGCTCGAGCCTTGCGTGATGTGTGCGGGCGCGATTGCCTTAGCCCGCCTGCGCCGGCTCTATTATGCTGCTCCCGATCCCAAGGGCGGGGCTGTCGATCATGGCCCGCGCTTCTTCCGCCAGCCTACTTGTCATCACGCGCCGGAGGTCTACGGGGGTTTACGCGAAAGCGAGGCGGCCGAGATGCTGAGAGCGTTTTTCGCTGCTAGAAGGTGAACAATCCGGTCGGGATCCTGACGGTCACCATCTCCTCGTGAGGAGCGACGCCATGAGGCGGCGCATCTCGAAGGACGACCCAGCGCGCACTGCGTCTTTGCTTCCCGGCGCCAGCGCGTCACCGGTTGCCAACGCGCAGCCCGCCGTGACACATGAGGACCAGCTTGCCTAGGAACGCCCGAGGGAGGATCCATGTCTCGTCCGCCGTTTCGCGCCGACCATGTCGGGAGCTTCCTTCGCCCTGAGCGACTGCGTGAAGCGCGTGAACGCTTCGCCGCTGGCGGCCTCCCTGCCGCCGAATTGCACGCGATCGAGGACGCGTGCATCCGCGAAGTCGTGCGCGCCCAGGTGGATGTCGGTTTGAAAGGGATTACCGACGGCGAGTTTCGCCGCACCTTCTTTCACGTCGATTTTCTGGAGCGGCTGCACGGGGTCGAGGTCCGTTACGGCGAGTTTGCGGCGCATTTTAAGAAAAGCGACGGCACGCAGGTTGGTTTCGCGCCGCCGACCATGCATGTCCACAGCAATATGAAGTGGGTCGGTCCCATTCAAGGGCCCGACTTCGATTTCCTCAAGAAGACGACGACCCGCACGCCCAAAGTCTGCATTCCGGCGCCGTCGATGCTGCACTTCCGCGGCGGCCGCGAGGCGATCAGCGAGGCAGTCTATCCGCGCCTTGACGATTTTTACGACGATCTGACCACCGCCTATCGCGCCGAGATCGCTGATCTTGCAGCGCGCGGCTTGCGTTACTTGCAATTCGACGACACCAACCTTGCGTACCTCTGCGATCCGGACATTCGCGCTCGAACCAAGGCGCGCGGCGACGACCCCGACGCGCTCGTCCGCCTCTATTGCCGGCTGATCAACGATTCGATCCGAGAGCGGCCGCAGGATATGACAGTGTGCGTCCACCTCTGCCGCGGCAATTTCAAGAGCGCATGGGTGGCGCAGGGCGGCTATGAGCCGGTCGCCGAGATCCTGCTCAACGAGATGAAGATCGACGGCTTCTTTCTCGAATATGACGACGAGCGCTCCGGCGACTTTGCGCCGCTGCGATTTGCGCCCAAGAACGCAACCATCGTGCTGGGTCTGATGAGCTCCAAGAAGGCCGCTCCGGAGTCGAAGGACGAGGTCAAGCGCCGCATCGAGGAGGCGACGAAATACGTGCCGCTCGAGCAATGCGCGCTGAGCCATCAATGCGGATTCTCATCTACCGCGCACGGCAACGACCTCAGCGAAGATGATCAATGGATCAAGTTGGCGCGTCTGGTCGAAATTGCCGAAGAGGTGTGGGGCGGCGCATAATCCGTCCACACGAGGCAAATGAGTTTGAGACATGATGCTGCAACGAACTCCCGCAATCGCTAAGTTGACCTGGTTCGATTCCGACAAGTGCTTCATCGGTGGGCGCTGGGTCGAGCCGCTATCCGGCGAGCGTCTGCCGATCGAAGACCCGTCACGCGGGGTTGAGATCGGCGGAATTGCCCGTGGGAAAGGGGCCGACATCGACGCGGCGGTCGAAGCGGCCGAGCACGCGCTTGCCGGCGAATGGGGCAAGCTTTCCGCCACCGAGCGTGGGCGGCTCATGGCTAAGCTCGCCGAACTGATCACTGACCGGGTCGAGGATCTCGCGCGCATGGAGGCGCTCGACGTCGGCAAGCCCTTGAAACAGGGGCGCGCGGACGCGGTGGCGATGGCGCGCTACATGGAATTCTACGCCGGCGCCGCAGACAAGGTGATGGGCGAAACCATCCCCTTCCAGAGCGGCTACACGGTCTACACCTTGCGCGAGCCGCACGGGGTGACCGGACATATCGTGCCCTGGAACTATCCGATGCAGATCGCTGGGCGCACCGTTGGCGCGGCGCTAGCGATGGGCAACGCCTGCGTGCTCAAGCCAGCCGAGGAAGCCTGTCTTACTTCGCTTGCGCTCGTTGATCTGGCGCGCGAGGCGGGTTTTCCTGCTGGAGTTCTCAATGTCGTGCCGGGACTCGGTGAAGAGGCGGGCGCAGCGCTCGCCGCCCATCCGGGCGTACGACATCTCTCCTTCACCGGCTCGGTCGCCGTGGGCGCGCTGGTGCAGGAAGCCGCGGCTCGCCACGTCGCGCCCGTGACGCTCGAACTCGGCGGCAAGTCGCCCCAACTCGTCTTCGCTGACGCCGACCTCGACCGCGCGCTGCCGTTCTTGGTCAATGCGGGCATCCAGAACGCGGGACAGACTTGTTCCGCATCCTCGCGGATCTTGGTCCAACGCAAGATTTATGACGAAGTCGTCGAACGCATGGCGGCGCGCTACAAGGCTTTGAAGGTCGGCCCGGCCGACGCCGACCTTGATGTCGGTCCACTCATCTCCGAGCGGCAGAAGTCGATCGTTAGTCGATTCGTCGCCGCGGGGGCCGATCTCAAGACGGTCGCGACTGGCCGGATTGTCGAGAACGCGCCGCAGGGCGGCCATTATGTCGCCCCGACCCTGTTCGCCGACGTCGCGCCCGGTCATCGGCTGGCCCAGGAGGAAATCTTCGGCCCCGTCCAGGTCGTCATTCCTTTTGGTGACGAGGCGGAGGCGATCGCAATCGCCAACGGGACTGGCTACGGCCTCGTCGCCGGCGTCTGGACATCTGACGGCGGCCGGCAGATGCGGCTCGCCAAGGCGCTGCGCGCAGGACAGGTGTTCCTCAACAATTACGGCGCGGGCGGCGGCGTCGAGCTGCCGTTCGGGGGAGTCGGCAGGTCGGGTCACGGCCGCGAAAAAGGATTCGAAGCGCTATACGGTTTCTCGGCGCTGAAGACCGTCGCGGCGTGGCACGGCTGAGGCGGGGACGTATCTTGGCGGCTCGCGCCTGTTTCCTTTGTGTTATCGCTCTGATGGCGACGGGTTGCGCGACGCCGCCCGAAGTCAAACGCGACTATCTCGATGCGACGGCCTGGCGCGGGTCGGATCTGACCGTCGTTGGTCGCCAGAACGTTGTCGACGCCGCCGCGGGCGCAGCGCCGCAGACGGTGACGCTGATCGACGTTAATCAGCGCGCGGAGGTCGCCGGCGACGTGGAACGGCGGGCGCGCATTCTCGACCGCCGGGTGGCGAACGTGCAGGCGGAACTGCGCCGCAATGGAATTGCGCCCGTCGCTATTGCTGAGTGGAATGGACCGGTCCCGATCGGCGTTCAGACCTATCCTCCCGGCGAATTGCAGACAAAACAGATGGTGGTTATCGCGCACTACTGATAGGCCGCATGCGCGGCGGCGCGGGCCATGTTAAGGTATGATGCGACTCGGTCGCTCATCATCGTCATTGCGAGCGTGAGCGAAGCAATCCAGGGGAACGCCGGGCGCCCTCCGATCTCCTGGATCGCCGCGTCGCCATAGCCCGTCGGAAGACGGGCGTCTTTCGATGCCCTGTGGCATCCTCGCGATGACGTAACTTTGGGGGGAAGCGCGTGAATCCGATCGTCGTTGTCCTGAACGGTCCCAATCTCAACCTGCTGGGAAAACGCGAGCCGGAGATCTACGGCCGCGAGACGCTGGCCGATGTCGAGGCGGACTGCCGTCGCGTCGGCAAGGAACTTGGGCTTTCGATCGAGTTTCACCTGAGCAATCGCGAATACGAGATCATTGACTGGATTCACGGGGCGCGCGAGCGCGCTGCCGGCATCGTCATCAATCCCGCCGCGTTCACCCATACGTCGGTCGCGATCCTCGACGCGCTGAACGCCTTCGAAGGGCCGATCATCGAGGTGCACATATCCAACGTGCACAAGCGGGAGCCTTTCCGGGATCATTCCTACGTCTCGGGCGTCGCTTCGGGGGTGATCGTCGGCTGCGGAACCCAGGGCTATGTGTTCGCGCTGCACCGGATCGCCAAGCTGATCGAGGCGCCGAAACGTTGATCCTGTCGGGATGAAGGGAGAGGAAGCGCCAGAGTGAGAATCAAGGAGACCATCGATAGACTTCCAGGCGGCCTGATGCTGGCGCCGCTGCTGCTTGGCGCGCTTTGCAAGACCTTTGCCCCGAACGCGCCCGCTTATTTCAAGGGCTTCACCCAGGGGATCATGACCGGCGTCATTCCGATCCTGGCGGTGTGGTTCTTCTGCATGGGATCGTCCATCAGGCTGAGTGCAACCGGGACCGTTCTGCGCAAGTCCGGCACGCTCGTGCTGACCAAGTTCTTCGCCGCCTGGGCCATCGTCGCCGTCGCTTCCCTGTTCATTCCCCCTGAGGGCATTCAGAGCGGCTTCTTCGCGGGTCTGTCGATCCTCGCCATCGTCTGCGCCGTTGATATGACGAACGGCGGTCTCTACGCATCGCTGATGCAGACCTACGGCACGAAGGAGGAAGCCGGAGCTTTCGTGCTGACCTCGATCGAGTCCGGACCGCTCATGAGCATGATCATCCTCGGCGCGTCCGGGGCGGCGCATTTCGAGCCGCAGGTCTTTGTCGGCGCCGTGCTTCCGTTCCTGGTCGGCTTCGCGCTCGGCAATCTCGATCCCAAGCTCAGGAAGTTTTTCGCGCCTGGCGGCGTGTTGATGATCCCCTTCTTCGCCTTTGCGCTCGGCAACACCATCGATCTGCACAGTCTTCTCTCGCCGCTTGCGGGCCTCGGCGTGGTCCTTGCGCTTTCCGTCATTGTGCTGACCGGCATACCGCTGATCATCGCCGACAAGCTGATTGGACGTGGCACTGGCACGGCCGGCATCGCCGCCTCCTCCACCGCCGGAGCGGCGGCCGCCAACCCTGTAGCGATTGCGGCCGTCGCTCCGCAATTCGCTGCTTCGGTGCAGCAGGCGACGGTGCTGGTCGCGATCTGCATCGTCGTCACATCGATTGTCGTGCCGATCCTCACGGGCCTTTGGTACCGCCGTTTCGGCCAGGGCATGGCCGAGCAGACGCCCGCCGACAATTTGGGGCCTACGTTGCAACTCCATCCAGTGGACTAGTGAAGGATGCTATTCTGCTGAATCGGGCGCTGCAGACGCTGTCGTTGACAGTGTCGCCGCGCTCCAAAGGGCGTTCGGAACAACGCCCGTCTTTTGACGGGCTACGAAGCGCGGCTACAATCGGGCGCGCCTCAGCTCACAATGGCGAGCGCGAAGCCATCCCAGCCCTTCGCGCCGACGGTCTGGATCGCTGTTGCGCTCAACCGCGGCTCGCGCGCCATCAAGTCAAACATGCGGCGCACGCCGATGACGTCCGTGCTGCGGCTCGCTGCGTCGACCACCTCGCCCTCCCGCACCACATTGTCGACCATGATCGCGGTTCCTGGCCGCGAAAGGCGGAGCGCCCATTCGAGATAGGCCGCGTTGTTGGTCTTGTCGGCGTCAATGAAGACGAAGTCGAACGGGCCAAGCCCCTCGGCCTCGATCTTCGGCAAGGTCTCCAACGCAGGACCCGTTCTGATCTCGACTTTGTCGCCAAGACCGGCGTTGGCGACGTTTCGGCGCGCGACATCGGCATGTCTGGCGCTCATTTCGAGCGTGATGAGCCGGCCGTCGTCAGGCAAGGCGCGCGCCAGCCAGATCGTTGAATAGCCGCCGAGCGTCCCGACCTCGAGCGCTTTGCGTGTGCCACACGTGCGGGCCAGGAGATGGATCAGCTTGCCCTGCGTCGGCGAGACGTCGATTGACGGCAGTCCGGACGCGGCGTTGGCCGCAAGCGCCTCCTCAAGCGGCGCATCCGAACCGATCAGCGTCTTGGCGAAATAGGAATCGACCTCGCTCCACCTGCGCTCGTTCGTCAATCGTGAGCTCCTCTGCTGCCCGATCCTTGCCGCGAGCTCACGTTTGCTCAGGCATGACCAGGTTGGCGTCACGGGCGATGCGCCAGCGGCCGTCGGCCTCCTTGCGCAAAACGCTCATCGCGTACCCCGACACGCGCTTCGGCGCTTGGCCCGGAGACGTCAGCACGACCCGAACATGGTTGCGGATGTAGGCCCGCGGACCGAAGACCTCGATCTCCTGCACCTCGGCGCGGGCGTCAATAGCCACGCCTTTCGTGCGTTCGACGTCGACCGCGAACTCCGCCTTTCCAAACGGCGCGCGGCCGGGGGTCATAAAGACAACGTCGTCTGTCATCATGTCCATGAGTGCAGGCAGATCGTGAGCCTTGCTGGCCGCGATCCAGGAATCGACAAGCTGGCGGATTTGCCGCTCGTCCTCGTCGGCGCTCAAGGTTCTTCCTTCCCAGCGACGCCGGCTTCCGCAAACGTCGCCATGCCGTTGTGGCAGGCGACCGCTGCTTTGACGATTCCAACCGCGAGCGCAGCGCCGGACCCCTCGCCGAGCCGCATTCCAAGATCGAGCAGGGGAGTCTTGCCGAGCAGCTTCAAAGCATGCCGATGCGCGCGCTCGGCCGAGAGGTGGGCGGCGAGGCAATGGTCGAGAGCGGCGTCGTCGAGGGCCAGCAGCACGGCCGCCGCCGAGCACACCACGAAGCCGTCGAGCAACACCGGCGTTCTGCGCGTGCGCGCGGCGAGGATGGCGCCTGCGATAGCTGCGGTTTCGCGCCCCCCTAGGCGCGCCAGAATCTGCAGCGGATCATCGAGATAGGGCTTATGACGAGCGACCGCGGCGCGCGCGGCGTCGGCCTTGCGCCTCAGGCCCTCATCGTCGACGCCAGTCCCCCGGCCGACCCAATCCTCCGCCTGCCCGCCATAGAGCGCGTGATAGATGGCTGCGGCGGCTGTCGTATTGCCGATGCCCATCTCGCCAAGCACGAGCAGGTCGGGTTCGGAGGCGAGCGCCTCCATGCCAAAAGCCATCGTCGCCGCGCAGGCTTTTTCGTCGAGCGCCGGCTCCTGGGTCATATCCCCGGTCGGCTTCTCCAGCGCCAGCTCGTACACTTTGAGAGAGAGATCGAAGGCTTTGCAGATCTGGTTGATCGCCGCGCCGCCGGCCTGGAAATTCGCAACCATCGCCTGCGTAACCGACGCCGGATAGGCGGAGACGCCCTGCGCGACGACGCCATGATTGCCGGCGAAGACCGCGACCAGCGGCCGATCGACGTGCGGGCGCGCCGATCCCTGCCAAGCCGCCATCCATTCGGAAATTTCCTCGAGCCGCCCGAGTGAACCCGCGGGCTTCGTCAATTGCTTCTCGCGCTCGCGCGCCGCCGCACGCGCCGCCTCGTCGGCTTTCGGCATTTTGCGCATGAGATCGCGGATATCGTCGAAAGGGCGGGCGGCGGGCATGAAATGTTCTCGGGCGTTGCAGTGGCACCGCCCGTATAGGCGAAAAACGAGCGGCCGCGAAAGCGGCAGCGCTATCGCTCGAATTTGTAGCAACGCTAATAGCTAGTCGCAAAAACGGGCGTAACGATGTACGGGTTCTAGAGCGCGGGCGGCGGCGAAGTGCTTCCCACACGTTTTATGACTGCGTCTCTGCGTCTCCGCGCATCGAGCCAAAGCGGGCGAGCCCGTTGCGGGCGGCGACTTCGACGGCCTATCGAGAATGGCGACGCCTAGGCGCCGCCTCTCTCTCGTGGCCATACTCGGCGGTGGAGTTTTCCCCTTCTATTTGTAACTATCAGGAGCATTCATACATTTTCTCCACTCGCTCTTATTCGCCGCTCCCGTCAAACCTTTCGGAACAATTTTGCTCTGACATTGCGCGCGCTGTTGGCCCATAAGTGGGTTTCCTCTGCCGCATAACGCACAAGCCGAACTTGCGTTTACAAAAAGTGTCGTCGCTGCAATTGCGATCACTATTCTTAGCATGGATAATACTCCTTTCTGGGCCGCGCCCTACGGTGCTGCGGCTTCCCCAGCGTAGCTATGTGATCCAGCCTGTGTCAACTCGAATCCCAGCGGAAACTTGCTAAACGGACCCCAAGCCTGGGTCTTTTGATGTCTGGACAGACTCTCCGCCGGCGGAGCAGGGACCGCGTGGCCCGGTCCCGTGTTTGAGTGCTATTCCGCCGACGGCGCATCGTGCTGTGGTGGGTCAGTTGCGCCCGCGAGTCAGGCGGCTCGGGCCGAACCGGCCCGCTTAGCTCATCTGCTCCAAAAGATGTGTGGCGCTCGAAACGTCGGCTTCGCCGGGTTTCGGCTCGATATTGAGCTCTTTCACCACCCCGTCGACCACCAGCATCGCGTAACGCTTGGAGCGCACGCCCAAGCCTCCGGCTGAAGCGTCGAAGTCAAGACCAAGCGCTTTGGCGAAGTCGCCTCCGCCGTCAGCGAGAAAATCGATATGACCCTTGGAGCCCGTCGCGTCCGACCAAGCCTGGAGCACGAAATGGTCGTTGACCGCGGTCATGGCGATCGCATCGACGCCCTTGGCTTTGAACGCCGCCTCGCTGACGATGAATCCGGGCAGGTGGTTCTTGTGGCAGGTCGGGGTAAAGGCGCCTGGCAAGCCGAACAGCACGACCTTTTTACCGGCGAAGTAATCGTTCGTCTCCACCGGCTTGGGCCCGTCAGGAGTCACGAGACGCACTGTGACGTTGGGCAGGCGATCGCCGACTTTGATGGTCATGGAAAGATCCTTGGGTGTAGGGCGGAGCGCGCCGCGGACGCGGGACGCGCCGGGACACTAGACGACGGGCGCTTAACCCGCAAAGCGGGCGTTACGCCGCAAGAGGGGACTTACGTTTTCGGCCCGGCTTGGACCGTCGTCTCCATCGCGCCGCCGCCGCCGGTCAACGTGAGCCGGAGCGTAATGGGAAGGGCGGCGTCTTTCGGCTTGTCGCCGATTGTCAGTGTGAAGCAATCGCGGCCTCCGTCGGCCTGCGCGGGCGTCGTCTTCAGCCACCAGCCCTCCGGCGCCTCGACGAACAGGTCGCGCGGGGCGCCGTCTTGATGGGCTGAGCAGAGGCGCCAGCTGTCCGCTCCTAGCGCCTCGAGCAAGCCGAAACTCTTCGGCTCAACCGCGCGCGGCACGGCGGCGAGGGCGGCGTCGATCGCGCCCGCATAGGGCGATTCACCGTCCGCCGGAAGGGTCAGCGTGAGGCGCGCTTTGGCCGGGAGGCACACTTTCTCGCACACGGCGAAATCGGCGTTGAGCTTGAGCGTCGCGGGCTTCGTGGGGTCGCGAGGCTTGACGCGCATGGGAAAGACGACGCCGCTGTCGTAGCCGAACGCCTCGCCGCCGTCGGCCTCTTTGATGCGCTTGGGCGCAGGAAACTCGGGCTCGACGCTCGCGACATTGTCGGACGCGGAAAAGTCCAATGTCGGCGGCAGGCCAGCGTCGCCAGGATCGCGCCAATAGGTGACCGCGCCGGGATTGAGAGCAATCTCGAACCCGGCGAGATCGCCGCCGCCCGCGATGAGGCGCGCCTGAGACTTCGCGACGTGCGCCCAATCGGTCGAGAACGGATCGGCAGCGAACGCGGGCGCGCCTGGAAGGACAAACGAAAGCGCGGCGGCAAGCGCGCCTCTAATCGGCAAGCCTCCCCCGGCCGCGCGAAGCCTCTTAACCACCCGTTCTGTACTCATCTTGCACTGCCTATACCATGCCATGATTTTCAACTAGCATTACCGCGCTAGCGCATGCGCGACCCGAAGAGGCGATCATGAGACAGGCGGATCCTCCACCGCCGACCAGTCTGGAAGGACAGTTCCTGATCGCGATGCCGTCGCTTCGCGAAGGTCCGTTCGCACGCTCTGTCGTCTACATGTGCGCCCATCGCGACGACGGCGCCATGGGCATCGTCATCAATCATCGGGCCGAGGAGATCGATTTCGGCCAGCTTCTGACGCAGCTCGACATCGTGCCGGAAACCGATGCGATCCGCCTGCCGCCGCGCGCCAAAGCCGTACGCGTATTGCGGGGCGGGCCGGTCGAGACAGGGCGCGGCTTCGTTCTCCATTCGAGCGACTACGACGTCAATGATTCGACGGTCAAGATCGGCGATGTCTGCCTGACCGCCACGCTCGACATCCTGCGAGCGATCGCCCAGGGCACAGGCCCATCGCAGGCGGTGCTTGCGCTTGGCTACGCCGGCTGGGCCTCGGGGCAGCTTGAGAGCGAGATTCTCGCCAACGGCTGGCTCACCTGCCCAGCCGACGCTGACATCATTTTCGATACCGATTTCGGTCGCAAATACGATCGGGCGCTGGCGATTCTCGGCATCGACGAAGGGATGCTGTCCTCCGACGCAGGCCACGCATAGGACGTCGCAAGAACGCCCGTCTTTCGCCGGGCCAATAGGGTGTTCGGAAGAACGCCCGTCTTTCGCCGGGCTAATAGGGTGTTCGGAAGAACGCCCGTCTTTCGCCGGGCTATGAGCGTGACGCCGGCCGCACTCCCTTCTCAGCGGAAACCTCGAACATCTCCGCTCGTCCGCTCAGCTCCGCGAACACGGCGGGATCGGCGCCGGTGAGGAACACCTGGCCGCCGAGGCGCGCGAGCGCGTCGAATAGCGCGGCGCGGCGTCGGGGATCGAAATGAGCCGCGATCTCGTCGAGAAGCGCGAGCGGCGCGATCCCCGACATCTCGCCGACCAGCCGCGCATGGGCGAGCGCCAGCCCGACAATCAGCGCCTTCTGCTCGCCGGTCGAGGAGGCGGCGGCCGGCGCCTGCTTCGGCCCGTGCCAGACCAGAAGATCGGAAAGATGCGGGCCGATCAGCGTGCGCCCCGCCGCGGCGTCTCGGCCGCGATTGTCGCGCAAGCTCGCTCGGTAACGGTCTTCCGCTGCGAGCGCCGGGCCGCTCTCGGCCATGGTCTCGATCTCGCCTTGAAGCGCGAGCTTCGCCCAGGGAAAGGGCGAGGAATCGTCGCGCTCGGCGCCGATGAGCGCTTCGAGCCGGCGGACGCAGTCGAGCCGCGCAGCCGCGACCGCGACGCCGAGCTCGGCGGCCTCGCGCTCGATTGCGTCGAGCCATGCGGCGTTGCGCCCGCCCTCTTCCAGGAGCCGGTTGCGTCCGCGCAGCGCCCGCTCGAACTGCCCGACCCGCGCGCCGTGATTGGGGTCGATCGCCAGCACGAAGCGGTCGAGAAAGCGCCGCCGCTCGCTCGCCGGCCCGGCGAACAGCGAATCCATCGCCGGCGTCAGCCAGACGAGGCGCACCTGGTCGCAAAACGCGCGCGACGAGGCGACGGCGGTGCGGTCGATGCGGTTGCGGCGCTCAGCCGCCTCGCCGCTCGCGCCCGGTTTCCAGCCGGATCCGAGCTGATGAGTCTCGCCGTCCTCCTCGACTTCGATCGACAGCGCGAAGCCGCCGGCGCCGCCAACCCGTGCGCATTCCCCGAGCTCCGCTCGGCGTAAGCCGCGTCCCGGCGCGAATAGCGACAAAGCTTCGAGGAGATTGGTCTTGCCGGCGCCGTTCTCGCCGCATAGGACGACGAGACCGCCTCGAACAGCCAGATCGAGCGCGGCATAAGAACGGAAATCATTGAGCATGATCCGGCGTACGCGTGGGCGCCGTCGGTCTGGGGGGGCGCCGTCAAGGCTAGTCATCAGCGCGGCGTGTGCCACGTCCGGCGGCGCCGCGAAAGTGGGAAAGACGGGAGCGTTGCCGATGAAGTCCCTCGATGTTCTAATGCCCGCCAAAGGCATGCCGCTGATCGAAGATCTGGTCAGCGCACGGCTGCCGCTGCATCGCCTGTGGCTTGAGCCCAATCCTGACCTCTGGCTCGCTGAATGGGCGCCGCGAATCCGCGCGGTGGCGATGTCCGGCGGCCACGCGCATCTCGACGAAGCCTATATGCGCCGATACCCCAAGCTCGAGGTCATCTCGAGTTTCGGCGTGGGCTACGACAATATCGACGCCAAGGCGGCGGCGCGGCTTGGAATCATCGTCACCAATACGCCGGGCGTGCTCGACGACGAAGTCGCCGACACCGCGTTGGGCCTCATGATCATGACCGTGCGCCAACTGCCGCAGGCAGAGCGGTATTTGCGCGCTGGGCAATGGTCGACGAAGGGCGCTTTCCCGCTCAGTCCTTCGCTGAGGGACCGCACCGCGGGCATTCTGGGGCTCGGCCGCATCGGCAAGGCGATCGCGGAGCGCGTTACCGCATTCGGACTCCCCGTCGTTTATCACGGCCGGCAGGCCCAAGCTGATGTCCCTTATCGCTACTATCCTTCGCTCATTGACATGGCTAAGGCGTCGGACGTTCTGATCGTGGTCGCGCCCGGCGGGCCTGGGACGCGACATATCATCAATGCCGAAGTGCTCGAGGCGCTCGGTCCTGACGGTGTATTGATCAATATTGCGCGCGGCTCGCTGGTCGACGAGGAGGCGCTGATCGAGGCGCTGCGGAATAAGAAGATTCTGGCCGCCGGCCTCGACGTGTTCGAGAACGAGCCCAGCGTGCCGGAAGAGCTCATTGCGCTCGATAACGCGGTGCTCTTGCCGCATGTCGGCTCGGCGTCGGTCAAGACCCGTCGGGCGATGGCCGAATGCGTGGTTTCGAACCTATTCGCCTGGGCCGACGGTAAGCCGCCGCTCACTCCGGTGCCCGAGACGCCATGGCAGGGGCAGTGGGGGAAG
>Ga0209624_10000702_pt1 | contig 29080 bp, 27 predicted proteins | sample JacPinW_OM2H0_O1_FD_188565 | JGI IMG/M metagenome (GOLD analysis project Ga0209624, IMG submission 188565) | Forest soil microbial communities from Algoma, Ontario, Canada - Jack Pine, Ontario site 1_JW_OM2H0_O1 (SPAdes) (version 2) | ecosystem: Environmental > Terrestrial > Soil > Boreal...
GCCAGCGCAACCGCCCGAAGGAGCCGCGTTCGGTGTGTCGCCAGTTCCATCCTTGTACGTGAAGCTGTAGCCGCTCTTAATTCCGGTCGTCAGTTGGTTGTCGATCAAGAGCGCTTCGCCGCAGCTTGCTGTCGTGTCGCCAGCTGCCGCAGTGCCCATGTTCGCGATGCCTGGAGGAAAGCCGTTGCCGTACGTCGAAGCAAACGTCACAGCCGCAGTGTTCATCGTGCGGCATGAACCCACAGCCGAGGCCTCATTGGCCGCGATGCGGGCGCGGAGCAAGTTCGGAATGGCGATCGCCGCGATGATCAAAATGATCGCTACGACGATCAACAGTTCGATAAGTGAAAAACCCTTCTGATTCTTCTTCATTTGTCCTTCTCTCCTTAGAGTATTGACTTCCCAAGATCTTTTTTCGGGCTCCCTGGCGGGGTGCCGTAGGCTATAAGTGCACGTCCTCTGCCAACCCTCTTAAGCCGGTGCGCCCGTATTTCACATCCTCGCTTACGCTGCTGATAATAAACAGCTTACATTGACTTCGCATCAATTCCAAACTGCTGAAAACAGTTCCAGAACGGGGCAAAATTTCGAAAGTCGACAATTTTTGTCGTGCGTAATTGCCATCTTGCGGCACCGGTATTTTCATTACATTTGAGCCAACTATCGGCATATTTTATGATGCGCTTTTGACGTGAGATGTCAGACCCCGTGTTTCTTCGCGTAATGGCGGAAAGAACGATAGGTCATTTTCAGAAGATCGGCAGCACGGACGCGAACCCCTCCAGCACACTCCAGCGCAGCCAACAGATAACGGCGCTCGATATCGCTGATTTGCTTCTCGAGGTCTATGCCGCCGTCCGGGATGAGCATTTCTTTGCCTGAAGCAGCTGGAGTGTCTCTCTTTTCCTGATAGTAGCGAGCAATACGCTCTGGAATCCCCTCAACGGCAATGCGGCGTCCGGTCTCCAGGGCGACTGCGCGCTCGATGGTATTCTCAAGTTCGCGAACATTTCCCGGCCACTCATATGCCTCGAGGCGCTCGAGTGCCTTCGGCTCGATTCCCTCAATGTCTTTCGACATCTCCTTACGGTAACGCTCGAGGAACGTCCGCGCGAGAAGTGGAATATCCTCTCGACGTTCGCGAAGTGGCGGCAGATGAATGGGTATAACGCTCAAGCGGTAATATAAATCCTCGCGGAAGCGGCCTTCCGCGATTTCTTTCTCGAAGTCTTTGTTCGTCGCCGCGATTACGCGGACATCGACGTCATCTTCTTCCGTACTTCCGACCGGGCGCACTTTGCCTTCTTGAAGGACGCGGTACAGCTTCACTTGCATCGTCAAGCTCATGTTTCCGATTTCGTCCAGAAATAGTGTGCCGCCATCGGCTGCACTGAATAGTCCGCGCCGATTTTCGTTGGCTCCGGTGAAGGCCCCCTTTACGTACCCGAATAATTCGGATTCGAGAAGCGTCTCGGGAAACGCGCCGCAATTGATGGTGATGAAAGGCTTTTTCGATCTGGCGCTATTCTCGTGAATGGCGCGCGCTACTAATTCTTTTCCGGTTCCACTTTCGCCGGTGATGAGAACGCGGCTCGACTGAGGAGCGATTGTCTCGATCAGCTCGAAAATCTGACGCATCTTGGAACTTGTCCCAATGATGTGATCGAGACCAGTTAGCCGCCGAATCTCGCGCCGCAGGATGCCAGTTTCCTTTTTTAGCTCGATGCTTTCCGAGATTTTCTGAACGGCAACGCGCAACTCGTCAACGAGCTTGTCGCCCTTGATCACATAGCGATCCGCGCCGAAATTCACAGCGTCAATTGCCGTAGAAATTGTGGGCACGCCGGTGATAAGGATGAAAACAGCCTCGGGGGAAATTTCACGCGAGAGGCGCAGCAGCTCGACGCCGCTCATATCTCGCATGTTGATGTCGGAAACGATGATGTCGAACACTTGCGTTTCGAGACGCCGTCTGGCAGCTTCGCCGCTCGTAGCGGTCTCCACTCGATGACCATCCTTGCGGAAAGTGATCTCGAGGAGCTCGCAGATCGAGCGTTCATCATCAACGACTAGAATGTGAGCCATCGTTCCTAGCCTTGCCTTACAACTTCGGCTGTGTGCTGCGCCGCGACTTGCGGGCGCGATTTTCCTTTACGCCTTCCGTGGCCCATCCTAGGCAGCTCGACGCAGAATTCAGCGCCGCGGCCTTTCTCCGAGTCCACGTGGATGCGCCCCCCGTGTGCTTGCACGATTTCGTATACAGTCGCGAGTCCCAAGCCAGTTCCGCCCGGAAAGCCTGATTGGAATGGTTCAAAAATATGCGTCGCCTCGGCGGCATCCATTCCGATTCCCGTATCCCTGACGCAAATCCGCGCCCAAACCGGCTCAGCTTCCAGTGTGACCGACAACATTCCGCCGTCAGGCATGGCCCTCAGAGCATTGTTGAAAAGATTCCAAAAGACTTGTTTTAGCCGATCGCGATCAACCTGCGCGCGCAAATGCGAAGTCCGGAATTGCCGCTTGATCTTGTAAAGGCTGCTGAATCCTTGCTGGTGTTCGAGCAGCATCAGCGTTTCATCGAGAAGCGCGACGATGTTTTGCTCCGTGAATTCGTAATTCTTCTCGCGGGAATACTCGAGAAAGTCCGTAATGATCTGATTGAGCCGTTGCGATTCGCGAGTGACGATCTTCACGAGCCTCTGGTCGTCGGGCTCGAGTGGCGCCAGGCGAGCCAACTGTTTCAGCGCTCCCGTCATCGCCGATAACGGCTGCCGTATCTCGTGCGCGATGGCAGCCGACAACCGCCCGAGAGCTGCCATCCGATCCTGTACGGAGATTTCATGCTCGAGACGCTTCAATTCCGTCAGGTCCTGGAAATTGAAAACATATCCGCTCAATTGATTCTGGGCGGCGCGCAGCGGTGAGATCGATAATCCCAGATACCGGAGTATTCCATCGGGCGTCCGAAATTCGACATCCTCGCGCCTCGCCAGCGGGTTCCCTTCCTCGTCTGTTTGCACCGGCCAGTAGCCCGGGAAAATGTTGCGCACATCCTCGCCCTTCATCGTCGCCAATTCCCGGCCAATAATCTCTGCGCCCGACTTGTTCGAGACGATGACGCGCCCATTCAAGTCCGCAGTCAAAAGACCGCCACGCATGGATTGCACGATGTCTTCGTTGAATGCCTGAAGGTCCTTCAACTCTTCTTTCTTTTCTTCGAGCTCGTGTCCTTTGTGACGCAGAGTTTGCGCGAGAACCGATCCGAGGTAGGCGACCGCAAAGAATCCGAACAAGTTGGTCGCCATCCAGAATTGCAGTCCGCGAGCTGTTGGAGTACTTGCGAAGGTCCGCGGTATCGCGCCGTAGTAGGCCGCTTCCACGATGCTCCCCAACAGAATGAAGCTTCCCGCGGCCGTGAGCATCGCGCCACGCCGCGAAAACAGGATCGCGCCCATCAGAATGGCAAGGAGAAAAAGCAGCGTGAAATAGCTGTCCTGCGCTCCCGTCGTGTACACCACGAGCGTGATGAAGGTGACGTCTCCAATCACCTGGTAGGGCGCATTCCAGCCGTTCTTCGGCATGCTCTTGTAAAGAGCAACGGCGACGATGGCAAAGGTGTACCAGCCGACGATGACAGGAGCGAAGAAGTGAAGTGGTAGGGCTAAAGGAGATAGTTCACGAACGAGGAGTACGAGAGCGACCAAAGAAGTGATGATTAGGAAGCGGACGCGTCCTAACCACGGCAGCCAGTCGCGCATATTCTGTTTGAACTCCGTTCGGGATCAAGAGATGCCAGGCGCGCGGGGAGATCTGCTCGGCAGACTTCAATGATCCCATTCCCCCCGGACATTGCCTCGAACGGTGGCCCGGCTACGTTTATCGCCGGGCCCCGTTCGAAATATTTTCGCCGCGATTAGCCAGACAGCTTGGCAATCAACGAGAAGAGCGGCAAGTACAAGGAAATAACGATTCCGCCGACTACGACGCCCAAGAACAAAATCATGACGGGTTCGAGGAGCGTCAACATGTCCTTCACCGAGGCATCGACCTCTTCTTCATAGAAGTCCGCGATTTTTTGCAGCATCGCATCCATAGCGCCGGTCTGTTCGCCGACGCCGATCATTTGAGTCACCATGCCTGGGAAGACTTCACTTTCCTTCAATGGGTCAACCAACGAGCGGCCAGCTTCAACAGCCTTCCTGGTCTGCAGGATCGCTCTCTCAACGACGGCGTTTCCTGAAGTGCGCGCCGTGATATCCAGGCCTTCGAGAATTGGAACGCCGCTCGAAATTAACGTGCCAAGCGTGCGCGTAAATCGCGCCACGGCAATTTTTCGCATCAGCATGCCGATGATCGGAAGTTTCAATATCATCGTGTCGATTGCCATCCGCCCTTGCGGTGTTCCGTACCAGACCTTTAGCCCTATGACGATGCCAGCAAATACAAACACGATCAGGAATCCGTAGATGCTGCCCACGAATTGGCTCAAGCCAATGACGATGCGGGTGGGCAACGGCAACTCGGCACCCAGTCCGTTAAACAACGTGACGAAAACCGGCACGACCTTCCACAACAGCAATGTGATGACGAGGACCGCGATACCGATAACGGCCGTCGGATAAATCAACGCCGACTTTACGGCGCGCTTCAACTTCACGTTCTTTTCAATGTACGTGGATAGTCGCTGGAGAATGGTGTCGAGAATACCGCCCGTTTCTCCTGCGTCCACCATGTTGTAGTAAAGCGGGTCGAACACCTTGTCGTACTGCTTGAGAGAAGACGCGAGCGTCTGGCCGCCTTCCACCGACGCGCGCACTCCAGTCAAAATCTTTTGGAATGTCTTGTTTTCCTGCTGGTTCGCCAAAATTTCAAGGCACTGCACCAGCGGCAAGCCGGCGTCGATCATTACGGAGAACTGGCGCGTGAAGACTGCGAGCTCTTTACTGCTTACACCCGCTCCAAAGGTCGGAAAGGCAAACTCCTTCCCTTTCTCAGAGACCTTCGAGACATTAATCTGCTCGCGCCGCAACATGGACGCGAGCTCTGTCTTGCTCTGCGCCTGTCGTTCGCCTGTAACTGCAGCGCCCTGGCGATTCGTTCCACGAAATGTATAGACCGGCATGAGTTTCTCCTTCGTCCTTATCGGCTTTTATCGGCGAACTGGAACACGCGGCGTCAGCGGCGCCGACGTGACCCCACGATTGATTAAATCTTGTAATTCGTCTGGATTTGACGACCGGGCGAGCGCTACTTCCAAAGTGATTAACTTTTGGTAATACGCATTTGCCAAGCTCTGGTTGAACGTTTGCATACCGCTCTGTCCTGTTCCAGTCTGCATCGCGGAATAAATCTGGTGAATCTTGTCCTCCCGAATGAGGTTTCGGATGGCGGCGTTAGGGATTAGAATTTCCATAACCATCGCGCGACCCCGCCCGTCGATTCGCGGTAGAAGCGATTGGCAAAGAATGCCTTCCAACACCATCGAGAGCTGAGCGCGGACTTGCGGCTGCTGGTGCGCCGGGAAAACGTCCACGATACGGTTGATTGTCGAAATGGCGGAATTCGTGTGCAGGGTGGCGAACGTCAAGTGTCCCGTCTCGGCAATTCTCAGCGCCGATTCGATAGTTTCCAAGTCTCGCATTTCGCCGATCAGAACGACGTCTGGATCTTCACGGAGCGCGGCTCTTAGCGAATTCGCGAATGAATGCGTGTCCGAGTGGATTTCGCGTTGATTGACGAGACACTTTTTGTGATTGTGCAGGAATTCGATCGGGTCTTCGATTGTGATCATGTGCTCATCACGCTCGGAATTGATTTTGTCGAGCATGGCGGCAAGAGTCGTGGATTTCCCCGACCCCGTAGGACCCGTGACGAGCACCAATCCGCGAGGCTTATCGCACAGTTGTTTGACAATCGTCGGCAATCCGAGGGCTTCGAATCCCTTGATTTCCCAGGGAATCGTCCTAAATACCGCCGCAACAGCGCCGCGCTGATGGAACAGGTTTCCTCGAAAGCGCGCCAGGCTTTTCAAGCCGAACGAGAAGTCGAGTTCGAGGCTTTCCTCGAGACGGTGCTTCTGCGCGTCCGTAAGCACGCTGTAGGCAAGCGCCTTCGTATCGGCCGCCGTCAGTGGCGGCATGTCGAGCGGGCGCAGTTTGCCGTGCACGCGGATGCGTGGTGGGCTATTGGTGGACAGATGTAGGTCGCTGCCCCCCATCTCAATCATTTTTTTCAAAAGCTCGCTCAGGGTTATACCGGCCATGTTCTCTTCTCCTACAGCACAGTTTCGCGCAGCACTTCATCCATCGTCGTTTGGCCCAGCGCCATCTTGATCAAACCGCTCTTCCGCAAAGTGATCATCCCGATTTCGAGCGCCTTCTTCTTCAATTCGAGCGAAGAAGCTCCTACGAGGATCAACTCGCGAAGGTCATCGTTGATTTCCATCACTTCGTACAAACCTACGCGGCCCTTATATCCAGAGTTGTTGCACACGCTGCATCCGCGTCCGACGTACACTGTCGTATTCGGAACGTCGTCTGGCGCCACGCCCGCGTCAATCAATGCCTGTGCCGGAATCGGCGACGGCTCCTTGCAGTTCGCGCAAATCCGGCGGACGAGGCGCTGGGCGCATATCAAGTTGACTGACGTCGCCACAAGAAATGGCTCGATACCCATGTTCATGAGCCGGCTGATCGTTGAGGGCGCGTCGTTGGTGTGAAGCGTGGAAAGCACCAAGTGGCCCGTTAGAGCTGCTTTCACCGCGATTTCCGCAGTTTCAAAGTCTCGGATTTCGCCGACGAGGATGATGTTCGGATCTTGCCGCAAGAAGGAACGCAACGCCGAGGCGAAGTTCAGCCCGATCTGCTCCTTCATTTGAACCTGGTTAATGCCGGCCAACTGGAATTCGACGGGATCCTCGGCCGTCATGATGTTCGTTTCCGGCGTGTTTAGGCGCGCGACCGAGGAATACAAAGTGTTCGTCTTTCCAGATCCCGTCGGCCCTGTGACTAGGACCATTCCGTATGGCCTTAAAATGTTGCGTTCAAACTTCGCAAGTGATTCGGCCTCGAATCCGAGTTTCGTCATGTCAAGGCGCAGGTTCTCCTTATCGAGCAAGCGCATGACGATTTTTTCGCCGAAGAGCGTGGGAACGATGGAAACGCGGAAATCGAGTTCTTTCTTCTTGCCGTCTTTCGCGTACTTGATCATGATGCGGCCGTCTTGTGGCAGACGCTTTTCGCTGATATCCAGCTTGGACATGATCTTGACGCGGCTGGTGATGGCGTCCTTCAGTTTCAGCGGCGGTGTCATCACGTTTTGCAAAATTCCGTCAACGCGGAAGCGGACTCGGTACTCTTTCTCATAGGGTTCGACGTGAATATCGCTCGCTCCGCGCTTCACGGCGTCGGTCAGAATCAGGTTAACCAGCTTGATGATGGGCGCTTCGTCGGCGGCTTTTTCGAGATCCGCCAAATCCATTTCTGCTTCTTCTGCCGCTAGCTCCAGGTCGGCTTCTTCTCCGGCCAGGTCCTTCATCACCTTGTCGATTTCTTCGCCGGTCTCAATCGAGCCATAAAACTTCCCGATCGCTTCACTAATGGCCGTTTCCGATGCAACCACCGGTTCGACGTTGAATCCGGTCATGAACTTGATATCGTCCATGGCGAAGACGTTTGTCGGGTCCGTCATCGCGATCGTAAGGGTCGAGCCCACGCGGGAAAGCGGCACAATCTGGTAGCGGATGGCCGTTTCCTGGGGAACCAACTTGATGACCGAAGCATCTACTTCATAGAACTTAAGGTTAATTGAGGGCACGCCGTACTGGCGGGATAGCACCGCGGTAATGTCCTCGTCGCTCACGAGGCCCATTTTTACGAGACAGGTCCCCAGGCGGCCACCGTTCTTCTTTTGGTAGTCGAGCGCCTGCTTCAACTGATCTTGGGAGATCAGGCTGTCCTTTACCAGAATTTCGCCCAGCCTCGACGACATACTTCGGCTCCTGCGGCAGACTGCGCCGGGAAAACAAAGGCTAGCACGCGCGCTCGTCGTCGTCGGGCATCGCATCGTGCAGTCGTTCTGAAATAGGTACTCCCTGTACGTAGGTACAGGTGTGAATGCCAAGCCACACACGCGGCTTGACTTGCCTGCGGGGCGTCGTTATCTTCAAAACAAGATGCTCGCTGCTGCACTCCTTAGGCCGGAAAATGTCCATCGCATAATTTCGCAAATTGATATAGCGGCGCGGTGCCGGGGCATGTCGCAACATGAGAAGAACGGCGACGGGAACCTTGGCTCCCGTTGTCTTTTGTATTCTCGCGAAACTGATGTTGCCCGCGCCGGCCGGATGCGTTGCGCCGCGAAAAGCGATTTGAGGATTACGGAATTGGAGAAGCGACGTTGAGCCAGCGGCCGTGGACTCAAAAGCTGTGGCTCGCCGTCGGGGGACTGTCGCTGGTCCTGCTTGCCGCGGCTATTTTCACTCTCGGTTCGCTCAACGCTCCGGTTCATCCCGAGCGGAGCGATGCGCTGGTTATCCTCTTCGCGCTCTCGACCTTCATTATCCTGGCGTTCTTGGTTTTCGGCCTTGTTTTGCTCAGGAATCTTCTTCGCCTGTGGGCCGATCGCAAAGCCGGCCAGCTGGGATCTCGCTTCAAAACCAAGATGGTCTTTGGCGCGATGGGAATTGCGCTACTGCCGCTGGTTTTCCTCTTCTTGTTCAGCTACTCGCTAGTCAATCGGACGCTGAACCTCTGGTTTCCGAAACCGCTGGAAATTGCTAACGCTCAAAGTCAGAAGCTGCTTGATGAGTTAGGCCGTGAGGTCCACGAACGTCTGAATGATCGCGCGGCGCGCGCAATTCCTAAATATCTTTCCGACGGTGCGAGCGGCATTATGGACGACTCTCTCGGCCCGACCGCTCCACCCAGCGCTGCATGGGCTCTCGATCCGAACGGCCAGTTAATGGACGCTGCACCTGCGAGCCTCCGTCCCGACCATTTGCATAAAGCGCGTCTACTCCCTTCGGGCGCAGAGATCTGGCAAACGGATGGCGACACGTACATCACCGGCTCCGCCCCATTTGAGGGTGGTCGACTTTATGTCGCCAGAAAACTTCGTCCGGATTTTCTTGCGGGATTCAATACGATCGAAAGTGAAACGGACAACTACCAACAGCAACGCACGCACATTCGTCTTTACAAAAATCAAATCTTGCTGGCTCTTCTTTTGATTACAGTCCTCCTCCTCTTTTCGACGACATGGGTTGCACTATTTCTTTCAAAACAAGTGACGGTTCCGATTCAAGCGCTGGCTGAAGCGACCCAGGAAATCACGCGCGGAAACTTCGATCATCGCGTGACGGTGCAAGCGCAGGACGAATTGGGCACGCTTGTCTCGTCGTTTAACGACATGACCGCCCAGCTGGGCGAAGGCCGGCGGCAGATCAATGAATTTACGCGCAATCTCCAGCAGGCATTTGAAGAGCGCGAGCGTCGCCGCAAATTGATGGAGGCGATTCTAGAAAATATTCCCACCGGAGTTTTATCGCTCGATGCCGAAGGCAAAATCTCGCGCGTCAACTCGGCCGTTTCTACGATTTTCGGGGAGATCAGCGTGCAAGCGCACACGCTTTCGGAATTGTTCGGGGAAGAAGCCGCACGCGCGGTGATGTCGTTAATGCGGCGTGCCCTGCGCATGGGAGTGGCGTCGCGCGAAATCGAAATTGCCGCCTCCGGGCGTTTGGTCCGCACGGCCGTCACTGTGAGTTCGCTCGGCCCGCGTCGCTCGAATGCTGGATATGTAGTCGTGATTGACGATCTTACCGAATTGCTCCGCGCTCAGCGGGCCGCGGCTTGGCAGGAAGTTGCTCAGCGTATCGCCCACGAGATCAAGAATCCGCTGACTCCGATTGTCCTTTCCGCGCAACGTCTGAAACGCTACCTCGATAGGTTCGGGCGCTCGAGCGGGCCGCCGGCGCGCATGGAACTGGAATCGCTGGTTGCCGAATGTGCCGGCCTCATTGAACGCGAAGTGCACACGCTGGAATCCCTCGTCGATGAATTTTCGCAGTTTGCACGCTTCCCTTCCGCGCGTCTCGCTCCTGCGGACCTTAACTCAATTGTTTCGAGCGCGCTGGCTCTCTTTCAAGGGCGTCTCGAAGGAATTACGCTGCAGACGAATCTGGCGCCAAATCTCGCCGTCGTCAGAGCAGATCCCGAATTATTGCGTCGAGTGCTCGTGAACCTGATCGACAACGCTGCCGAAGCGATGGAGGGCTCGACTCTTCGTCAATTGAAGGTAGCTACGCGAACAAGAGCCGACGGTGATGGAGTCGAGATAGAGGTTTCAGATACAGGCCACGGCATTTCCCCCGTCGACAAGGATCGCCTTTTCCTGCCGCATTTTTCTACCAAAGATCGCGGTACCGGCCTGGGACTCGCCATTGCCAGCCGCATTGTCGCCGAGCATAACGGAACAATTCGCGTTGAAGACAATAATCCCATCGGCGCGCGGTTCCTGATTCGCTTCCCATCCGCAGAATCGAACGCGCAAGTGACTACCCCCGACTCATCCGCTGATGCCGCAGACTTTGAATCTGCATCAGGATTCATCATCGAAGGCGCGGACGACTAATCGTGCCCGCTTCCATCCTTATCGTGGACGACGAAAGGGGAATTCGCGAATCTCTTGCCCCTCTTCTTCGCGAAGAAGGTTACTCGGTCGAAGCTTTGGCTTCAGGCGAGGAATGCCTGAAGCTGCTTTCGGAGCGATCGTTCGATCTCGTACTTCTCGATGTGTGGCTTCCTAAGATCGATGGCCTCGCGACACTCGAAAAAATCAGCGAACTCGACACTCCTCCGATGGTCGTCATGGTATCCGGCCACGCCAACATCGAGACAGCCGTGCGGGCTACAAAGCTAGGCGCTTTCGATTTTCTGGAGAAGCCGCTTTCGCTCGATAAAACAGTTCTCGTTGTAAAGAACGCGCTCGATTATCTTCGGCTCGAATCTGAGAATCGCCGACTGCGAGCCGAGCTAGAACAGCGATTCCAGATTCTTGGCAATAGCGTACCGATGAAGGCGCTTCGCCAGCAGATCGCGCTGACGGCACCGACCAACGGACGCGTGCTGATCTACGGAGAGAGCGGCACAGGCAAGGAGTTGGTCGCGCGCGCCCTGCACGCTCAAAGCCCACGCTCTTCGCATCCCTTCGTTGAACTGAATTGTGCGGCAATTCCCGAAGAGTTGATCGAATCCGAGCTATTTGGCCATCGCAAGGGCAGCTTCACCGGCGCAAGTGAAGACAAACTCGGCAAGTTTCAAAACGCGGATAGCGGCACCTTGTTCCTCGATGAAGTCGGCGACATGAGCCTGAAAACCCAATCGAAGGTATTGCGCGCCCTCGAGGAACAGCGCGTTGAGCCGCTGGGATCGAATCAAACTGTTCGCGTCGATGTTCGCGTCATCGCCGCGACGAATAAGAAGCTCGACGAAGAGATTGCCCGGAACGCCTTTCGCGAGGATCTTTTTTACCGCCTCAACGTAATACCGTTCACAGTCCCGGCGCTCCGCGAACGTATCGAAGACATTCCGATCCTCGCGGCGCACTTTCTCGGCGAATTCTGCCGCTCGTATGGCAAGAAGCCGAAAGAGCTATCCACTGCCGCGATGGAAGTGCTACTGCAGTATCCATGGCCCGGAAATGTACGCGAGCTCAAAAATCTGATCGAGCGTCTAGTGATTATGAGCCCGGCGTCGCGGATCGAACCACATCACTTGCCCCCGGAGGTTTTCCGCGGCGTACCCAGCAGCCCGCAGAAACCTTACGCCAGCCTTCACGAAGCTCGCTCGGCCTACGAACGCGAGTTCGTGTTACGAAAGCTCGAGGAAAATCGGTGGAATATGACGCGCGCAGCCGCGGCCCTAGGCCTCGAACGCAGCCACCTTTACCGCAAGATGAAATCGCTGGGAATTGCGGGCGTACAACCTGAGCGCGCCGCGCGATAAATTACGGTGGGACTCGACTACGTGCCTTCTTCTTGCCCTGTTTCGTGCTCTGATTCTTGCTCTCGCTCCAGCTCTTGTCGTTGGCCCATCTCTTCGAGCTGACGCCGCCAGTCAATTTGCCGCACCAGAGCCGGTCTCTGCCGCCAATTCGGCTGAACCTTGACGAACAATTCCAGAAAAATCTTGCTTCCGAGCAATTCCTCGAGTTCTAGGCGCGCATCGGTCCCAATTTTCTTCAGCGTTGCCCCGCCTTTGCCGATCAAAATGCCTTTCTGTCCATCCTTTTCCACGTAGATAGTCGCCCGAATGCGCAGGAGTTTGTCGGATTCATCGAAGCTTTCAATGAGCACAGCGACTGAATGCGGCACCTCCTCGCGTGTCGCGATGATCGCCTTCTCACGAATGAACTCAGCCGCCAGAAATCGCTCGGGTTGATCGGTGAATTGGTCGTTTGGAAAAAAAGGCGGGTGCTCAGGTAGATAGGAAATCCAGCTCGCCGTCAACTCCGCGAGGCCGTCATCTTTCAGCGCGGAGATCGGAAAAATCTCGTCGAATTCAGCTTCATGGCTATAACGATCCATCAGAGGCAGCACGTGCTGTTTTTTGAGCCGATCCACTTTGTTCAGAAGCAGGAATTTCGTCCCGTGAAATCGCCGCACCCACTCCAGTGCGTGGCGGTCGCCGGCTCCAAAAGCCGCGGTAGAATCCACGATTAGTGAGAGGATGTCGATTCCCTCAACCGCCTGCTGCACTTCATCCATCATTTGCCGGCTCAAAACGTTTGACGGCTGGTGAAGCCCCGGCGTATCAATCAAGACGATCTGCGCGTCCTCGCGATTCACGATTCCCTGGATGCGGTTCCTGGTCGTCTGCGGCCTCGACGAAACGATTGCTACCTTCTTCCCAACAAGCGCATTCACGAGTGTCGACTTGCCCGCGTTCGGCCGTCCGATAACCGCAACAAATCCGGATTTGAAACTCATTCCGATAAGCCTTCAATTCTGCAGAAGTGAGTCCCACAGAAGCACACGAGTAAACTCTACTGAGTTCTTGATTCCGCCGCACCACTGACGCGGCGAGCCCTCAATCGCAGCACCTTACGCTGATTGGCTTCCAAAATCTCAAATTGCAAGCCGTCATGCTCGATTCTCTCGCCGATGCCGGGAACATGCCCCGCCACGCTGTTCAGGAAACCTGCGAGCGTCGCTGCTCCCTCGTGCTCCGATCCCTCAGTTACGTCAACTCCAAACAATTCCTTCAGCTTCTCCACTCCTACGCTACCCCGCAGCACGAGGTTCCCCGATGGCTCGCGGACCACATCCGGTGCCGGCACTCGATCTTCCTCGCCAATCTCACCGACGATCTCCTCCACGAGGTCTTCGACCGTGACGATTCCCGCGACCAACCCGTACTCATCGATGACGATCGCCATCTGCTGGCTCTTTCGCTGCATTTCCTTCAAAAGTTCCGAGCCAAATTTCGTCTCGGGCACAAACAACGCCGGCCTCATGATCTCGCGAACCGTGCGATGCCCCGCTTCCGTGTCCGGCACCTTCAAAATGTCGCGAGACACAACAATTCCCACGATGTCGTCGAGGCTCTTTTCGTACACCGGAATTCGCGAGAATTTTCGCTCAACGACAAGCCGTCGCAATTCTTCGAGCGTAGCGGAAGCTGGAATCGCGACCACGTCAGGCCGTGGTGTCATCACTTCGCGGACCCGTTTATCACTGAATTCCACCACTTGCTCGATCAGTCGCGCTTCATCGTGCTCCAGAATTCCCTCTTCCGTCGCAGCTTCCATCAACGCTTCAATCGCTTGTTGCTGTTCCGGTTGAGCCTCGGTATCGTCAGATTCTTCGGTAATACGCAAAAATGAAATCATCAGAACCATTGCAGCCTGTATCGGCCACGTCAAAAAAACGAAAAAGCGCACGATTGGAATCAGCGGCGCGATCCATCGCCCGGTCGCGCGCGAGATTAGCACGGACGGCAGAAGATGCATTGCTATCACCACTTCGGCTGTCAAAAAGAAAACCATCTCGACAACCGCTTCCCACCTGTCAGGAACAAAGAAGACGATGCCACGCGCGGTTTCGACCGCCACGAGCACGAGCCACAATCGTGTAATGAGGCTGAACGCAAGCGTTGCGCGCGGCCGATCGAGATGGAGCCGCGGCTCGATGTCGGATTCGAACGTATCAATATGCTCGTGAATTCGGCGCGTTGTCACGCGGCCCATTTCACGGTAAACACGATCAATGTATGAAAATAGAACGAGACCTAAAGTCAGGCCGAGAACTCCGAGTGTGTGTAGAAAGATCGGCATCCCTTAAATCAATCCGAGTCGCACGCGCAGCTGGCTTTCGAAGTGTTCCATTTCGCCGTGATCTCTCTCGTGATCGTAGCCCATCAGATGAAGCAATCCGTGCAAGATGAGAATTTGCAGCTCTTGTGCGAGGGTTCGACGAAAACGCCTTGCGTTCTGCCTTGCGACGACGGGCGATATTGCGATATCGCCGAGATATTTCACGCGCGCGACGGATTCGACCGTAGCCTTCCCATTCCGAGTTCGACGGGTACGGCTCGAGCGATCCGTCCGTTCGTCCGCGGAGAACGAGAGCACGTCCGTCGAGCCTTGCTTGCCCCGATACGTTCGATTCCACCGCGTCATTTGAGAATCGTCCACAAATCGAACCGATGCCGCGTCACTCGAAAGTCCCAGCATCCGAAGCAGCCGGCCAAAATACTGCTCAAGGGGTGCAAGAGCAACACGAACGCGGCGCTGATGATTCGTAATCATGGGCGGGGTGCCTATTGTTGCGGAGCGCGCGGGGCACTATCTCGAGGAGCTCCGTTCCCTGATTTCCGTCCCGAGGACTTCGACTGGGAACCCCGCTCGTCATAGGCCTTGATGATCCTCTGTACAAGGCTGTGGCGGACCACATCGCGCTCATCGAAATAAACGAACGCGATGCCTTCGATCTTCCCGACGATATCAATCGCCTCGACAAGACCGGACCGGCGATCGATCGGCAAATCGATTTGCGTCACATCGCCAGTAATTACCGCCTTGGAGTTGTATCCCAGTCGCGTGAGAAACATTTTCATTTGCTCGCTGGTCGTGTTTTGCGCTTCATCGAGAATCACGAAGGAATCGTTCAGCGTCCGGCCGCGCATGAACGCCAGCGGCGCAACTTCGATGATTCCCTTTTCAAGAAACCGCTCAAGTTTGTCGGCTTCGAGCAAATCGTGAAGGGCGTCGTACAGCGGGCGCATGTAGGGATCGACCTTCTCCTGCAGCGTGCCTGGCAGAAACCCGAGACGCTCGCCCGCTTCAACTGCCGGGCGCGCGAGAATGATGCGATTCACCTGCTTCGAAATCAGCGCAGACACCGCCATTGCGACGGCAAGATATGTTTTTCCGGTGCCGCCTGGGCCAATCGCGAAAACCATGTCGAAGGACTCGAGTGCTTCGATATAGCGCCGTTGGTTAGGGCTCCTCGGCGAAATGCCCTTTTTGCCAAAAGCTCGCGGTCCGCGTGTCGGCGAGAACGCGCCCCGCAACGGCATTTCAGGCTCCTGAGCGGCCATTCGAAATAGCGACTTCACTTCGCTGCTCTCGAGGGCATGGCCCTCTTGGACAAGTTCGTTGTAGTGCTCCACCACACGCGCGGCCTCAGCTACACGCTTGGTGTCGCCTTCGATTTCGATTTCGCTATCCCTCAAATTGGCGGTGACTTGGAGGGACGATTCGAAAAGCTTCAGGTTCTCGTCGAGCGTCCCGCAGAATTCCGACACATCTCCAAGCAGTCGAACGGTCTGTTTCATCTATTTTGGCGTCTTGATGCGGGTTGGTCTTCTAGTCGGTAAGCCACTCTAAATAGCGTAGCGCACGCCTTAAATGCGGTCAAGGCGGCCTGCGCGTACTCGACAGCGAATTTCCTCGCTGGCGGTGAAATTGACAAAGGGGGCAGCGTCGGTTAACTTTGTTACTTCAAATCAATTAAATAGCGTCAAACAATCAATTAAGGAGCGCTGAATGCCGCAAGGCACGCCGGTAAAGCACAAGAAAAAGACTAAATCGATCCTCAAGAATATTCGACAGTCTGAGCACCGCGCGATATCAAACCGCATTAATCGCACCCGCGTCCGCAACGCCATTCGCAGGATTCGCACCGCATTGACCGCGGGCGATGCCGCCGCTGCTGCGAAGCTGGTTGGCCCAACTTTTTCGGAAGTGGATCGCGCCATCCGCAAGCACGTTCTATCTGAGAATACGGCGAACCGTTACAAGTCCCGCCTGACGATTGCCCTCAACGCACTCCGCGCCGACAAGAAGGCGTAGCTCAGGGACAAAAATCCGAATATTCAAGTGGGTGGCTTACTCGGGTGCGTCTACGCTCCAGTCAGGCGGCAGATGACTTGGCGCTCGATGCGGGAGCGGCTAGCCGCGCGATCAGGAATTCCATCGATGCTCGCGGATTCGCGACCCCAGATTTCAAAAGGCTATCGGCATCCGCCAGCGCCGCGAGGCCTGCGGTGAGTTGATGAATCGAGAATCGGCGCGACTGGCTCATCGCGCGCTCGGCCGAATCGGGACTCATCTGCAACTGCCGCGCAGCTTGAAACTTGTTCATGCGCGGCGGCACTTCGCGCGCCTCAATTAACTTTCGATACATCCACGCGAGCGCACCCACGATCATGGGCGGCTGCTCGCCATCTCGCAACAGGCCATCCAAAAACACGAGCGCCGCGTCCGCCCGTGATTCCACAAGAAGATCACCCATTTCCCAAGCTGTGAATTTCCGCGCCGAGACAACGAGTCCCTCCACATCCTTCGCAGAGATCCTTCCGTTCGCCTGGGCGTAAAGAGACAGCTTCTCAATCTCCACACGAATCCGGGCCGGCTCCGCGTTAACGGCTTCCACCAGCAGGCTCGCGGCACGAGGCTCTAGCTCGGCGCCGAATTCCTTCGCCGATGAAATCGCCAAAGCTGCCGCCTGTTGGCTATCCATCTCGAGCGTAACCTTCAGAGCCTTCTCAGCAAGTAACCGCGCGAGTCCTTTGCGGCCATCGAGCGTCGAGGCTTCGAGCACAAGCACCGTAAACGGCGCTGGATCGCCAAGGTAATTCTTCAGCGTCTCGATGGCAGCGTCGCGCGCATCCTCGCCCAGATCATCAATCGCCTCCACTGTCTCGACGATCACAACCTGGTGCGGTGCCAGCATCGGAACTGTCACCGCGCGTCCGAACGCTTCATCCCACTCCCCGTCGGCCGCGGAAAATCGCGCCAGCGCCCAGTCGCGCGCGGCCGCAGGGACATAAGTTTCAATCAATTTGTCGCGGCAAAGTTTGCGGAGATAGACATCGTCACCGTAGAGCAGAATCGCAGGCACGGGCTTCCCGCTCGCGAGCTTGCCGAGAAGCGCGTCCATCTTTACGTCTGGCATCAGAAGCCCTCCACGACATCGGCGACCACCTGCGATGCGAAATCCCGCGCCATTCTTTCGAGGGCTGGATTCTGTTCTTCGAAGAAGCTTTTGACGTCGCTAGAGATCTGATACTCATCGCGAAATACCATATCTTTGTTCTCGTACACGACTTTCTGGTCGGCGTGGCCAACCAGACTTACTTTCGCGTGAACCGTTACGAGCATAGTGGTCACCTGCCCGGTGGTCGCGTCAAAAAGAATGGGGCTCGTTTCGATTGTCAGCACCTCGCCGTGCAGCACCGCATCCGCTGAATTCTCATTTTGCACGATTCGATACTTTGTGCGCGCAAGAAATTCATGAACGACCGCTGTCGTAAACCGCTGCTCAATTCGATACCGGTTTGTGTGATTCACAAAGGCTGGAACCGCGATCGTTTTCCACTCAGACGGAAGAATCGACGCCCGGCCAGCGACATGGTAGCCGCATCCGGAAGTTCCCAGCAAGATGGCAATCGTTACAACTGCGAGAACAGTGCCAATCGCACCGCCGTGAAGCAAGCGCCGGCCGTCACGCTGGAACGACAAGCAATTCCTCCGCGATTCGTACCGCGTTCGTCGCAGAGAGCCGAAGATTATCAGCAACTCCCCAAAGCCAAACGCTCGAACCCACCTTCGGGTCAGCTTCGATTCGAGCCAGCTGAATCTCGCTCTGGCCGGCCGCGCTGATGATATCCGGCGCTGCTTCGTCTTTCTCTTGGATATGCACTTCAAGCGTTCGAAACGCAGCCTCCATATTGAGGTAACTAGGAGCCGTCGCAAAATCGGCGTAAACAGCGAAAGAATACCCATAAAACACCGGCGCCTGAATCAATTGCACCGCTGGAGTGATCGTCCGATCCGCCAAATAGTAAGCGATGCCCTCCGCAATTCCCTCTCGAATGGAGTGCATCGAAGGCTTTCGTTCTTCGCCGAATTCCGGTAACAAATTGAAAGCGACCTGAGAATCAAATACGCTCCGTTCGATCGCGCGGAACGATAGTAGGTTTGTCGTCTGGGCTACGAGTTCGTCTACGCCGGGCTGGCCGGCCTCGGACACAGGCGGAAGAAACAGAATGGCAACGCGCGTCGGTTGGAAATCTTTGAGCGCCGCGGCCACAGTGGCCCCGATGATCACTCCGGAGCCCGGCGACGTATAGAGTGCTCTCTTTTCCGCCGGAGCGGGTGAAACAGAGGGAGGCGGTAGCACGCGATCGAGAGACGCTATCCAACCGAACGAACGCGCGTTGGCCGGTAAACCGCCGGATAAATCGATCACAATCGCGCCTGAACTCAACGCCTTTTCGTAATGCGCTTGCGTGAATTTCTCACTCCCCGTAAAAAACACGAAGCGGGCCTTTTCGAAGCTATCCGCTGTTACTTGCTGAATAAATGCCGGCTCGCCGCCCGCTTCAGTCAATATTCCCGCGGCGACGTCCTCGTCAAGCAAACTGATATCGGTGGCGGGGAAATTACGGTCTTCCAGAACCTGTTTGAGTTCTTTGCCAAGCAGCGTGGACGCTCCGGCAATGGCCACGCCTTGAGCGCGAGCGGACAGTGGGGACATATTTCAGGCGAGCCGTGAAGTAAGCCGATGACGAACCAACCGCACAAGTTCAAGCACGACGCCGTGTGCGCAATAGGCGGAAGCAATCAACAAGAGCGCAAGGTGGGAGTAGAGCACGATTGAGCCGACAATTAACGCGATGAGGACGAACGCGCGCGACGACTGCCGACGGTTCCATCGAATGTTCTTGAACGCAAAGTGTCGCACCGTACTCGACATCAAAACGCCAAGACCGACCATCAGTAGCAGCCAGAGCACCGAATACCTGACGCTGGTGATTGGCAAACCTACGGCGTGTACTGTCGCCGCAATCATTCCGGCGCCCGCAGGAGTCGGCATCCCGACGAAATATCCCGACCCGCCGGCCGCCATGCCTTGGACGTTAAAACGCGCCAGCCGCCACGCACAGCAAACAACGAAGAAGAAGCTCACGAGCCAACCAAGTTGGTAAATGTGAACCGCCTGGCCCGCCTCACTCAGCGGCAAACTGCGCACTCCCCACGCATAAGCCAGAAATGCAGGCGCGATACCGAAGCTCACCACGTCTGCTAGCGAGTCGAATTCCCTTCCGAAATCGCTGTTTGCGCCTAGAAGTCGCGCAATTCGGCCGTCCACCGTATCAAAGAGGATTGCGAAACCAATGGCCTTGGCAGCGTTATCCATATCGGCGACGCTTCCCTCGAGCGTCGCAAGAATCGCGTAGTAGCCACAGAGGAGATTTGCGACCGTAAATATTCCAGGAAGGAGATACGCGCCGCGGCGCGCAGGACGTTGCGTCACTCGCTCAGCCTCGCGCGGGTAGGCATCTATGCCGTTGGTTTCCATTTTGCCAGGATGCTCGATCCGCCGAATACTCTCTGCCCGCGGCGGACTACAATTTGGGAGTCATCAGGTAGCCAGACATCCACGCGGGAACCGAACCGGATCATCCCTACTCGCTCTCCCAACGCTACCTGGTCCCCAACGTTCTTCCAGCATAACACGCGACGTGCAATCGCTCCTGCTATCTGTTTGAAAACGATATCACCCGAGGGCGTCGTTACGGTTATGACGTTTTGTTCGTTCTCGACCGACGCGCGCTTGCGCATCGCGGCATAAAATCGACCGGGCCGGTATTCCACAGAGGTTATCTCGCCAGCGACCGGAACGCGGTTGACGTGAACATCAAAGACCGACAAAAAAATAGTGATTCGCTTGCCCGCCGCACCGTCGAGCGCTTCGTCAACGACTTCAAGCACATGCCCGTCGGCAGGAGACACCACCGCGCCAGGCTCAGTCGGAATTTGACGCTCGGGGTCTCGGAAGAAATAAAGCACGAATGCGCCCAGCAGGATAAAAACTCCGCCCGCAATCGCCAAGCCTGGCTTGTGATCCAAGACTTCCGCAAAAACGATGAGCAAAATACCCGTTATCAGCGGCGGCGCGGCAAACCTGAACCCTTCTTTTACCATCGGGGAGAGAGCGGCTCCTGTGCGGATACACTACCATTCTACCGTGATCGGTGCCCGGCGGCAGCGCCGCTAGTGGTAGGTCGGCTCGGACAAGAAGCGAACGACGAGTTGCTCCATCAGGTCTTTCACTCTTAATTTCATTTTCTTGAGCTGGAGTTCTTGAAGAAGGTCTTCTGAGTTTAGGTAGGTCTGCTTTCGAATCTCTTCCAGTTGGGCTTCGTACTTCGAGTGCTCTGCAGCTAGCCGCCTGAATTCTGCATCGCACGACAACAGCGTTTCCCGAATATCGCGAGAGGTGGTGGCCATCCGTTCCCTCCAGTCTGGAGCGCCATCGCTACATGAGCGTGAAGTTAACACAAATCGCGATTCGCAACCAACAGGAAATCGATAGCGAGAATTGAGCAGCGCAGCACTTTTAAATCAGAGGTTTTCTAGAGGGTCTCGCCGACGTCCATGAAAAGTGTTTGCTGTCGAATTGTTGGCCTTTCAGGATTACAAATTGCAGATGAAAGAGGGGCATTTTTTGTTACGATTAGAAATAGAAGTTGCCCTGTATTTTCAATAACTTACGGAGATTTCTCATGATTATTCACTTGACAAAAGTTGGGCTCTAGCTTAGTATTCGTCTTGTGAAACACAACCTTCAATCCTTCTTAGACTTACCAGCAGACGCAGAGACTCTGACAGCCTGCCGCAAGTCCCTTTTGATGGATGCCAAGAGTTTCCGCGTCGGCACCCTTTTTAGCATCTCTTTCCTACCCTTCTCCATGCGAGGCTCCCGATGAACCTAGTTGACGTGAATACCCTGTTTCCCACTGACGAAAAGTGCCGCGAATTGCTTACCCGCTTGCGCTGGCCCGAAGGTGTCCAGTGCCCGCGATGCAAGATGGCCGCTACGGAACTCGAAACCGAAAAGACACTTTACTACTGCAAAGAGTGTGACTACCAGTTCACTGTGACCGCTGGCACGATTTTTAATGACTCGCACTTGCCGCTGACGAAATGGTTTCTCGCAACGCTCTTGCTCTGCGAAGCGAAGAAAGGCATGTCGGCCTGTCAGATTCAACGGACGCTCGGACTCGGAAGCTATAAGACGGCATGGTATCTCTGTCACCGCATCCGCGCCGCGATGGTGGAGAGCCAAAAGCCCATGCTCTCCGGCAAAGTTGAGATGGACGAAACCTACGTTGGCGGCAAGAATTGGTGGAAAGGCAAGGGCGCGAGACTTGATAACAAAGAAGTCGTTATCGGCATTCGTCAGCGCGGCGGCGATCTTCGATTCTTCCACGCCAAAGATGTTAAGAGTGGCACCCTCGAAAAGTACATCCGCGAGAATATCAGCCAAGACGTTGACATCCTGTTCACCGACGATTTCAACGCCTACCGGAGCGCGGCGAAGCATCTCCGCAAAGACGGAAGGCACAAGACGATTCGGCACAAACTCCGCGTCTACGCAAAAGGCGACATCTACACCAATTCTGTTGAATCGGCATTCTCGCTGTTGAAGCGCGGCATTGTGGGTAGCTGGCACAGACTGAGTGCGAAACATCTTCAAGCCTACTGCGAAGAAATGGCGTTCCGATTTAATCGGCGCGACAAGCCCACTTTGTTCTTGGACACCTTGCGTCATATGGTTACGGCACCTGTGCTCACATTCGAAAAGTTAACCGCCTGAGATCAGTATCTTTGGAATTGTTCCACGGACTACTAACGTTGCGTCCGCAAAATTTTTCACGCGAGTCTTAAACTCATCCTCAGTGAGTCTATCGACGTTACAGAAGTCGAACCAAAGCCCAGCGACGTAGGAATCAACCACACGCATTTTCTTTGAATATACTTCTCCCATCATGTATTGGATATGCCCGTTACTTACCAAACTCAACCTGATTCCCTGCCCGACTCCTTGAACAAACTTACTCGCAATATCGACCATGTGCGAAGCCCAGCAAGCAGCCTGATACTCACTGAGGTGCTGGTGGTACATTAAACTTATTAGATAACGCGTCAATTCCACGTCGCCCCCGCCAATAGCCTCCCAACCACCAACAGAAACAGGCGATACTTGCGTGTTCCAAACACGCAAAAATTGACTTTCTTCTCCCGTTTTTGAAATAGCCACGAGCATTTGAAACTTAGATCTTCTATTAATGAATACCGTTTTCAACGACTGCGTGAGAATCGTGCGCACATCGACAATGGTCAAGCTCGACCCATTTTTTTCTCTGTCAGCAATGCCTAATTCGACTTGCTCCCAAACACAGTGCATATCATCTGGCTTATCAGAAAAGACGCAAGCAATCACACCTTTCTGATTGTCGAACCACGTGAAATAGTCTTTTATGCCTTTGAATTTAGCAAAACCACTGGTTAGTTCCATGTCGGAGCACAACAAAATCCATTCTCGCGCGGCGTAACCAATGCCAATCGTCACGGCTTCACTCCTTGCCTGAAGCCGCTTGGGATGTTTGGGGATGGTTCGCAGCTTCAGGGGCAAGCATCACCCCCGCGCCGTCTTTCGTCAAGTGAATAATCTTCAGATTTCTAATCGTTTTGGTGTATCGATTAGAATTGGCGCCTGCTGTCCGCTGCGTGACCGTTTCAATTGTGACAACCTAGATTTTGTGCTCAATTCAAATGGTGGCTGACAGAATAATTGCGTCCTCGACCGGTGCAACGTAATAGCTATTCCTTCGCCCCACACTCTTGAAATTATGCCGTTCGTAGAAGGCTATCGCCGCAAGATTCGAGGTGCGGACTTCGAGGAACGCCTTCCGTATCTGATTCGCCTTGCCCCAATCGAATGCAGCGAGCAATAAATCACTACCTACGTGACGGCGCCGCGCTGACGGTGCAACTGCAAGATTCAGAATCTCCATTTCGTCCGCCAGTTTACGCGCGACAATATAGCCCAATATTGCGTCGCGCTCTTCAGCGACCCAGCCCGCCATCGCTCCGGTCGCGACCCGTTCGTAATCCCGCCGCGTCCATTGCGCCAGCTCTGGCGACACTTCTTGGATCTCCAAGACACTGTCCACGTCCCGCGGCTCGAGCGTCCGGACCATCAACTTCCCTTCAAATGCATTTCCGCATCTGTGCGCCGTACGTAATTGGCATCAAGCTCAAGCGCCGTTATTACCTCTCCACGCGCTGCGCGTTCGATTCCCAATAGGCCTGCGACAGGTGCCAGAACTGGAGAAACCCGCAAGACCGCACACGCCGCAAAAGCTGAGCCAGCAAGCGCGTTACGCACGTACTCAGGCGACGGAGACGCGATCACCACATCCGTCGTGCCCGAAACGCATTCACGGAGCGACGACAAGAACTCGTCCGGGGCCGACACACAATCAGAAACCAGGGTTTCCATTCGGCCGCCCTTTTTTGAGTAGAGCGCCCCGTAGATCTGTCCGCGCCGCGCGTCGAGGATTGAGGCCACCAGGCCGTCTTGGACAGGCGACTCTACCGCAACTGCTTCCAGCCCGCTTACTGGCACAATTGGCCTGTGATACACCTCAGCCCAGCCTTTAACAGCCGTAAGCCCTACCCTCAGGCCGGTAAACGAACCGGGCCCCGCAATTACGGCATAGAGGTCAATCGCCGGCAGGCCAATCCCCAGCTCCGCCAGCATGAATTTAAGTTGACGGAACATCCGCGCCGAATAAGCCTCGTCGCTGGAAGTGGATACGACCCCCAAAATCGACTGATCTTTCAGAACGGCAAGGCTGCCCACACGGCTGGAAGTGTCGACGGAAAGGGTCAACATTTATGCCCGATTATAGGGCAATTCTTATGCCATTTTACCAAAAATTTACAACCCCAAAAATCGCGTATCTGGCGATATTTCATGGGAATACCTTGACTCTCTTGCCCTCGTGTGCCTAATATTGCAATAGCAGTTTGGGGAGGGGACTCCGTCCTATGGAATTCAAGCTAGGTGAGAAAGTCGTCTATCCGAACCACGGCGTCGGTGTCATAGAACAAATCAGTTTCGGTTACCTCAATGGCAAATCCGAGCGCTTCTACATGCTCAAGATCGTTTCCAGCGGCCTGAAAGTGATGGTCCCGCAGGCCAACGTGGATAACGTTGGTTTGCGCCCGGTAATCCGGACCAACCAGGCCGGCGATGTCATCACCTATCTCGAGAAAGGCCGGTCAGCCAGTCATCACGACTGGAAGCACCGCTTCAAAGAGAACTCCGAGCGGATGCGCACCGGTTCTTTGATGGAAGTGGCTGCCGTTCTGAAGGGTCTCGTCGCCCTCAGCCGGACCAAGCCTCTATCCTTCCGCGAGAAGAAAATGCTCGAGAGAGCCAAGTATCTCCTGGTGAGCGAACTGGCCACCGTGCGCAACACGACCGAGCAATTGGTGGAGACGAGCTTGGTCCGCGCGCTAGCCAAGGCACATCTCCAAATGCCGGAAGCCGCTAAGCTTCCGGATTAGCTGCAACCCAGCATTCCCGAATTGGAACGCACCATGGTCGAGGTCTGTCCCGGGCACGTATGATTCGCCCGGGCAACCTCGGTCTACTTGCGCCGGCTCCCCAGAATTCCTTCGATCTGCATCAGGTGATTGATGTCATGACCCGCGATCATCTCGGTGATCCGCTCTATGCTTTCTTCGCCCCTCTCCGCATGCATCCCGGAATACTTCCATTGTTCCGGCTTCAACGATTTCAAAAGTGCAAGATTGGCCGCCCTTAGAGTCTTGAACACTCCGAGCGCCGCGTGCGTATCGCGCTTCGAGTTATTTTCCGCCTCCGCCCACTTTTCCTGATCGTATGCTTCGATGGGAGTGCCCGGCGCGCCTAGGATTCTGCGTATCCGATAGCTCGTCACAATCTCGGCATCTTCGAGATGCGCGATAATTTCCGTAACGGACCATTTATCGGGCTCAGGCCGTTTACGAAGAGTGGTATTGGGGACGCCTCTAATGAGCTTTTCGATTTTCTCCGCCGTTTTCGCCTGAACCTTCAGCGGCTTTTTACCGGCGGCGTAGTTTTGAATTCTCTGCTTGTACTGTTCGATCGTTTCTTTCATTGCCCTCTCCTGTTCGCTTAGCCCCGATGATTTTATCCAATTTTAGCGTCTGGTCGAAATTGACAGGGATGGATCTGTAGTCCGCCAGAAGTGACAAATTGGCGGGCGAGAGTGATCCACATCGCTCGTTCTGCGAGTTCTATATTCGCCGAGGCTATTTCGACCTGTACGAAAGAACAGGTAAGTCCGGGCAAGGCTAGCTGCCGATTTTGGAAACAACCTGCACGCCAGAACGCGCAGACTGTTCTACAGCCCTTAAACTATTTCCGCGTTCCTTAAATCGAACTACAGTACAACCACGCGACCTCATGCGGCAGAATTCTGAACTTCAGATCACACGGCCCGAAGAACGGGAGCTCGAAACCAAGCGCAGCGAACTCGCCGCGCTCGAGTCCTCGCTCGCCGAGCGTGAAGTCGAGCTTGCGAGCCTGCGCGCCGAACTGGCGTCGTTCGAACGCAAATATCTTGCAGAAGTTGGCCTTCGCTACGCGGAACTAGACGAGCTAAAAGCGCAAGTTGCCGAGAAAGCCGCCGCGGAACAACCCGGCGATCCTCGCCTGCAGGAAGCCGCGCGTAGAGCTCGCGCTAGGGCGAAAGCGACTCGCTCCACTGCCGGTCCAGGCCGCGCTCACGCGCAACAAGTCTATGCGCCCACGCCCGAGATCAAGCGGCTCTATCGCGAAGTAGCTCGTCGGATCCATCCGGACCTCACGACCGATGATGCCGACCGTAGGAAGCGCCAGGATTTGATGGCTCAAGCCAATCACGCCTACATGGCCGGCAATCAGGCCGCGCTGACGCGAGTCTTCGAAGCCTATGAATGCTCACCTGAAAATGTTCGAGGCGATGGAGCAGGCGCGGATCTCGTGCGCACGATTCGACGAATCAGCCAAGTGAAAGCGCGCCTTGAAGAAATCGATGCCGAAATGAAATCGCTCCTCGCGTGCGACGCGAAGCGACTACGGAACCAATTCGACACAGCAGCGGGGAGTGGACGCGACCTATTTTCAGACTTGGCCAATCGTATTGATGCGGAGATCGCCGCAGCCCGCGCAAACCTGAGCGAACAACTCCAATGCGCTCACACATAATCGAAAACGCGAACGCCGGCGAGAAGCACGAGACCCAAGAGACGAGTTCGAGTGTGATTCCGGTTTCGAGTGCGCCTCCCGGCTCAAGTGCAATTGTCCCGCGCCGTCCCAAGGCTTTGGCCGTGCGAACCGCTGCCCTCGTCCGTCGCGGCATCCGCGATATCGGCCGAGAATCCAATTGGCTCGAGAAGCGGGTTTTCTCCGGTCGTCGTGCGTGCACCGCCGTCTCGGCTTCCGGCAAAGTTTCAGTATTTTTGGATACTGGGAACAGCGACACACTTCGCCTGGCAATTTACGATCTCGATTCTCCGATCGCAACGGATTCTCTGGCGGAGCCCATCGCAAAACATGACAATCCAAGCGATCCCGTTTCTTCCCTCGCCTGGTCGCCGACCGGACGCATCCTCCTCGCGGCCTCGAAAATGTCAGCCAATCAATTGCAAATATTTGACGCCGCGACGAAAACCCATCTCGACACGTTCAATGTTCCCGATCTGCCGAATGCCGCGTTGGCTTGGTCACCGGATGGAGATTTCTTTGGTGCAGCATTCGCCGTGGATCGAACGCTTCGAGTTTGGAATTGCGAGTCGGAGCTTCCCGCGCTGGCATCCATTCCCATAGGCTCACTCGACGTCACTCCGTCACTCGCCGCCGTCGCCATTGGTGATTCCGCGGAAGACGATGTGGTTTTCGCAGGTTTCGGGCCGATGGCATTTAATCCCGACGGGTCACAAGTGGCACTCGCTCTAAAATGCATGGGCGATTGGGCGGACGACTTTCTGCTCGTCGCTGCCGTGCCGAACATGCGCCGGAATTTATTCGTGCCCGTCCACGGCAATATCACGGCAATCACTTGGTCCGCCGACGGCCGCACTCTCGTATATTGCGCGGGTGGGCGCGCCTTCGCTGTTCCAGAAGGCTCTCTCGAAGCCTGTCCGCTTCCCTTCACCGCTGAACTCGCCCGCTGCCATCCCACACGGCCTCTTTGCGCGTGCTATTCCTCGTGGCTTAAAAATGCATCCAAAGGCCGGATCTTCATCGCCGACCTTCGCGAAGGCCGCATTCTGGACGAGTATTCGGCTGAAGGCGTGGTGGATATCTGCTGGAGTTACGATACGCAGCAAGCTTACGCCGTCACACACGATGGCCTAGCCTATGTATTCGAGCGAACGCTAGGCTGAGTCGGGTTTTGATGCAGGATTATGCGAGCGGCAGATTTGGTTCTGCATTGAGCATAGCGTCCGCGCTTTCCCCGGCAAGGTATCTTGGGTACGCCGCCGCTGCTATCATCGCTGCGTTGTCGGTGGAAAGAGCCCGGCTCGGGAAGTAAACTTCAACGCGTTCACGTTTTGCGGCTTTCTCGAATTCGGATCGCAATTCGCGATTCGCGGCCACTCCGCCCGAGACGAGAATTGACTTCGATTTAAATTCCACTGTTGCCGCCATCGACCTCCTCACCAAATCTCCGACAACAGCTCTTTGAAAACTGGCGATCAAATCGAGCGTCGTCTGCGAGCACTTCGATTTCAGCGCATCGGCCGTTCTTTCTCCTCGCGCGAGTGCTGCATTCCGCTCATCAATTTCCGGCTGCAGCTCGGTATGTTTCCGCAGATGATAGAACACCGCCGTCTTCACGCCGCTAAAACTGAAATCGTGAAGATTGCCGCGCATCTTCGTTTCGGCAAATCGAACTGCCGCAGAATCGCCAAAAGGGGCGAGTTGATCGATGATAGGTCCGCCTGGATATCCGAGCGCGAGCATCCGGGCGACCTTGTCATATGCTTCGCCTGCGGCATCGTCTCGGGTCCCGCCGATGCGCGCATAGCGGAAAGAATGCGCGAATGCATTTCCGTTTCCGTGGGCCGTCGCGTCGCTTGCGCCAATCTCGGTGATCACTCGATAAAGAATCGTATGACCGCCAGATACGATCAGGCACACCGCCGGCAACGCGGGCTTGCGTCCCGCAGCATGCGCCTCGAGAAACACTGCGTGAACGTGGCCTTCCAGGTGATTTACCGGAATCAGCGGCTTGCCGAGCGCCATCGCCAGCACCTTGCCATACGTGACCCCGACTAGCAGTGAGCCCACAAGCCCCGGCCCGCGGGTGACAGCAATCGCAGAAACATCCGAAAGATTCAATCCAGCTTGCACAAACGCCTCACGAACGACTGGCACAATCTGGCGCAAGTGCTCCCGCGACGCCAATTCCGGCACGACGCCGCCATACTTGCGGTGAATTTCCACCTGCGATGCCACCACACTCGACAATATCGTATTCCCGTCGGCCACAATCGCCGCCGCAGTCTCGTCGCACGACGACTCGATCCCGAGGATGCGCGATTGCACTGCACTCACCGAGTTGTTATTCATGTTCACAGTGAATTCTCACGATTTTACAGCGTCTCGATTGATGTTAACACGGTGGCGTCGCGGGACCGCGCGAACGCATTGACGCGAGGCTAC
>Ga0209624_10000703_pt1 | contig 29057 bp, 30 predicted proteins | sample JacPinW_OM2H0_O1_FD_188565 | JGI IMG/M metagenome (GOLD analysis project Ga0209624, IMG submission 188565) | Forest soil microbial communities from Algoma, Ontario, Canada - Jack Pine, Ontario site 1_JW_OM2H0_O1 (SPAdes) (version 2) | ecosystem: Environmental > Terrestrial > Soil > Boreal...
TGCACCGGCAGCCTCAGAGGCTCTTGCTCAGAGTCTCTTGGCGGCCGGTTGACGACGCTCACACCCGCAAACGTCTTTGAAACGCCGGAACGGCCCCTGGCCACTGGCCGGGACCGTCCCGCTTTGTCAGCCGAGCCCCGCGATGCGGGGCGCGTCATTACTTGACCTCGACCTTAGCCCCAGCCTTTTCCAAAGCCGCCTTGATCTTCTCCGCCTCTTCCTTGCTGACGCCTTCTTTGATAGGCTTCGGCGCAGCTTCGACCAGGTCCTTGGCTTCCTTCAGGCCGAGCGCGGTGATGGCGCGCACTTCCTTGATCACTTCGATCTTTTTGTCGCCGATCGCCGAGAGGATGACAGAAAACTCGGTCTGCTCCTCGACCGGCGCGGCGGCTGCGCCAGCGGCCGGAGCAGCGGCGACCGCCACCGCAGCGGCGGCCGAGACGCCCCACTTGCCTTCAAGCAGTTTGGCGAGCTCCGCGGCCTCCAGGACCGTAAGGCTCGAGAGTTCGTCGACGATTTTTTCGAGATTGGCCATTGATGGACTTCCTTATGTAGTGCGGTTCGAATGATTGTGAAGAGCCTGCCTCAGGCTGCGTCTTTCGCGGCATAGGCCCCGACCACGCGGGCGAGCTTGGCGGCTGGCGCTGTGGCGAGTTGGGCGAGCTTGGTCGCGGGGGCCATCAAAAGCCCCAGCAGTTTCGCCCGCAGTTCGTCGAGGGACGGCAAGGTCGCGAGCGCCTTGACTCCGTCGACGTCGAGAGCCGTCTTGCCCATGGCGCCGCCCAGGAGCACGAACTTCTCGTTGTCCTTGGCGAAAGCCACGGCCGCCTTGGCCGCCGCCACCGGATCGATCGAATGAGCGATCAGGGTCGGCCCCTTGAGCAGGGGACCGATCGAGGCGACGTCCGTGCCTTCGACAGCAATCTGAGCGAGGCTATTCTTGGCGACCTGAACCTTGGCGCCCGCCCGCCGCATCTGCTTGCGCAGCCGCTGCATCTGGGCGACGGTCAGGCCGGAATAATGCGCCACGACCACAACCGACGTTTTTGAAAAAACGTCGTGAAGAGCCGCGACCGCTTCCTTCTTTTCCGTTCTATCCACGGTGCTCATCTCCGGTCGGCGGGGCTCGATTGCTCAAAACCCGCCTGTTGCACACGCCACACCGTTTGATTCGGTCACCCTAATCCAACGCCGCAGCCACTTGCGCCTGTCCCCGGAGGCGGGCGAAACGCCCGGCGCCGGACAGATGGTTCGAACCGCTTTCGCCGCCCGGAAGCGCCGGACGGATGCAGAAACTCGGTCTTCCCCGTCTATGCTGGCTCCCCGCCCGGATGGGCCTTGGGAATTAAGCGTGCGCCCCGAAGGGGTTACGCGCCGGCAGTCTCGGACAGGACAAAGCCGGAATGGACGCAAAGGTTCGCCCTTTCCGTCCTCCGGCTCTTCCGCCGCTCCCGCTCCGATCAGCCGTCGCCGGTTTCATCTTTGCAGGGCGGTAGCCATGTTTGAATTGGGGTCGTCGCGCTGCGGCCCCAAACGAGGCCCATAGCGCTTTCCAGCGAGCTTGCCAAGGGGTCACGAAAAGTTTTTACCCGGCGCAGCAGCGCCGATCAGTGGTTTTTGAATAAACTGCCGGCGCGAATTGGCTCTTGCGCCGGCGTCTTCAATTCGCGCGCGCTTAGCGGCCGATCGCCGTCGCGCCTTGCTTCCGTCCGCGTAGAGACGCAGCAAATCCGAGGCCGCCGAAGCCAATAAGCATCATCGCCGAGGTCGAAGGCTCAGGAGCCGCCCCGGCCGCGGTGGAGAACGAACGGTCGGTGTGGGTGTCGTAGAACTGCGTCAACGGGATATTCGCCGCGCCGTCCTACGTAACGCCCGCAATTCCGTAACGGCGCAGCAACAGATTATCCTCTTATGCGTGGACAATTGAGTCAATCTCGCCTCGATCCCGTAACGGAGAATTGATCGCGATTGGGATCGCCCCGTTCTACTAAGGAGGCTGGCCGGGGTCAAAAAGCCCGGAGTCGATCAAGGGAGGGACAGTCGATGGAGTTGATCGATCGCCGCGGATTCACGCGCCGCTTTCTGTTCGGGGCGGCCGTCGCGGCTGCGGGTCTGGGCCTGTGCTCTGAATCGGTGTGTGCGATGCCGCTCGACGACGGCGCTCCGGGCGCCCTCGACGACTGGATCATGAAGGCCCAGGCGGTGGTCGTCCGGCCTGTCCCGCGTCGCCGCCCTCGCCGCCGGGTCCGGCGTTGCTGGTGGAATCGAGGCCGCCGCGTCTGTGGTTGGCGCTGGGTGTGATTATTCAACACCGTTGCAGTGATTTTGCCTATCGGCCCGCCTCGCCGATCTTGATCGCTGAAACCAACTCGTCGTTGCATCAACCGTCTCATCGCCACGTCAATCGCGCGTTGAAACTCGCCGCCTCCGTACCGCTGATGTCAGCGGCGGCTTCGTCCGACCTGCGGCGGCGCCTCCACACTTTTATAATGCGTTCGTTCTAAGCGGAGCTTTGACAGCCGTATGCCGAGGGTGTTATTCAGATAGCGGATTGAGCCGCCAGTCGGGCTAGCAGACTTCAGGCTCTCCAGAAGTCTATGCTGGCGAAATCCCAAAGAATCGCCAATTTCAACTGGTTCAACCTGACGGGTTAGATTGGAGGAAGTCGCTGAGGGAATGGTCTGTTTCTGGTCTAGTCTCCCGACCATGAAAAGGTTAGATTAAGGCATGAGCAGTAAAGTCATCGTTCATATCAGTGCTGACTTTCCAGACTCGATGGCGGCGACAAAGACCAATTCGGTAGCCAATCTCATCAAGGCCACCGACGGATATCGTCATGTTGTATATTCCCTCAATCGTGTCAGTCTCGTCTCAGGCATAGTCGCCGTTGATTTCGGCCCCGACCGCAAGGCTATCGCCTACGGGGCGCCCCCCAAAGGAATTTTCCACGCCACTTACCTGGACCGCGTATCGGACTGGATTCTCAAAGATATTCAGAGCCGCGGCATTCCGGTCGACGCCCTGCATCTGCACAAGTTCTCCGTTGAGGGTTTGGTCGGCCAGAAAATCGCCCGAAGTCTCAAACGTCCGTATATCGTCAACCTCTGGGGCGACACGGATCTTAAAGTCATAAAGTATCGTCCGGACTTGAGGGCCACTTGGAAATCAATTCTCGATCAGGCGGCGCTCATCATCCCTCATACACCCTGGGTCGAAGAACGCTTTGACGAGTTGTTTGGACTCGATCATTCGAAATTGATGATCCTGCCGGCAATCACTCAGAACGAACAATTCACGCCATCACGGATCATTACGGAACCTCGGTTTGTGACCCTCTTCAACCTCGACGTTCACAAGCGAAAAAACCTCGCCGCGCTTGTCGCCGTGATCGATCGCATGGCGCAGCGAATTCCAAACATCTCGCTCGACGTTTACGGCAAGGGTTCGCCCAAGACGATGTTCGAGGTTTCTCAAATCGTTGAGAAATCGAAGGCCAAAAACGTCAGGCTGAAAGGACCGCTGCCGGGCGATGGATTTGCGACGATCCTCGGCGATTACGTCGGGTTCTTGATGCCGACCCGCCGGGAGACTTTCGGCATGGTCTTTATCGAGGCTCTGTTCTCTGGCCTGCCCTTGCTCCATACCAAGCGGTGGGGCATCGACGGATTTTTTGCCGATGACGAAGTCGGATATGCGTGCGATCCGACAAGCCTAGACGACATCGAGGCTGGCGTTGACCGGCTGTTGCGCGAGCAGGAGCGGTTCAAACGATCCATCGCCGCGCTGCATGAGCGTGGGGGATTGGACCGCTTTAAGCGAAAAGCCATCGTCGACAATTATCGTGCTGGCCTCGAGCGAGTCTTGGGTCGGAACGAACAGCCCGCGCGGGTTTTGTCGGAGACCGCTGTTCCCTGACCGCAGTTGAGGGTCTTTCTCGTCGAGAACACGTGGCGGTAACAGCTTAAAAGAATCTAGAAGATCTGAGAGTACTATGAGAAACCGCGTCTGCGAGGGGGCTTATCCTGGCTTTTTTCCCGGAACGACTTTACGAGGACATGGCGGGCTACCTCGACGCTTACTTCGACCTCTTCCGTGCGGCGGCGGCGGCGGTCGCTCGTGAGCGCATGCAGGCTGCGGCCGACGCGATCATTGATGTCGTCGCCCGCAATGGCACGATCTTCTCCTGTGGCAATGGCGGCTCCGCGGCCATTGCCAATCATTTGGCTTGCGACTGCCTGAAGGGCGTCAGAACGGACACGACCATAAAGCCGAGAGTTTCGAGCCTGTCCGCAACGGTCGAATTGATCACCGCGATCGCCAACGATATCGGCTACGACGACATCTTCAGCTACCAGCTTGCGTCCCTCGCCAGGCCGGGCGACGTGCTCATAACGATAAGCTCATCCGGAGAGTCACGAAACATCGTCAACGCGATCACGTGGGCCAAGGCCAACGGAGTGCGGACAATCGCAATGACGGGGTTCAAGGGCGGCGCTTCGGCGAAGGCCGCGGACATCAATCTTCATGTCGACGCGCACAATTACGGGGTCGTCGAAGACATCCATCAGTCGATGATGCATGTGCTCGCCCAGTACGTTCGACACAGGCATCTTGCCGACCCCAAATTGCTGGGCGAGAAGAAGTTTTGACATCCGGTCGATAGAGCCGCCGGTTCGAGGCGGCGCGTTGGCTTTGATTGCGCCACGTTCAGTGGGCGGATTGTGCGGCGATGACGATTTTGGTTACCGGCGGGGCGGGGTTCATCGCCAACACGCTGGTCGATTCCATCCTGTCGCGTGGCGATTCCGTCATCTGTCTCGACAACCTCTCCCGCGGGACGACCTCCAACGTCGCGCGCTTCACAGAGAAGAACAGCTTCAGGTTTTCGGCCGTCGATCTTGCCGATCTCGACGCCTTCCGATCCTGCCTCGATTCGCACGCCGACCTCGGCCCGATCTCGGAGGTCTGGCATCTCGCGGCCAATTCCGACATTCCCGCGGGGATCGCGGACCCGGGCGTCGATTTGCACGATACGTTCATGACGACTTTCAACATCCTCAGGCTCATGGAGGAGCGGAAGATTGGTGAATTGCTCTTCGCCTCGAGCTCAGCGATCTACGGCGATCTCGGCGACCAGGAACTGACCGAGAGCACCGGTCCTCTGTTTCCGATTTCAAACTACGGCGCCATGAAGCTTGCGTCAGAAGCGATTATCACCGCGGCGGCGGAGAAGTTTCTTGGTCGAGCTTTGCTGTTTCGCTTTCCCAACGTAGTCGGACTGCCCGCGACCCATGGCGTGATTCTCGACTTCGTCCGCCGCCTGCGCTCGGATCCCGACCATCTCGACGTGCTGGGCGACGGCTCGCAGCGGAAGTCGTATCTGCACGTCAGCGAACTCGTCGAGGCCATGTTGTTCATTCAATCTCGCGCTGCCAAGAAGGTCGACGTCTTCAACATCGGCCCGACCGACGCCGGCATCCACGTGCGCGACATCGCTCGCGAAACCGTCGCGACGGTCGCGCCCGGCGCGCAGCTGAAGTTCGGCACGGACATCAAGGGGTGGGTCGGAGACGTACCCTGCTTCGCCTATTCGACCGCGAAGCTTTCGGCGCTGGGCTGGACGCCGAAGCTCAGTTCGCTCGAGGCCGTCCGACGCGCGATCGGCGAAATCAACGGTCAGGAAAACCCGCCATGAAGCAGGCGGTCATTCTCGCGGGCGGAAAGGGCACGCGGCTCGCATCGGTGCTCAAAGGCCTGCCCAAGCCGCTCGTGGACGTGTGCGGCAAGCCGCTCCTTTTGCATCAGCTCGAACTTCTGTGCGCGCATAGTTTCACCGACGCGGTCGTGATGGTCAACCACAGGGCAGATGCGATTCGCGAGTGGCTTGCTGGCGTCGACCTGCCAATTTCCGTCCGCTTGATCGACGACGGCGAACCTCGGGGAACGGCGGGCGCCGTCCTGGCCGCTCTCGAAGAACTCGAGCCCGAATTTCTGGTCATGTACGGCGACACGATGCTTGCCGTCGATCTGACGCGGTTTTGGGCCTGGCATCACGCAGTTCCCGGCGCCGACGTTTCGCTCTTCCTCCACCCGAACGACCATCCGCATGATTCGGACCTCGTCGAAATCGACGAAACCGGGCGCATTGTCGCTTTCCACGCCTACCCCCATCCGGCGGAGGCATGGTTGCCGAACCTCGTGAACGCCGCGCTCTATGTCGTGCGGCGCGAGAGCCTGCGCGCGTGGGTCGATTCGGCTGGCCCGCTCGATTTCGGCAAGGATCTCTTTCCGCGCATGCTGGCGGCCGCCGCGAAATTGCGTGGTTACGCCTCGCCCGAATACATCAAGGACGCGGGCACGCCCGAACGGCTAGAGCGCGTTCGCACCGCGCTGACCTCCGGCGCCATCCGTCGCGCATCGCTCAATGAGCCGCAGCGCGCCGTCTTCCTCGATCGCGACGGCACCCTCAACGTCGAACACGGGCTCATTCGCCGGGCCGAAGATCTCGAGGTTTTTCCCTTCGCCGGGTCTGCGATCAGACGGCTGAACGAAGCCGAATGGCGAACGGTCCTTGTCAGCAATCAGCCGATCATCGCGCGCGGCGAGGTCACCGAGGCGCAGTTGCGCCGCATCCATGCTCGGCTGGAAACGGAGATCGGCCGTGACCACGCTTATCTCGACCGCATCTACATTTGCCCCCATCACCCCGATGGGGGTTTTCCAGGCGAACGCACGGAGCTCAAGATCCGCTGCAATTGCCGCAAGCCGGAACCCGGCCTGATCTTCGATGCGCAACGAGATCTCAATATCGATCTCGCCCGCTCTTGGTACATCGGCGACTCCACGGCGGATCTTGGGGCGGCCGAAACGGCGGGGGTTTCCTCCATCCTGGTTGAAACCGGGCACGGCGGGCTCGACCGCCGCCATCCTCACGAAGCAAGATTCACCGTCGCGAACATTTCGGAGGCGGCAGTCTTCATTCTGGATGTCTATCCGAAGATCGCGGAACTCCTGGCTCCTCACGTGGCCGCGATGGCCTCAAGCGATGATTGGTTCGTCGGCGGCCCGCCGAGCGCCGGCAAATCGACGGTCGCAGCGACGCTTGAGCGCGAATTGCGGTTGCAGGGACGGCGCACGCGGATCATTCACACGGATCGCTGGATTCAGGACGATGATGACCGGCATGCGCTGGCGTCCTTCGACATGGTTGGTCTCAGGGCGGCCGTCGTGAACGCGGCCAAGCGCGCGAAGACCCAAACCGCTAGGCTGATGCTCCCGGCGGGCCGCGACGGGCGCCATTTGGAGATCAAACTGGCGTCCGACGAAGTCGTGATATGGGAAGGCGTTTTTGCCGCCGAGCTCGCAGCGTCTCTGGGCCGGAGCGCTCACGCAATCAACGTCGTCTCGAGCGAAGCTGACCGACATGCGCGCTTCATGCACTTATGCGAACGACGTGGAATCTCGGCAACGCGCGCCAAAAGTCTCTTTGCCCGCGCGAGTCAAGATCAGGTTCCGGAAACGTCAGTGACATCGCCCGTGCAGATCAATCTCGACGCCTGTCAAATTCAGTCGATGCTCGCGAAGGGAACGGCGCCATGATCATTAGTCGCACGCCGTTGCGCATGAGCTTCGTCGGGGGCGGAAGCGACCTGCCATCCTATTATCGGGAATACGGGGGCGCGGTCGTCAGCACGGCGATCGACAAATATGTCTATGTCACCATGAACCGCAAATTCGACAGCGGAATCCGCGTGGCCTATTCGCGGGTCGAAGAGGTGAACTCGGTTTCCGAGATCGAGCACCAACTGGTGCGCGCGGCGCTGAACATGGCCGGGGTTCCCGGCGGCGTCGAAATCACAACCGTCGCGGACATCCCCTCACGAGGAACCGGCCTTGGTTCATCGAGCAGCTTCACCGTCGCTCTCTTGCACGCGCTTTATGCTTTTGTTGATCGCCATTCGACGCATCAGGAGTTGGCGGAACAGGCCTGCCACATCGAAATCGACGTCTGCGGCGAACCGATCGGCAAGCAGGATCAGTACGCCGCCGCTTATGGCGGATTCAATCTCTACGAGTTCAATCCCAACGATACGGTGACCGTCTCGCCTGTGATCTGCAAACCGGAGACCATCGCCGGAATCAGGAGACAAATGCTGGTCCTCTATACGGGGATCACGAGGGGCGCCTCGACAATTCTCAAGCATCAGTCAGAGGAGCTGGCGACCAATGTTGACAAGAAAGCCGCGATGAAGCGGATGGTTTCGCTCTGCTATCAGCTCCTGGACGAAATCCGGAACGACAATCTGGATTCGTTCGGCCAGGTTCTGCACGAGGCCTGGATGCTCAAGCGCGATATGGCGCCTGGCGTCTCCACCTCCGACATCGACGACTGGTACGAGACTGCGCGAAGGCATGGCGCCCTAGGGGGCAAGATTCTCGGCGCGGGCGCCGGTGGTTTCCTCGCCCTTTTCGCTCCTGAGGACCGGCACGAGGCGATACGCCATGCCCTCCCAAAGTTGCGCGCCATTTCCGTCGACTTCGAGCGAACGGGAAGCCAGATTATTTTTTATCAGCCGACGTCAAGCAACCATCCGGCCGCCGGGCCGCGGGCGTCCTGAGGGCGCTCCCGACGTCAGGCCGAGCGGGGGCGCGCCCCACAAAAATTATTGCCCCTCCCCTCAAGACTGCGCTTGAACTCTCACCTCAAGCGCGGGATTTAGCCGCCTCCGAGTCGCGCCGCTCTGTCGAGACCCCCATGAAAACCAAAGCCGCCGTCTGCCGCGCCTATCGCGCGCCGTTAACGATTGAGACGGTCGAACTCGCCGAGCCCGGGCCGGGCGAGGTTCTGATCAAGACGGCGGCCTGCGCGATCTGCCATAGCGATATCTTTTTCTTCGATGGCGCCTGGGGCGGCGATTTGCCGGCGGTCTACGGGCACGAGGCGGCGGGTGTGGTCGAGGCGGTTGGACCGGGCGTGACGCGCGTCAAGCCCGGCGACCATGTGGTCGCGACGCTCATCCGCAATTGCGGCTTTTGCCCCGCCTGCACCGAAGGCGCGCCTGTGTTCTGCGAGGAAGTGTTTCCGCTCGACCGCGCCACACCACTGCACGACGGCGCGGGCGAGCCGATCGTGCACGGCCTGCGCACTGGCGCTTTCGCCGAACATATGGTCGTCGAGCAGTCGCAGGCGGTTGCAATCCCGAAGGACATGCCGCTGGACAGCGCTGCGCTCATCGCCTGCGGCGTGCTGACCGGCATGGGCGCGGTCGTCAACACGGCCGGCGTGAAACCCGGCTCGAGCGTCGTCGTGATCGGCTGCGGCGGCGTAGGCCTCAATTCCATACAGGGCGCGCGGATCGCCGGCGCCTCTCCGATCATCGCCGTCGACGTCGAGCCCGCCAAGCTCGCCGCGGCGCGTGAATTCGGCGCGACCGAGACCATCAACGCCAGAAGCGAGGATGTCGCTGAGCGGGTGACGGCGCTGACCGGGGGACGCAAAGCGGACTGGGTGTTCGTCACCGTCGGCGTCAAAGGCACGGCCGAACAGGGCGTTTCGTTGATGAAGCGCAATGGCGCGACTGTGCTCGTGGGCATGCCGCCGTCAGGGGTCGTGGCGACGATCGATCCCGGCTGGCTCGCCGCCGACGGGCAGAGGATTCTCGGTTCCAAGATGGGCTCGGCGCGGCCTGCGATCGACGTGCCAAGGATCGTCCAACTCTATCGCGAGGGGCGCCTCAAGCTCGACCAATTGATCAGCGGGCGCTATCGGCTAGAGTCGATCAACGAGGCCCTCGCCTCCTCGCGCTCCGGCACGGCGGTGCGCAACGTGATCGTGTTCTAAGGACCCTCAGGAGATTCGCGGCGCCGACTCGGACCGCTGAACGATGATCAGGAGAATGAGCGTGAGCACGGGGAGGATGAGATCATCTAAAAAGGGAACGCCAGCGTTGCCGGATGCGAAATTGCCGGCGGCAATCATCTGGCCCACGTGGCCGATCGCGTCTCCCAGCAGGAAGATCGCATTGATGATCACGACCGCCGCCTTGAAGTCGAGGCTGCGCCAGAAGCTCACGCAGGCGGTCGCGCCGATCGCGAGATCCGCCATGCCGACCTCGAACTGGAAAGGGCTCGGGTCCCAGCCAATGTCCGCCGCGGCGATTTCAGGGAAGAAGAGATGAAAGGCCGCCGCCCACAGGCCCGTGACGCCAATGGGCAAGAGCAGGATCCACGCGAGCAGACGATCGGCGATCGGCGCACCGGATCGACTCGCCGCCGCAAGCGCCAGCGCCGCCACGAACAGAAACAGGGGCAGGTTCCGCAGCACAAAGGGGATCAAATCGGCCATCATGGTCTCCCGATGCGCGTCGGCGGAGGCTTGGACAGAGGGCGTGCAGCGCGTTAGCACATTGAGACGCAGGCGCGAACGCCAAAGCCCTGGTTCTCGTCATCCCTCACTCCGGCCGCCTGAACCCACATGAAAATCGCCGAGCTCAAGACTTTTGTCGTCGGCAATCCGCCACCCGCTTTCGGCGGCCGCTATTTCCTCTTCCTCAAGCTCAAGACCGCCTGCGGGATCGAGGGCGTGGGTGAGGTCTATGCCGCGAGCTTCGCGCCGAAAGCGATCGTGGCGATGATCGAGGACGTGTTCGAGCGTCACGTCGAAGGCGCCGATCCGTTTCGCATCGAGGCGCTCTGGCGCAACGTCTACGGCCGCGGCTATTCAGGCCGGCCCGACATTTCGCTGATGGGCGTCCTCTCCGGCATCGAGATGGCGCTGTGGGACATCGTCGGCAAGGCGGTCATGAAGCCCGTCTATGCCCTGCTCGGCGGCAAGGTGCATGAGCGGTTGCGCAGCTACACCTACCTCTATCCGGACGAGCCCGGCTCGCACGCTCATTCCTTGAGCCCGGTCTATTCGAATCCACATGCGGCCGCCGAACGCGCGCTCAAATATATGGCGCAGGGCTTCACCGCCGTGAAGTTCGATTCCGCAGGGCCATACTCGACCTTCGACCCGCGCCAGCCGAGCCTCGAACGGCTCGAGCTTTGCGAATCGTTCTTGAAGACTTTGCGACAAGCCGTCGGGACCAAATGCGATCTTCTGTTCGGAACGCACGGCCAGTTCACCGTCTCGGGCGCGCTACGCCTTGCGCGCCGGATCGAGGCTTACGAGCCTCTATGGTTCGAGGAGCCGACTCCGCCCGAGGCGCCGGAGGAGATGGCCAAGGTCGCCGCGCAATGCCGAATGCCGATCGCAACCGGCGAGCGCCTCACGACCAAGTATGAATTCGCGCGCGTGCTCGAAACCGGCGCCGCATCGATCCTGCAGATGAATCTGGGCCGCGTCGGCGGCATCCTTGAAGCGAAGAAGATCGCGGGAATCGCGGAAGCTCACTACGCGCAGATCGCGCCGCACCTTTATTGCGGGCCGATCGTCGGCGCGGCGAACATTCAGCTCGCGACGTGCAGCCCGAATTTTCTCATCCTCGAGAGCATCGAGCGCTGGGACGGCTTCCATGGCGAGATCCTCAAAAAGCCGATCCGTTGGGGGGATGGCTTCGTCATCCCGCCGGAGGAGCCGGGGCTCGGCGTCGAGTTGAATGAAGAGGTGGCGCTCGCGCACCCATGGACGGGTGCGGACCTGCATCTCATGCCAAGAGCGGCGCCTTCATTGCCGCCGGATTGATGTTTTTCTGAACACGCATCGCCGCGCACGCCGCGGCCTTAAGGATTCGAGGGTGGCTGAAAACGAAGCCGATGATGTCTCCGGCCCATCCGCGAAGCCGGGTCACACCCAATCCTGGACCAATCGGGTGCTGGGCGCGATCGGCGGAGTCATTTTGGCGGTCGTCGGCACCGCGATCAGCTTTTACTTTCAAGGCCGCAGCTGGCAATACCAAACTGGAACCGCAACAATCGAAAAAGATTCAGGGGCGGTGGTGGCCGCCCTCGAAAGCTTGGACAAGCTTATCGACGAGAAATGGCTCTCGACTTACGGAATGAATGACGCCATCAAGACCAAGACCGAAGGCAGCAAGTTAGACGCAGCGATTAAACGATTTTACACCGCGAACAAAGACTGGGAGCTTCAGCACAACATCTTGGGGTCGACTCTAAAGATCGCCGTCGATTCACAGTTTGGCATTGAAGACCGGAATCTGAATGTTGGTTCGATTGATTGTCAGACCTACACTCTGAAGGCGCTGCAACCGCATGGGTCCGATCCGTTGTCGGTCGGACTCCTCCTGGAAATTGCCTACAACTGTCACAACACTATCAAGGGGAAAATCGACGAACAGCTCCAAGGGAGGGAACAGAACAATTCGGTCTGGCCGGCGACGGCCGCGGCTCCTGATCCGGGCGGCCTGGCGTTGAGTCACATCTGGTGGGTCGACAAAGTCTTGCAGTGCATGATGGTCGAGCGGGCGCTCGAGCTTCGTCAAGAGTCTCCGAAAGTGCCAATCCTCCCGATTGCAACAGGTGAGGACTCGCACGTCTACACGACAAACGAGCGTGAACGGGCTCGCGAAGAACAATGCGTGGAGCCCTACAAAAACGACCCCACCCTCGGACTGGTGTCGCTCAAACCGCATTGAGGCGCCGCGGCTCGCAGGCGCCGCATCGTTTCGAAAGGGGTTAGCCCTTTGAGCTTCGCGCCAGCTTCAGAAAACCTTCGCCGGGCTTAGGCGGCGGCGTCTGATGGCTGCTGAGGACTCCTTGATCGAGCGCCTGCTCAAGACTTAGGCAAAGCATTCGCTGGCGGGCATTGGCTTCGGCTGGAAACCACTCATAGGCCCGCTGCCCGGCCTCTTTTATCTTTCTGCGCAACGACTTGAGATCGAGCGCCGCTTCGCGAACTTCAGGGCTGAGAGAGAGAATCATGGCGTTCATTGCATTCATTAAGGTAGGCGTTCACCACCCCAAGTACAATTTGTGACACGGATACATAATCGTCACATTTCCGTTAACGAACTGCTGCAAGCCGCGTGCCACAGCGCCCGCCACAGCTCGCGCTCATCATGCGCTAGCGCGATTTTGATCCGTGCGCTGTGCCCCAGCTCACTTCCTGAAATCCGCGGTCTCCGTTAGTGTCGTCTGAGGGGGTCTGCGATGATCAGATTTGGTCTTGTGGCTGCGCTGGCCTTCGGGCGCATCGCTTGCAGCGCCGGTCGCGGCTCCCGCCCAGGACCGATCCGAATTCGTTCGCAAACCGGTCGCGGCCGACGCCGGGCGCACAGCTTCGGCGCAAGACGCAGCGAATTCCGAAGTCGCGGGACGACGCACGCGTCCCGGCTTCGGTTGGCCGGCGGCAGGCAGGGTCGTTATGGGATTCTGCGAGGATCCCGATCAGATGAACATCGTTGTGCCCTCGGGCGGCGCAGTGCGGGCAGCGGAAGCTGGAACGGTCGCGTACGCCGGCGACGCGCTGAAGGGCTTCCGCAATCTCATTCTCATTCGTCACCGGGATGACTGGGTATCGGCCTATACCAACGCCGACGTGATTCTGGTCAAGCGCGGCGACATTGTCGCGCGCGGCCAAGCCATCGCTCGGATTGGCGACGGCTCGTCTCCACTGCATTTCGAACTGCGCCACCGCAGCGTTTCAGTCGATCCGAGGCTATATCTGGAAGGCGCCAACACGCACTTGGTCCAGGCGACGAAACGCGAATCTTGCGGGTGAGTTTGGCGCTGTCTGGCTGCCACGGCCGCCGCCTCACCCAAACCGAAACGCCGAGATCATCTTGCCGCCGATCTTCGCGTTGAACTCGCGCGTCCCCTTGCTGTCGCCCGCGGCGCCGGCCACGACCATCAGCGGCAAAAGATGCTCCTCGCGTGGATGGCACGCACGCGCCGACGGCGCCTTGTCCCATTGCGCAAGCCGCGCCTCGCGCTCGCCTTCCGGCGCCTTCGCCGTCTCGTCGAGCCAGGCGTCGAACGCGGCGGAGGCCGTCGTGTCGCCGTCGCGGAAATGCCTGAGGTCGTGGAAGCTCATGCCGCTGCCGATGATCGCGACGCCCTGATCGCGCAAGGGCGCGAGCGCCTTGCCGAGCTTGATGTGGAAGGCGGGATCGAGGTCCTTGCGCAGCGACAGCATGACGACTGGGATCTCGGCCTTCGGATCGACGATGAGGAAGGGCACGAACACGCCGTGGTCGAAGCCGCGCTCGCCGTCGGTCGCGACGGGGAGGCCCGCCGCTTCGACGAGACGCTTGACCTCCGCGGCCAGCTCCGGATCGCCCGGCGCGGGATAGCTGAGCTTATAGGTGTGCTCGGGAAAGCCGTGATAGTCGTAGAGCATGCCGGGCTTCGGGTTGACGCTGACGGTCGGCTTGTCCGCCTCCCAATGCGCGGTGATGATCAGGAACGCCTTTGGCCGCTCGGGCAGCGACTTGACGAGCCCGGCCAGGTAGTCGCGCAGGCCGTCCCAGGCATGCGGGCCGAAGGGCGGAGGCCAGTCCATCCAGAAGCATGGGCCGCCGCCGTGCGGCACGAAGATGGCGGGTTGGCGGACAGCGGGCATGGGACCTCAGCGGCGTTCAGGTCCCATGGACTTAAGTCACGCAGCGCACCGGCGCAACGCCGCGCTCCGCCTCATGCCCGGTCGATCCGCGCCGCATAGCAGCCGCGCTTGGCGTAATGCGCGTGGATATAGGCGGCTTCAGGATTGGCCAGCAGGCGCTCGACCGTGGGCTCAAGGTCGCCTCCGGCAATGACGAGATCGGCGTCGACCATGTCGCCCGAGGCGTCGAAGGCGCGCAGCGAAATCGGACGGATACGAAGGACGTCTGGAATCTCGTCCGTGGCTCTATACGGCGTCTCCGCCCATTCGCGGACGAAGATGGCGTGGCTTGCTTTGTAGGGCGTATCGGCCGGCTGGTGCAGGTAGTTGAGAAGCAGCACCGCCTCGCCCTGCTCAGCATCCCTGAGCTCGATGCGATCGGGAAAGCCGGGTTTCTTGTCGGCGATGAAGCGCTTCACGCCGAGGCTGTGCAGCTCCTCATCGGACAGCCCGTAGAAGCGGCGGAACGGCGAGGCGTCGAGGCCGGTGATTTGGAAGGGCATGGGCGGTTTTCCTTTTGAGCAGCTTTGCGGCCGCAACTCTGCTTGCCGCGCCGCAATGCGTCTCCCCGTTCCTTGCTTTCGCAGTCGAAAGCCGTCACGCCGCGTCGTGAAAGATCACGCCGAGGGTGAAGCGTTCGCCGCTTCTGATCCGGCTCACGCCATGGCGCAGATTGACGCGATAGGTTCCCCGCGTCCCCTGCACGGGCCGCTCGCGCACAGCGAAGATGACGCCGTCGCCCTGCGTAAGCGGCGCGACCTCCGCGCGCGACTGCATGCGCGGCCGCTGCTCGGTCAGCACGAACTCGCCGCCGGTGAAATCATGGCTAGGCTCGGAGAGCAGGATCGCGATCTGCAGCGGAAAGAGGTGCTCGCCGTACACGTCCTGGTGCAGGCAATTGTAGTCGCCGGGACCATAGCGCAGCAGGAGGGGCGTCGGCCGCTTCTGACCCGCCTGATGGCAGCGCTTGAGGAACGCTTCGTGCTCGGCGGGATAGCGGACGGAAACGCCCATCGCCTCGTTCCACCGGTCGGCGATCGGCGCGAGGCGCGGATAGACGCCACGGCGAAGCGCGACGATCAGCTCAGGCAGCGGATCGGCGAAATATTTGTACTCGCCCCGACCAAAGCCATGGGCAGCCATGACGATGCGCGAGCGGAAGCGCGCGTCGTCGGGATAGAGCGCCGCGAGCTCGCGACACGTCTCGGGCGAGATGAGCTTCGGGGCGATCGCGCAGCCGTAGGCGTCGAGCTCATGCTCGATCGCCGGCCAGTCGAGCGCGCCAAGGCCCTTATCCGGCCCTTCGGGCCACCTTCTCCCCGAGGGAGAAGGGACGCGCGGCGCCGCCGTTGCCCCCTCTCCCACATAGGACGTCGATAGACGCCCGTCTTTTGACGGGCTTTGGAGAGGGGTACGGGTGAGGGTTCGAAGGGGCGCGATGTGGCCCCGATCGAAGAAAGGCGTGGACGTGCGCTCCTTCATCACGCCGCCTCCCGATCGATCAGCTTGCGCTTGCGTTCGACACCCCAGCGATAGCCGGAGAGATCGCCGTCCGATCGCACCGCCCGATGGCAGGGGATGGCGATCGCGAGTGGGTTCGCGCCGCAGGCTTGCGCGACCGCGCGCACGGCTTTCGGCTGGCCGATCGCGCGTGCAATCTCCGCGTAGGTCGCCGTCTTGCCCGACGGGATGGCGCTGAGCGCCGCCCACACGCGCTGCTGGAACGCGGTGCCGCGGATGTCGAGTGGAAGATCCAGCCGCTGACCGGGCGCCTCGACAAGGCCAACGACCTCAGCGACCATGCGCTCGAATTCGGCGTCGCCGCCCTTGAATTCCGCACGCGGGAAGCGGTCTTGCAGGTCGCGCACCAGTGCCTCGGGATCGTCGCCGAGCAGGATCGCGCACACGCCCTTGTTGGTGGCTGCGACCAGGACCGACCCGAGCGAGGCCTCGCCGACTGCGAAGCGAATAACCGCCCCTGCCCCGCCGCGCCGGACCGCGCCCGGCGTCATGCCGAGCCGCGCATCCGTGCTTTCATAAAAGCGGCTCGAAGAATTGAAGCCCGCGTCGTAGATCGCTTCGGTGACCGTCCCGGCGGTGCGCAGCTTGTCGGCGGCGCGGCGCGCCCGCATCTCCGCCGCATAGGCCTTCGGGGTCACGCCCGTGATCGTCTTGAAGACGCGATGGAAGTGGTACGCGCTCAAGCCCACGCTCGCGGCGAGCTCGGCGAGCTTGGGCGCCTCCTCGGCGGTTTCGATCCGTTCGCACGCGTGCTTCACTGCCTCCATTTGCGGATCGGGCGCGCCGGGCTTGTCGGGCCGGCAGCGCTTGCAGGCGCGGTAGCCCGCTTTTTCGGCTTGAGCGCCGGTCGCGAAGAATGTGACGTTCTTCCGTTTGGCGGGCCGGGAGGCGCAGCTCGGCCGGCAATAGATTCCGGTCGTGCGCACGGCGAACAGGAACGCGCCGTCGAAGGCGGGATCGCGGCGCTTGACCGCCTGCCATCGCTCTTCGTCTGGAGCCGGCGCCCTTGACGTGTCGGTCTGGCGCGTTTCGGTCATGGGGCTAGACATAAGCGGGGCTCCGGGGTTTGTCTTGGCTCCCCGTCTAGGCCGATCGGTACGCGCCCGAACTCCGATGCTTGCTCTCTAATTGCCAGTGGCGCCACAACTATGGATGGCCAGCCGACGATAAGTCCGGACTGGTCATTTGGGGACCATTGGCCGCGTCGCAGTTCGATCAATCCTCGCAGTAGGGTTCCACCGCAAATTGGGAAGGAAACTCCATGGCATTGAGACCTGATCCGACCTTTTACCCATCCGCGAAGCTTGCAATGGAAGCGCCGCCGGAGGAATTCGCTTACACCGCGCTGCTCAGCGGTGATTCCTCGAAGCCCGATGCGCTCGCGGTCATCGACGTGAAGCCCGGCTCCCCGACCTACAGCAAGGTCGTCCACACTCTAATAATGCCCTACAAAGGCGACGAATTCCACCATTTCGGCTGGAACGCCTGCTCATCCGCCCTGTCGCCGCTCACTGGCCACGCCTTCCTCGAGCGCCGCTATCTGATCATTCCAGGCATTCGCTCATCGCGCGTCTATGTGGTGGATACGAAGCCGCATCCCACGCAAGCGAAGATCCATAAGATCATCGAGCCGGAGGAGATCTTCAAAAAGACCGGCTACTCTCGGCCCCACACTGTCCATTGCGGGCCGGAGGGCATTTATGTCAGCACGCTCGGCGGCGGCGGCAAGGATGGGACAGAAGGGCCGCCCGGCGTCTTCATCATGGACTGCGAAACCTTCGAGATCCTCGGCCGGTGGGAGATCGACCGTGGACCGCAAAAGCTGCACTATGATTTCTGGTGGAACCTGCCGCGCGACTACATGGTGTCGAGCGAATGGGGGCTGCCGCCGCAGTTCGAGAACGGGATCGTTCCGGCGGACCTGCTCTCGAACAAATACGGCCACCATCTCCACTTCTGGGATCTGCGGGCGCGGCGCAATGTGCAGACGATCGATCTCGGCGCCAATCACCAGATGGCGCTCGAAGTCCGCCCGGCGCATGATCCAGTGCGCGAATACGGCTTTTTGGGCGTGGTGATCGACACGACCAATCTCGAAGGCTCGATTTGGACGTGGTGGCGCGAGAACGGCAAGTTCCACGTCGAGAAGACGGCGACGATCCCGCCGGAGCCTGCGCCCAAGGAGCAATTGCCGCCTCTGTTGCAGGGGTTTGGCGCCGCGCCGCCGCTGATCAGCGACATCGACCTCTCCATGGATGACAAATTCCTGTACGTCGCCTGCTGGGGAACTGGCGAGATGCGTCAGTACGACGTCGCCGAACCGAGGAAGCCCAAGCTCACGGGCTCCGTCCGAATCGGAGGCATCGCTCGGCGCACGCCGCATCCGAAGGGCAACGCCTTTGCCGGCGGCCCGCAGATGGTCGAGATCAGCCGTGACGGCAAGCGCGTCTATTGGACGAACTCGCTCTATTCCACCTGGGACAATCAATTCTATCCCGACGGCGTCCCAGGAGCCGAGGTCATGGCGATCGCCAACCCTGCCGGCGGCCTGGAATTGGCGAAGGACTACTTTGTCAGTTTCCCAGACGGATACCGCGCGCATCAGATCCGGCTCGAGGGCGGTGACTGCTCGACGGATTCGTTCTGCTATCCGTCGGCTTGAACGGAAGCGGGATCGACTGGGCCATCGCCGGACTCTGGCTCGCGGTCATTGCGAGTGGCCTCTACCACGGGGTGAATCCCGGAATGGGGTGGCCGCTCGCGGTTTCCGCAGGAATGATGGAAAAAAGTCCGCGCGCCCTCGTGACGGCGCTCGGCGCGCTCGCGGGCGGCCATCTGCTCGCAATGTTGCTCATGATCCTGCCGTTCTCGCTGCTGGTCAGTCTCGTCTATTGGCAGCGGCAAATCCGGATCGGCGCCAGCCTGTTGGTCATGGGCTTCGGCGCCTTCCGGCTCATCGATCGGCGCCATCCCCGCGCGCTGGCGCGCATAAAGCCGACACAGCTCGGGCTCTGGTCATTCGCCGCGGCGATCGCGCATGGCGCGGGATTGATGCTGGCGCCGATCTATCTCGGGCTGTGCGAGGCCGACGGCCCAAACAGAGGCGACGCCGCCGCTGGCGCGCTCATCAGCGCCAATCTGGGCATGGCCGTGCTCGTCTCAATCGTCCATACCGGCGCAATGATCGCGGCCGGCGGATTGTGCGCTTGGCTGGTCTATCGCTATCTGGGGCTGAAGTTCGTCGCGCGGAGTTGGTTCAATCTCGACGCGACCTGGGCCGCGACGCTCATCTTGGTTGGCGCTGTCTCGTTGGCCTTCAGCTTGGTGGGTACGCACTGAAATGCGGTCGGCCCTAAGGCGCCTCAGCCTGAAACACCCGGCCGAATTCGAGGATCGTGTCGGCCATCGCCTGGACCGGCGCGCTCGGCCGGCCGAGTGCGGGCACGACGACGAATTCGGTCTCGCCGAGCGGCGGCAGCCCGGCCTCGGGGCCAACGGCGACCGTCCCTTCGGCCCTCAGACGCGCGGACTGTGCGCCGACGCCGAGGCCGCCAAGAACGGCGCCGACCAGCCCTGAAAGCGAGCCGCAAGTGCAGGCGATGCGCCAGGAAACGTTGGCTTTCTCAAGCGCGGCGAGAACGGCCTCGCGGGTGATGCTGCGCGGCGGATAGAGGACGAGCGGCAGCGCCCGCTCAGGATCGCGGCGCCAGTCCGGCGCGGCGATCCAGACCATCTCTTCGCGCCAAACGCTGTGGCCGCGCCCGTCGCCCGCCCGCCGCTTGGCGAAAATGAGATCGAGCGCGCCATCGTCCATGCCTGCGTAGAGATCGGCGGCGAGCCCGACGGTCATTTCGATATCGACTTGAGGGTGCCTCGAGGAGAACGCGCGCAGGACCTGCGGCAGGAGGCTCGACAGCGCGAAATCCTCCGAGGCGCCGAAGCGGACCCGGCCCCTCAGTTCGGCGTTCGAGAAGTAGCGCTCGGCCCGGGAATAGGCGGCGAGAATCTCGCCGGCGAGCAAGGTCAAAGCCTGACCGTCGACCGTGAGGGAAACGTTGTGGGTGTCGCGATCGAACAATCGCCGGCGCGTCTCCGTCTCGAGCCGGCGCACCTGCTGGCTCACCGTCGACTGGCGCAAGCCCCGCCGCCGTGCGGCCTCCGAGAAGGATCCGGCCTCCGCCACCGCGAGGAAAGTCACGAGCAGATCGGGATCGTAAGTCTCTGTCATCGCGACTCATGATAACTGAAACCAGGAACAACGTCGTTCCGAATGAGCGCAACTCGGCGTATATTATGCGCGTTCCTCAAGCCGACAGCTTTCCCATGCGCCAGACTCTCTCTCGCTTCGCCCCCGACACGTTCACCATGCTTCTGGTGGCGACCGTCATGCTGGCAAGTTTCGCCCCACCGTCGGCGGCGTTCGAAATGCCGGTGAAGATCGCGACCGATGCCGCGATCGCCTTCATGTTCTTCCTCTATGGCGCGCGCCTGGCAACGTCGAATGTGATCGCAGGCCTCGCGCATTGGCGGCTGCATGCCCTGGTGCTCGGGTCCACCTTCGTCATGTTCCCGCTCGTTGGCCTCCTCCTCTTCCATTGTCTGCCGCAATGGCTCGTGCCCGGCCCGCTCGCTTTGGGCATGCTCTATCTTTGCCTCCTGCCCTCGACGATCCAATCCTCGCTCGCCTTCACCTCGATCGCCGGCGGCAATGTTCCCGCGGCCATGTGCTCGGCGACTTTGTCGAGTCTCGTCGGCACGGTGGCGACGCCTCTTTTCGTCGGGATTTTCGCCTCCGCGCGCGGCGGCGCGCCGACCGGCGACGCGATCACCGAGATCGGCCTCCTCCTGGTCGCGCCGTTGCTGGCGGGTCAGTTGTTGCGGCCGTGGATCGGCGAGTTCGTCCTCCGCCACAAGGCGATTCTTTCCGCCACCGATCGGGGCTCGATCCTGCTCGTTGTCTACGGCGCCTTCGGCCACGCGGTCAGCGCCGGCCTCTGGCACGTGCTGCCGGTCAGCGGCTTCGCAATCATGGTCGTGATCGAGGCCATGGTTCTGGCCTTCATGCTCTTCGCCACCCACTTCGCCGCGAAGACCTTGGGCTTCAACCGCGAGGACACGATCGCCATCGTCTTCTGCGGATCGAAGAAAAGCCTCGCGGCCGGCGTGCCGATGGCGGGCGTGCTGTTCCCCGGCCCGGATCTCGGCATGATCCTCCTGCCGACCATGCTCTTCCACCAGATGCAGCTCATGGTCTGCGCCGTGCTGGCGCGGCGTTGGGCGCGGGACGTGAAGGCCGAGGCGGAAGCGCCGCCTCAAGCCGTCGCGGCGCTTGGAGCATTGGCGCCCGCGCGCTGAGTGGCGCGTCGGCCAATCGAGGACCGCGTCCTACAGACGCATTGTTGCGCCATCGGCGGATCGCGCCGCGAGCCTCGGCGATGCGCGTCTCGGTCATGGGCAGGTACGTAGCGACGGCTCAGGGTTTGCCGTCCACTTCCCTGCCATATGGCGATCCCTGCGCGACAGAAGTTCGAACCTCGCTGCGCAATCATCGGTGAAAAGCGAGCGCTCGACCTGGGCGCCGTGGCCCAGCGCGTCACACTCACGTGATCCCGGCCAATATTTTCGCCGAATGAGGAATAAGCGCTGGCGACCTTGAGTCTGCTCATTTGACGGCGGCCCAGCTTCGGCAATTCGCCGCCTCAGGAGAGACTACGATGTTCAACACGTCCAACATGACGCGCCGTACAGTGCTGAGATCAGCCACTGCGGCTGCAGCCTTCGGCCTCGCGGGAAGGCTGGAGTTCGTTTCACCCGCGTTCGCAACAACCCCGGTCGAGCCGGCCGTCGGCTTCTACAAATATAAAGTCGGATCGATCGAAGTCACCGCGATCTACGATGGCATCTGGCGCAAGCCGCACGATCCCACCTTCATCAAAAACGCCTCAATCGAAGACACCAAGGCCGCGCTTGAGCAGGCAGGTCTGACGACCGAGTTCATGCCGATTCCGCTCACCGTCGTCGTGCTCAAGATCGGCAATAAGTTGATCATGATGGACGCAGGATCCGGCGTCGGCCAGTGGCAAGCCAATGCGACGCATCTGCCGGCGAACATGGCGGCTGCAGGTATCGACTATAAGAAGATCGATACCATCATGATCTCGCATTTCCATCCTGATCACGTCTGGGGATTGATGGAGAAAGGCGCCAATGCCCCTGTCTTTCCCGACGCCGAACTCATCGTCAACGCAACGGAATACAACTGGTGGACGGACCCCGGCCGCCTTGAAAAGCTTGCCGACGGTCGCAAGCCCGCCGGAAAACGCATCGCCGACAACTTTCCCAAGTGGAAGAATTGGAAACTGGTCGGAGACGGGGCTGAGGTTGCTCCGGGGATACAACTGATCGCCGCTCCCGGACATACTCCCGGGCATTCGATTTTTCTTGTCGCCGCAGGCAACGAACAGTTCCTCGTTTCTGCGGACACCATGTACGTCCCTGCTTTGCTTGCTCCCCACCCTGAATGGCAAGGCGCTTACGACCAGGACGGCCCGACCGCCATCGCAACGCGCCGCAAGCTGATTGATCGCGTCATCGCTGACAACATCAAGATCTGCGGCTCGCATTTTCCATTCCCGGGCACCGGCACTTTCGTGAAGGACGGAAACGCCTACGGATTTACCCCTTCCGCCCAAGTCTAAATAACCATCCGGCTTAAATTACTCGACTCAGCCTGAAAGAAGGAAACACGACAATGAACAAGCATACTCTCCTCGGACTTATCGGTTCGCTCGCAGTTCTGACGATTGTTCCGGTTGTGGCTTCGGCGCCAGCCTTCGCCGTCGACAATATCGAATCGGCGGACGCTCCCGATTTGACCGGAGTTAAAGCGAAGATCAGCGCGAAGGATTATACGGGCGCTCTGAAAGAACTGCGCGGCATCGCGGAAGATACGCAGCAGGCGGACGTCTACAATTTGCTTGGGTTCACGTTGCGCAAGACAGGTGATTACAAAACAGCACTGACCTACTATGCCAAGGCTCTCGAGCTTCAGCCTGACCATAAGGCGGCGCACGAATACCTTGGCGAACTTTACGTTGAAACTGGCGACACGGCGAAGGCTAACGAGCAACTGGCGTCGTTGCACAAGCTCTGCCCCTCTGGTTGCGAGGAGCTGGAAGATCTGCAAAAGGCGATGCACACCAAGATTACAAACTAACAAAACAAACGGAGGCAGGTGCGCGAGCGCCTGCCCAATCCCTTATTTTGGAGGCAATTGTGGTCAACTCACAATCTATTTTACGGTCTCATCTTGCAGATGCTATTCTACTAGCCGGCCGCCTGCTGCTAGCCTTCATTTTCCTGCATGAGGGGATTACGCTCGCAACCCATTTCGACAATACAGTCAAGGCAATGTCCGCGACCGGGATAAGCGCCCCTTTGGTCGTGGCGGTGATAGCGCTTCAGTTGTGCGCGGGACTGTCTGTCGCCCTGGGGGTGCTGCCACGGATCGGAGCCGCTTTGCTCGGCCTCTTTTGCCTCTCGACGGCAATGCTGTTCCATACGAACTTCGCCAATCAAAATGAACTGCTGCATTTTGAAAAGGATCTCGCCATCGCAGGCGGCATGTTCGTCGTGGCGGCCGTGGGCGCGGGGGCGCTGGCTCTCGGGAGATTTGTTCAACAGTTCTACAGAGCTCCGTCGCGAAGCTGACGGCCTTTAAGTCCTGCTTGCTTGGTCGCGAGATGCTAATGGCGGCGGGCGGCCCAATGCGGGAGGACTTCGGAGGGGCTGCCGGAGGCGCCCGGGCGCCAAGACGTTGGATGGAGTGGCAACCAAGGAGTTCCCCCTAGGGTATCAATGCGCTGCGCCGGGCAGACTTCAGGTGTCCGGCGTAAAGGTCATCGTTGCGATGGCTGAAGCCGATATGGCCGCGGGAAAGCCCGCATAAAAAGCGAGATGTGTGATCGCAGCGGCCAATTCGGTTTTGGTGAGACCATTCTCGGTCGCCCGACGCAAATGCGCGGGCAGTTCGTCAGCCCGACCCAGCGCGACCAGGGCCGCGACAGTTATTAGGCTCCTGTCTCGTTTCGAAAGGTCGGCATCTTCCCACACTTGACTGTAGAGCGGATCCTCCGTGAGCGCGCTTAGTTTCGGCGTGAAAGCACGGGCGGCCTCACGGGGGCTCGTGAAATCAGGCTTGGCCATGAGCTGCATTCCTCGTTCAGGCGCTACTTAACTTTGCCCAGTCCCGGCGTGTCGACCTTCTCAATCGGTATTTCGATATCATGACTGAAGTGCGAGTCCGAAAGCTTCATGTCAGACAGGACTTTCGACATTTGCGCTTCCAGGTGAGTGAAATCGCCGCGGTGGTTGTACGCCGCCAAGGCGTGTCATAGCGAGTGTGAGCTACACGTTACGGCCACCGCTCGTATCGCGCATCTCAGACAAAGTGAAGCCGGTTTTTTGAATTAGCGGATGGAAGTCAGCATTAATTCGCTTGTATTATTGCAATATAGGCTCTTCGGACTGCATAGGCTCTTCGGACTGCGGTCGGGATGGTTCGCGCGGTGTTGGGTCCAGGGGCACTGCTCGTCTCCGCGCGTCCCCCGCGACGGTTGGCCACGCCAGCGATGGCGATGTCAGGGTTGGCGAGTAAAGCCCTCACGTTATCGAGGTCGTGCTCAGTTTTAGCTTCGACGGTCTGCTTCCTCGGCAACCTCGGAGATCCTTCGGACTTCCGGGCGGCACGGCGAAGGATTTAAGCTCATATGTCCGTGATCGCGTCCGACGGGTGGCTTGGAACCAACATTGCTACGATCGTATCGCCCGCCAGACTGCGACAGGGTGGGCACTCCGACCACCGATGATGGAACAAATTATCGTGCGCGATACTGTTCCCACGCGGAGAGGCGATTACCTGAATTAGAATGTTACGCTCTCGTCTCGCATTGCTGATGATCCTGCTCGCCGCTCCCGCTTACGCTGGAAGCCGCTCCGGCGGCGGTTTTCACAGCGGCGGCGGCTTTCACGGGGGCGGCTTTCACGGCGGATTTCACGGCGGATTTCACGGCAGCGGCGTCTCCGCTTTCCACCGCAGCGGTGGTCGCGCCCATGGTTTCTTTGGCGGTTACGGGTACGGCTACGATTGCGGCTTCGGTTCCAACTGCGGAGTTTACAACGGAAATGGCTATGGCGGGGTTTATGACGGAAATAGCTATGGCGGGGTTTACGACGGAAATGGCTATGGCGGCAGCGGCGGTTATGTCTCCGATCCCGTAGGCGCAGAAATTCCGCCGGTGATCCTTCCTACTAACTGCTGGGTCCGCCGCGCCGCTTACGATCCATCCGGCGCTTATATGGGGCAGGCCCTAATCAACCTCTGCCGCCCCTCGGATAACGCGACTGTGACCGGCTTGAAAACGCCTGGGACAGGGACCGGGACCGGCCAGCCCGCGCCCCTCGACCGGTCAGGTGCGCCCGCGCCCCTCGACCGGTCAGGTGCGCCCCACCCACCCCCGTAAGACTCACGACCTCTCGGCGGTAGGAACGCAGGCGCCGGCCTTTCGAAGCAGGGTTTTGAATTTGGCGAAGACTTGCTCGATCAGGTTGAGGTCGGGCGAGTTTTCCGGCAGGATATTTCGGCAGGAACAGGAGGCGCGGGACCTCCGCTTCGGGTCCGGAACCGGTCCAAGGGCGTACCTTGGAGCCTGTCCCCAGACTATGTCGGCATGTCTACGGCGTTGATGGCCGGTTCCGTCAGTCAGTCCGGAACCTCTATTTTACTGGAATAAAAATCACGGAGGAGCTTGTACGCCGCCGAGGGCTCCATAACGAGTGTAAACTCCAGTGCGCGGCGGCCACCTCATGTGGCGCATCTCGGACAAAGTGATGCCCGTTTTTTGGAATTAGCGGACGGAAGTCAGCATTAATTCGCGTGTATTGTGACGCGAACGCCGCCTCCAGCTGCGGCGCGGATGGCTCGGGCAATGGTTCGCTCGGGGTCGCTGGCCGCCATCTACTCAGCGCCGTACGAGATCAGCGACTGTTGGCCCGGCGGCGACGCTCGGCGCGCGGTGCGGATGGCGCTGCTCGAACTCGAACTGGCAGGGCGCGTCGAGTATTTGGCCGACCGCACCGCCTTGTGCGTGAGCGCAAACCAAATATAAGCCGCATGGATTCTCAATCGAACGAAGTGTTCTCTTGGTGCAGTCCGACTGCGGGCTCGTCGGATTCCTCTTCCGCACGCTTGGCTTCGGGTACTCCGCAGGTGCGAACAAATGTTTCGCTTTCCGCTTTCGCCATCGCGAGAAAATAAACCAGCGGGTCGAGGCGAGCCGCAATCGCCACGGCTTCGAGTTTGGCGGTCATGTCGGCGATGTAACGGGCAGCGTCGAGTTCTTCCCGCGTCACAGCCCCATGAGACTGATTGCCGGCTCTCCTCGGCAATCTGGCGGGAGCGCTCCTTACGGCTCTCCCATCTCCGCGTTTCGGTTTCATGAAACCCGCTGAAGCGGCCATCCGATAAACCTGTCCCATGCGAAGGTCTTTCATGAAACGAAGCGCGGCCAATCCAGATTGTCGATGTCAATGTGAATTTTATGCAGCGATTTCATTTATCATGTGACCCTGGCAAAGTGCCAGACCAAATATGTGGAGGAGCCCAAACCGGCGTGTCCTAAACTTCGGCCGAGCATGGAATTCGCTGGGGCGAAAAGTAACTTTACCTATCGAGGGGCAGTTCCTCGGGCCGCCCGTCATCATGACGAAACTCACAATAGACGACCTGCGAACGTCTACGGTATCTCCGCCGGTACAGGAGGGTCATCCTCTGGCTTCGCAAGAGCGTCGAGACCACGGAACGCGCGTTTGCGGTTCTCCTCTATGTCTGCGGTCCAAAGGTCGCCATCAGATGAAGCTTTGGCTAAGTCTTCAGCGAAAAAGATTAATTTCTCGCGCCACGCGGGTTCTCTAAAGTCAAGAAACGCCCGTATTAAACGGACGCCATCTCTTGGATCGGCAGCATCGGGTAGTAGAAGTTTGCTAACTCCCTCCCCTCGATTACTTTGTTTCTTATCGCGACCCATCTTTCACAACCCATTGGTCTGAGGCCATAGCACCGACTTTCGTCTGAGGAAAGCCAAGCTGGGCCAAGACCCAACGTAGGCTCCAGCATACCAAGGGAATGCCCCATCGAGAGATGGGGTTAACACACACCAGTTTTGAACAGCAAGTCAATGCCGGTGATCTTCAAATAGTTGCGATGGCCGCTTTTGCTCAACGTCGTTTCGCGACATTCAATGGCTACCTACGATGGTCTGCAACGGGTCGGAACCGGTCCAACTGATTGCGTTTTGACGCTTGTTCAATCCAGAGTGGAGGATTTCCATGCTTCCTTCTGAAAATTAGGGATCGACATTTCCTTTGAGAAAAAAGAATCCGTGCTAGCTTTCCCAAGTCGCGGAATCCGACCAGGCGGCCGATAATCGGTCGGGCCGCGGCGGAAACAAAAAGAGAGAGATTTCCCTATTTGAATCGCCCGTAACCCATTGAGAAGTCTCGATTCGGAAAAATAAACGCTAGTAAACGCTAGCAAATTTGCTAGCGTTTAGGCTCGTTTACGTCCCCTTACTAGCGCTTACATGCGGCTAAGTCGGGTTGCAGCGGCTCCATGCCCTCACGCCGTGCGCCGCATCGCCCCGCCTGCCGCATCCGCGATCGACTTCGCGCCGAACAGGATGAAGATGACACCGACAAGCCGTGTCACCGCGACGCCGTGGGTGAGGAAGAACCGCCGCACCGCCGGCAGGCCGGCGGCGAAGATCAAGGTCACGTCCGCGAGCAGGAAGCCCGCGAAGGCGGCGACGAACATCTGGGGCGCGTCGGCCATTTTCAGCGCCCCGATATAGGGGGCGACGATGGCCGAGAACATCGCCAGCGCCACCGGATAGGACTTGGGGTTGGTCAGGCCGAACGCCATGCCGGTGGCCAGGGGCCTTCTGGCCCCGATCGTGCGCGGGGCCATGTCCTTCCTGGTCATGACCGCGCGCGCGCCGAGATAGAGGAGGTAGAGCCCGCAAACGAAGCCGAGCAGCTCGAACAAAGTCGGGCCGATGCGGTTCGCCCCGATAATCGCCGCAACGGCGAGCGCGCCCCAGGTCACGTCGCCGACGAGATGACCGCAGATGAACCACGCCCCGGCCGCGCGCCCGCGCGACGCCGCAAGCGTGAACAGAGCGAGGAACGCAGGCCCTGGCGTGACCACATAGAGATAGGCCGCGGCAAGCGAAGCGAGCAGGATCTTGGGATCGGTCATCTTGCTTTGTCCTCGATCAGCCGCTTCAACTTGTACAGGGCCTCGAGCGCGTCGCGGGGCGTGAGCGCGTCGGGATCGAGCGCCATGAGCACTGCGCGCAGTTCGTCGTGCGGAGGCGCCGCAGGCGGCTCGCGCGACTCATAGGAGAACAGCGGCAGCGCGTCGAGCGAGCTGCTCGACCGCGACGCCTCGAGGCTCGCGAGCGCCTGACGCGCCCGCTTGACCACCGATGGCGGCAGCCCCGCCAGCTTGGCGACCTGAATGCCGTAAGAGCGATCGGCGGCGCCGTGGATGACCTCGTGCAGGAACGCCAACGTGCCCTTGAACTCGGTGACCCGCATGGTGAGGTTGACGAGCCGCGGCAGCGTCTCGGAGAGAGCCGTCAGCTCGTGGAAATGGGTGGCGAATAAAGCCCGCGAGCGGTTGACGGCGCTCAGGTGCTCGACGCAGGCGTAGGCGATCGAGAGCCCGTCGAAGGTGGCCGTGCCGCGGCCGATCTCATCCAGGATCACCAGCGAGCGCGCAGTCGCCTGGTTCAGAATGGCTGCGGTTTCGACCATCTCGACCATGAAGGTCGAGCGTCCGCGCGCCAGATCATCCGCCGCGCCGACGCGCGAGAACAGCCGGTCGACGATCCCGACGTGAGCGCGAGCCGCCGGCACA
>Ga0209624_10000705_pt1 | contig 29043 bp, 24 predicted proteins | sample JacPinW_OM2H0_O1_FD_188565 | JGI IMG/M metagenome (GOLD analysis project Ga0209624, IMG submission 188565) | Forest soil microbial communities from Algoma, Ontario, Canada - Jack Pine, Ontario site 1_JW_OM2H0_O1 (SPAdes) (version 2) | ecosystem: Environmental > Terrestrial > Soil > Boreal...
TCTGATGGCCGACGAGGCGCGCGCGCTCGCCGTCGAGGCCCGCGCGCAAAGTTCCGAGCACCTTCAGGTCATCCTCGACCACATCAAGGATGTCGTGCTCGCGGTGGATGAGGACGGCCTGATACGCACCTTCAATCCCACCGGTGAGCGCGTGTTCGGCTATGCCGAGGCGGAAGTGGTCGGTCAGCGCATCGATCTGCTGCTGCCGAAGATCGCCGTCAACGAATCCATTCCCGAGGCCCTGCAGCGCCTGGCCGCGAGCGTGGACGACACCGCGCGCGACCTCGCCGGGCGGGAGCTGTGGGCGCAGCGCAAGAGCGGGGTCTCCTTCCCTGCGGAAATTGCCGTCAGCAAGGCGCCGCTGTCGCGGCGCGAGATGTTCGTGCTGTGTCTGCGCGATGTGACCGAGCGGCGCGAGTCGGAGCAGGCCATGCGCGAGAGCGCGGCGCGCTATCGACTGCTGGTCGACCACGCTCCCGAGGCCATCGTCGTGCTCGACGTCGACAGCGGCCGTTTTGTGGACGCCAATGACAACGCGCAGAAGTTCTTCGGGCTCGAACTCTCGCGCCTGCAGGAGGTCGGTCCGGTTACCCTGAGCCCGCCGCAGCAACCCGACGGGGCCTCTTCCGAGGAGCGCGCGCACGCCTACATCCAGCGGGCGCTGGCCGGCGACGTACCGGTATTCGAATGGGCGCATCACGATTCCGCCGGCCGCGAGATCGTCTGTGAAGTGCGTCTGGTGCGGCTGCCGAGTGGCAACCGCCGCCTGGTGCGCGGCAGCATCGCCGACATTTCCGAGCGTAAGCGCGCCGAGCGCATGAGCGCCGCCGAGCACAGAGTGTTCGAGCAGGTGACGCGCAACGCGCCGCTGCCGGAAGTGCTGGCCTCCATCACGCGCTTCATCGAGTCGGCCGGCGCTGGCATGATCTCATCGGCCAGCGTGCTCGCCGAGCACCGCAAGGCGTTTTCGCACATGGTCGCGCCGCACCTCCCGGATGCGCTGCGCACAGCGCTCGGGCGCGCCACCGTGGACGCGCGCAACGGCTCGTGCGCCGCGGCGGTGTACCTGGACCGTCAGGTGCTGGTGGCGGACGTGACCAAGGATCCCTTCTGGGCCGATCGGCGCGATGTGGCGCTGGCGGCGGGCGTGCGTGCGGCCTGGTCGACCCCGATCAAGTCTGCCTCGGGACATGTGCTCGGCTCGCTCGGGGTTTACCGTGCCGACCCCGGGCTGCCGACTGCGGCGGAGTCGCAGATCATGGCACGCGCCGCTCAGCTTGCCGGCATCGCCATTGAGCGGCGCCTCGCCGAAGAGGCCCTGCGCAGCAGCGAGGCGAAGTTTCGCGGCCTGTTCGAGAGTATCGCCGAGGGCGTGTATCAAAGCGGGCGCGATGGCCGGCTGCTGTCGGTGAATCCGGCCTTCGTCAGCATGCTCGGCTACACCAGCGTCGCGGAGATGTACGCGTTGCCCTCCGCCGCCGCGTTGTACTGGAACCCGGCCGATCGCGCCGAGTTCACGCGCCGGGTGGAGGCGGAAGGGGAGATCCGCGATGCGGAATTCCTCATGCGCACCCGCGATGGGGCGCAGCTGGTGATCCTGGAAAATGCGCGCGCGATGCGCGACGCCGCCGGCAACATCATCGGCTACGAGGGCACCATCGCCGACATCACCGAGCGCAAGCGTGCCGAACAGGCCATCTTCGCCGAGAAGGAGCGCGCGCAGGTCACGCTGCAGTCCATTGGCGATGCAGTGATAAGCACCGATGCGCACGGACGCATCGAGTACATCAACCCGGTCGCCGAGAGCCTCACCGCCTGGAGCCTGGCGGAGGCGCGCGGCCAGCCGATAGGCGCAGTCCTCAAGCTCGTCAACGAGCTCACCCGCGAACCGATCGAGAACTCCCTCACCGGCGCACTCGGCCGCTGCGGCAGCGGCGCGCCTGCGGATCAGGCCGTGCTCGTCACGCGTACCGGCAGCGAGGTGGCGATCCAGGAGTCGGCGGCACCGATCTGCGATCGTGCCGGGCAGGTTATAGGTGCAGTGGTGGTGTTCCATGACGTGACGCGCGAGCGGCGCCTGAAACGCGCCTTGTCATGGCAGGCGAGTCACGATGCGCTGACCGGGCTTATCAACCGGCGCGAATTCGACAACCGCCTGCACGAGGCCCTGCTCAGCGCGCAGCGCGGCGAGGGCGCCTGTGCGCTCCTGTACATCGATCTCGATCAGTTCAAGGTCGTCAACGATACCTGCGGGCACCAGGCCGGCGATCAGCTGCTGCGCGACGTGACGGGCCTGCTGCAGACGCGGGTGCGCGCCTCGGACACGATCGCTCGTCTGGGCGGCGATGAGTTCGGGGTGCTGGTGGAGGGATGCACGCCCGAGCTGGCGGCGCGCATCGGCGAGGCAATGCGCCAGGCGATCCGGGATTTCCGCTTCGTGTGGGGCACCAGCACCCTGTCGGTCGGGGCGAGCATCGGCATCGTACAGATCCGCGCCGACACCGAGAGCGTGGCCACCGTCATGAGCGCCGCGGACATCGCCTGCTATGCCGCCAAGGACGCGGGCCGCAATCGTATTCATGTCTACGAGGCCGGCGGAGTCTCGCACCGACATCGCGAGATGCAGTGGGTGGCGCGCGTCACGCGCGCCGCAGAGGACAATCGGCTCGAGCTGTTCTACCAGCCCATCGTTGCACTCGACGCGCGCGACGCACGCAGCTTTCACCAGCTCACGGTACGGCTGCGCGACGATGCCGGGGTGCTGGTGCCGCCGAGCGAGTTCATCCCGGCTGCCGAGCGCTACAACGTCAGTTCGGTGATCGACCGCTGGATCGTGGCTCAGGCGATCGAGCTGCTGCGCCAGCGGCAGCGGCGCGGCCAAGCGCTGCCGCTGCTGGCCGTCAATCTGTCGGGCACCTCGCTCAACGAGCAGTCATTCGTGGACTTCGTGCTGCAGAGTGTCGCGGAGCCCTGGATCGCCGGCGCCCTGTGCTTCGAGATCACCGAGACGGCAGCCGTGACGAGCCTCGCCAACGCGCGCTACCTGATGCGCGAGCTAAAGGGCCGCGGTTGCCGCTTCACGCTGGATGATTTCGGCACCGGGGTGTCCTCGTTCGTGTACCTCAAATCGCTGCCGGTTGATTTCCTCAAGATCGATGGTCAGTTCGTCTGCCAGATCGCCGAGGATCCCATCGACCGCAGCATGGTGGAGGCGATCGCCAAGGTCGGCCGCGCGCTCGGGATCGCAACCGTCGCCGAGTGCGTCGAGAACGAGGCGGTACTGGCGCAACTTAAGGCGATTGGCGTGGACTTCGCGCAGGGGTTCCATCTGGCGAACCCATTGCCGATCTCGCAGCTGCCCACCTAGACGCATGCGCGCGCGGAAGGATTGCCGGCCAAATCTGGATGGTGCACGCGGGGTGGCTTGCGTAGAATGCGCGATCCTTGCGAAAGCGCAATCGAAAGCTCCCAGTGCGCCATCAACCTGATAGCTGTGCCCGAGTGCTGCGGATCCTCGCCTGCGCGCTGTTGGTATGCGAAGTCGTGCCGTACGCCTTTGCCGCCGCACCTGCTCCATCACCCGAGAGCGTGGCGGTGCAGCTGCGTGATGCGGCGATGGCCGGTCACAACATGGCGTATTCCTGGACCAGCGAGCTGACCACACGGTTCGGCCCGCGGCCGGCCGGATCGGCCAGTGAGCGGCTGGCGGCGGAGTGGGCGGCCGCGCGCCTGAAGGCGCTCGGGTTCGAGAACGTGCACATAGAGAGCTTCCCGGTGACCGCCTGGGTGCGCGGCAGCGAGGGCGGGCAGATCGTGGCTCCGAGCGTGCAGCCGCTGGTGATTGCAGCTCTCGGGGAGTCTCCCCCAACACCCGCCGCGGGCCTCGAGGGGGACGTTGTCATTTTTCCGACCTTCACGGATCTGAAGGAGGCGCCGCCCGGCTCACTCGGGGGCAAGATCGTCATGGTGGCGCAGCGCATGGTGCGCACTGAGGACGGTGCCGGCTACGGCGTGGCCGTGCAGGCGCGCGTCGAGGGGCCGTACGAGGCCGCCCAGCACGGAGCCATTGCCTTCATGCTGCGTTCGGTGGGAACCGACAGCCATCGCATCGGCCACACCGGCACTACGCGCTACAGCAACGGCCATGTGCCGTTGCCCTCGTTCGCGCTGTCGGCCCCGGATGCCGACCAGATCGAGCGTCTCGCGGCCCTCGGACAGACGGTGCGGGTCCGTCTGTTCTCGAGCGCCTCCTACGTGCAGGACGCCCACTCGCAGAATGTCATCGGCGATGTGCGCGGCGCAGAGCGCCCCCAGGAAGTCGTGCTGCTCGGCGCGCACCTCGACAGCTGGGACCAGGGCACCGGCGCGATCGACGACGGTACCGGGACTGCGATAATCACCGCCGCGGCAAAGCTGATCCGCGATCTGCCGCACCGGCCGCGGCGTACCGTGCGGGTGGTGCTGTTTGGCTCGGAGGAGGTGGCTCAGCCGCTGCCGCCAGGGGGCGCCTTCGGCGGTCATGCCTACGCCACGAGCCACCAGGCGGAGCTGGCCAACCACGTGCTCACCGGCGAGAGCGATCTGGGCGCCGACCGCGTTTACTCGCTGGCCCTGCCGAAGGGCGTCATCGACAGCGCCTTCGCCAAAACCGCCCTGCGGGTGCTGACGCCGATCGGCGTGCTGGCCAGCGACCGCCCGCCGGAGGAGGTTGGCACCGATGTCGGGCCGTCGGTGGAAGCGGGCGTGCCGGGGTTTCTGTTGAGCCAGGACGCCACGCGCTACTTCGATATCCACCACACGCCCGACGACACGCTCGACAAGATCGACCGTGAGCAGCTCGACCAGAATGTGGCCGCCTGGGCGGTGCTGGTATGGCTGGCCGCCGACAGCGACGTTGACTTTCGCGCTCAGGCCGCGCCTGCGGCAAAGCCGTGAAGACTTAAGCAGAGCGAGTCTGCTCAGGGGCGCCGCAGTTGCGCGCTGCCGGGCACTGCCGCAAGCTGCCCGCATGAGTGAGCAGATTCTCGTTTCGCGCGCGGCGGGCGTGTGCGAGCTGCGTTTGAATCGCCCGGAGAAGCGCAACGCCATCACTTTCGCGATGTATCAGGCGCTGTGTGCCGCACTGACTGAGGCACAGGCCAATGAGGCGCTGCGCGTGGTGCTGCTGAGCGGGGAGGGGGCCGGCTTTTGCGCCGGCAACGACCTGCAGGATTTCCTGAGTGGCCCGCAGTTCGACACCCAGCATCCGGTGATGCAGCTGCTGCGCATGCTGGCAACCTTTGGCAAACCGCTGGTGGCGGCGGTGCACGGACAGACGGTCGGAATCGGCGTGACCATGCTGCTGCATTGTGACCTGGTGGTCGCAGCTGCCGGCACGCGGCTGTCGATGCCGTTCGTCGCGCTTGGGCTGGTGCCGGAAGCCGGCAGCTCCTTGCTGCTGCCACGCCTGGTGGGCCGGCAACGCGCAGCCGAGCTGCTTCTGCTCGGCACGCCACTGGATGCGGCTGCGGCGCACAGGCTCGGGATCGTCAATCGCGTGGTCGAGGAGGACGCTGTCCTGGCAGAGGCGCGCAAGCTTGCGGCCGAGCTGGCGCGCCAGCCCGCCGCCGCCCTCGCCGCCACCCGCCGACTGCTGCGCGGGGATCCGCGCGAGGTGCTCGAGCGGATCGAGGAAGAGGCGCGCATCTTCGGCGCGCAGCTGCGCAGCGAGGAATTCCAGGCCGGCATACGCGCCTTCCTCGGCAGGGGGCGGGCGCCTTAGCGCCCGCAGGCGACCCCATGGCCGTCTATTCGCTCGACGGACTCATACCGGTGGTGGATCCAAGCGCTTTCGTGCACCCACAGGCCGTACTGATCGGGGACGTCATCGTAGGGGCGGGCTGTTACGTCGGACCGGGCGCGTCGCTGCGTGGGGACTTCGGTCGCATCATCATGGGCGCCGGCTCCAACGTGCAGGACTGCTGCATCCTGCACAGCTTCCCGTCCAAGGACACGCTGCTGGAAGTCGATGCACACATCGGCCACGCCGCGGTACTGCACGGCTGCACCATCCGCCGCGGCGCCCTGGTCGGCATTGGCGCCATCGTCATGGACGATGTGGTGGTGGAGGAGGAGGCGTTCGTGGGCGCTGCGAGCTTCGTGCGGGCAGGCTTCATCGTGCCGGCGCGCACGCTGGTATTGGGGGTGCCGGCGCGCATCGTGCGGGACCTCAAGCCCGAGGAGCTGGCGTGGAAGGTCACCGGCACGCGCGAGTACCAGGAGCTCACGGTGCGCTGTCTGGCGAGCTTCAGAGCCTGTCAGCCCCTTACCGCTCCCGAGCCGAATCGCCCGACGCTCGGTGCTTCGGCCGCGGTGCCGCTGCACACAATCGAGCGCGGCGATTGATCTTGGGGGGTGGGGCGCGATCTGTTGTCCTCATCGCCCGCCGGTGCGATCGGCAAATCTGCTCAGACTTGGCCTGCCTTGAGCGCGCAGCGCTCGAGACGGCTGGCTACCGGATCACTCTTGGTTCGGATCGCCCGGGTCGGGGTTGATGACTCCGAACAGCGCCGGCAGGCACGCGTAGAACACGCGGATGCCCGCCGCGCGCACCAGCTGCAGCAGCTTGTGGGCCTCCTCGTCGCTGACGATGAATTCAACTTCGACGGTCAGGGAGCCGGCGAGCTCGAAGAAGGTGTTTTCGTGCAGCACGTGGTGACGCCCGAAGCCCGCCATGGCGCGAAAGGCGGAACCGCCGCGGATGCCCAGCTCGTTCGCCTGCTCGAGCAGCCACTCCCACACCAGGCGCCGTTCATGCCGCTGTCCCTCGTGCACGTAGAATCTCAGGAACGAGCCTTGCATTGTCGTGCCTCCGTGACGGGTGCGCGCTGCCGGACTTCAGCCGCGCAGCCAGACCACCGTGCCGATGCCGGCGAATGTCATGATGAATGAGCCCGCAAGATGGGTGGCGGCCTCCCCGAGCGCCCACATGGCGCGTCCTTGCTGCATGAGGGTCACGACCTCGGCAGAAAAGGTCGAAAAGGTGGTGAGCCCGCCGCAGAATCCGGTGATGACGAACAGGCGCCACTCCGGCGCCAGCGCCGAATAGCTGGCGAAAAAGGCGACCGCCACCCCGACGATGTAACCGCCGATGAGATTGGCGGCGAGCGTGCCGGGCGGTATGGCGGGAAAATACGGGTTGAGTACGATTCCCAGCCACCAGCGCAGGAGCGCTCCGAGGCTGCCCCCCACTGCAACGGCGGCAATGGCTTTCCACATGACGGATCCCTTGTACCGCAGCGCGCAAGCCGCGTGCAACGAGTATCCTTGGCCGGCGCTCGCGCGCGCAGATACCGCGCGCCCTGGAAGGACAGCCATGCGTAGCTCCCTGGTGTCAGCTCTTGTATGGGGCCTGCTCGGCGGCGCACTGAGCGCCTGCTCGCACCAGTCACCCCAGCAGGACGCGGATGCACGGTTTCGCGCGATTTACACCAGCGAGTGGAAGTGGCGCACCGATCAGCAGCCCGATGATGAGGACGGTACCCGGCCCATCATTGACCATCTGCCGAAGGTCGATCCGGCAAACCAAGAGAGGCGGCTCAGCTACTGGCAGGATGTGCTGCAGCGGGTGGACGCCATCTCGCGCGCCAGCCTTTCGGCGCAGGAGCGGGTGAACTACGACGTCTACCGTCCGCAGATTGCGGTGCTGATCGACAACCAGCGCTTTCGCACTTTCGAGATGCCGGCCAACTCCGATACGACCTTCTGGACGGACATCGGCTACACCGCACGCCGTACCTTCCGTACCGCGGCCGATTATCACAACTGGATCGCGCAGATGCGCGACATCCCGCGCTATTTCCACGAGGAGATGGACGAGATGCGCGCCGGGATGAAGCGCGGGTTCACGCCGCCGCGGGTGACCATGGAGGGTCGCGACACCTCCATCACCGCGGTCACCGAGGCGACCCCCGAGGCGAGTCTCTTCTACACCCCCTTCAAGGACATGCCGGGCATCCCGGCGGCCAAGCAGGCGAGCCTGCGCGAGCAGGCGCTGCACACCATCCAGGAAGTGGTGCAGCCGGCGTACGTGGAACTGCTGAAGTTCATGCGCACCGAGTACGTCCCCGGCATGCGCACGACTCTGGCTGCCACGGATCTGCCCGATGGCCGCAACTTCTACCGCGCCAAGATCCGCGAGTTCACAACTCTCGACATGGATCCGGATGCGATTCATCAGCTGGGCGTCGCCGAGGTGCAGCGCCTGCACGAGGCGATGGTCGCGGCCATGCACGAGACCGGCTTCAAGGGGGACTTCCCGGCGTTCCTCAAGTTTCTGCGCAGCGATCCGCGCTTCTATGTGAAGACGCCCGAGGAACTGCTGATGCACGCCGCCTGGATCGCCAAGCGCTTTGACGGCAAGGCCGCGCAGTTCTTCGGTTACCTGCCGCGCGCCCGCTTCGCCATCAAACCGGTGCCGGACGATCTGGCGCCGTTCTACACCGCGGGGCGCGGAGGCGCCGGGGTTTATCTGGTCAACACCTACGACCTGCCGAGCCGACCGCTCTACAACCTGACCGCGCTCACGCTGCACGAGTCCGCGCCCGGGCACGCCTTCCAGATTCCGATCGCGATGGAGCACAAGGACCAGCCCGCGTTCCGCCAGCTCACCTACATCTCCGCCTATGGCGAGGGCTGGGCGCTGTATTGCGAGCAGCTCGGGCTGGAGATGGGCATGTACGACGGCCCTTACGAGCGCTTCGGGATGCTCGGCTACCAGATCTGGCGCGCCGCGCGGCTGGTGGTCGACACCGGCCTGCATGCACAGGGTTGGACGCGCCAGCAGGCCATCGATTACTTCAGGCAGTACACCGCCTTACCCGAGCGCGAGATCGGTACCGAGGTGGATCGTTACATCGCGTGGCCCGGACAGGCGCTGTCGTATTACCTGGGCGAGCGCACCATTCTCGAGGCCCGCGCACGCGCCGAAAAGGCCCTCGGCGAGCGCTTCAACGTGCGCGCGTTTCACGACGCCGTGCTCGAACTCGGCTCGGTGCCGCTGCCCGTGCTGCAGGCGCGCATCGAGCGCTTCGTCGCCGAGGGTGGGCGGGGTCCCTACCCGGACATGGAGTAGCTGGCGGTGTTTGGGGTTAAAATGCCCGCTCTACGTCACGCAAGGGAGACTGTATGAAACACTCGAAATGGCTGGTTGCAATCGGTGCTGCGCTGTCCATCGTGGCGGGTCAGGCTGCACTCGCTCAGGCGACGCAGGAAAACAGCCAGCAACAGAAAATGGCCTCCTGCAATGCGGATGCCAAGACCAAGGGCCTGACGGGTGATGACCGCAAGACCTTCATGAAGAGCTGTCTGTCTGCCGCGCCGGCTGCGGCCGCAAAGGGCAACAGTCAGCAGGAAAAGATGAAGAGCTGTAATGCTGACGCAAAGACCAAAGGTCTCACCGGCGATGACCGCAAGGCGTTCATGAAGAGCTGCCTCAGCGGTTCCGGCTGAGGCTACCAGTTCGCTTGCGCGCGGCTGAGTGAGTGAGGCAGCGCAATTTTCCGCCGAGGGCGGCTGCACCTGCCGCCAGGTGCGCTACCGGCTGACGCGGGCGCCGCTGATCGTGCATTGCTGTCATTGCCGCTGGTGCCAGCGCGAGAGCGGCAGCGCCTTTGCGATTAATGCCCTGATCGAATCGAGCTGCCTGGAGCTCACCGGTGGCCGCCCGCAATCCGTGCCGACACCGAGCAACAGTGGCAAGGGACAGACGGTCGCACGCTGTCCGGCGTGCCAGGTTGCAGTATGGAGTCATTACGGTGGGCTCGGCGATATCATGAGTTTCGTTCGCGTCGGCACGCTCGATGAAGCGGACCGTCTGGCGCCCGACGTGCTCATCTACACCGACTCCAAGCAACCGTGGGTGCTGATCCCTGCCGGGGTGCGCAGCTTCAGCCAGTACTACAGGAGTCGTGAGGTGTGGAGCGCGCAGAGTCTGGCGCGCCGCGAAGCCCTATTGGGGTAGGCGGTCGCGGGCAGCGGCTGCCGCGCCGATCATTGCCACGCGCGTTGGCTACGCCTATTTGCGCTTGAAGTACTGCACTGCGCGCTCGTGCTTTTCAGCTGCCGCGCGGGTACTGAAAGTGCCCAAATTGCGCCGCCGTTTGGTGCGCGGATCAACCTTACGCGAGTAGAGGCGGTACTGACCTGAGTTGAGCTTGCGAATCATATGCGTGGGCTCGCACGACTAAGAAGAGTATCCGGATTCTCGCCCGCTGCGGTGCGCAGCGCCAGTCGGCACGGTCACGCATTCCATGTCGGACGAATCCTAATCCCGAAAGCTGGCCGGCCGCCGCCACGAGCCTGCGCTTCGTGCATGGGCCGGGCCCGGCTGTGTCTCACCACACCTTCAGGCGCCAGCGAGCGGCGCAGCCTTGCGGTACAGGCGGCGTACCAGGCGCACAGTAAACCAGGCGATGAGCGCCACTACGGCGACCGCGGCCAGCGGGGCGATGAGTGCCAGTAGTGAGACGGTCAATGCGGCGGCCAGCTCGCCGGTGGAGATCACGTGGTTACCCACGCCGCCGCTCATCAAGGTGGACTTCGCGCGCAGCAGCGAAGTCAGACCTTGGGTGAGCCCGGCGGCGCCTCCGCCGGCGATGACCGCCGTCGTCCACTTCACCATCGGCGGCAGCTCGATCATGACGGCGGCCGACACCAGCGTTCCTGCCAGCAGTGCCGCAGGCGCGGCAATCGCATCGAGCAGATTGTCCACAACGGGAATGTAGTAGGCGAGCACCTCGAGCACTGCCGCGACGCTCAGCATCACAAGCGCCGGGGCACTCGCGAGCCAGGCGAAGCCGTTGCCGAGTGCGAGGTGACCGGTGTGTGCCGCGACGCTCATCACCAGCATCGGCAGGAATACTCTGAAACCGACTGCCGCCGCCAGTGCCACTCCGAGCGCGACGGACAACGCAAGATCGGCGCCTGCCATGTGCGGTATGGCGACCATGTCCGCTACCATAGAGCGGCGTGGGCGCCGGTGTCGAGACGCGAGCCGTTATACTCGTCGCGTCATGCTGGCATTGGTCAGACAGGTCAGTCCGAACCTTGCGAAGTGCGAGCTGTCGTACCTCGAGCGCGCTGCTATCGATGGCGCGCGAGCCGTTCGCCAGCACTATGAATATACCAGCGTACTGCAATCGCTCGGTTGCACCCTGGAGTGGCTGCCGCCACTCGCCCAACACCCCGACGGGGTATTTGTCGAAGATACTGCGGTCCTGCTGCCGCAGGTTGCGGTTGTCACCAGGCCCGGTGCCGTCTCGCGCCGCGGCGAAACGGCCAGCGTCGCCGAGGCACTGGGCGGCCGGATACCGGTGTTGCACATCAGCGAGCCGGGGTGTCTTGAGGGCGGCGACGTGCTGCTGATCGAGCGCACGCTCTATGTCGGCGCATCGGGGCGCACGAATCAGGCGGGGATCTCACAGCTCACGAGCGCACTCGAGCCCTTCGGCTACCGCGTGCAGGCGGTGAAGATGCAGGGATGTCTGCACCTGAAGAGCGCCTGCACCTACATCGCGCCGGGAGTCCTCCTGGTCAATCCGGCCTGGGTCGAGGCGGCGGCCTTCGCTTGCCCCGTCGTGATCGAGGTGCAGGAGCGCGAGCCCTACGCGGCCAACACCCTCACGGTAGGTGCAACCACGCTGGTGAGCAGCGCCTACCCCAGGACCGAGCGGCGCCTGCAGGCGGCCGGGGTGAGGACACGCAGCGTCGACGTGAGCGAGTTGCACAAGGCGGAAGCGGCTCTCACCTGCATGAGCCTGCTGCTCGAGCCGAGCCTCAAGCCGGGGCGCTGATCGCGCGCAGTCCGGTCAGGAAGGCGGAGACCTCCGGCTCGGTTCCGATGGTGATGCGGCACCAGCTTTCGTAAGGCGCGAATCTGCGGCCGACCAGGATATTGCGCTGGCGCATGAGCTCGGTGAAGCGCTTGAGCGGCATACCGGTATCGAAGAATACGAAATTGCCGTGCGGCTCGGCGTACCTGAGATTCAGACGGGTAAGTTCAGTGGTGACGCGTGTGCGGCTTGCTACGATGCGGCGGCCGCAGTCGGCGCGAAACGCCTCATCGGCAAGACTGGCGCGGGCGGCACGCACGGCGAAGATGTTGGGGGTGGCCATGCGCGCGCCGGCAAGTTCGGTGGCAAGCTGCGGGCTTGTGACACCGTAGCCGAAACGCAGCCCGGCCATGCCGTGGATCTTGGAGAACGTGCGCAGCACGACCACGCGCCGGCCGCGCTGCACCAGATCGGCGACCGATCCGACGCCTGCTCCGGCGAAGTCCATGTACGCCTCATCGACGATGGTCAGGACCGGCTCCGGGAGCGATTCCACGAAGGCGCGGATGTCTGCGGCCGGCAGTGCCGTACCGGTCGGATTGTTCGGATTGCAGAGATAGATCGCGCGCGTGCCCTGCGACACGGCGGCACGCATGGCGGGCAGGTCGTGTCGCAGCTGCGTGTCCACCGGGACGAACTTCAGCGTCGCGCCGCGCAGCTTCGCGTACTCGGTCAGTTCCGCGTAGGAGGGCTCTGCGGCGATGATCTCACCGCCGTCACGGGCGCACAGCAGCCCGAGCGCACATAACAACTCCCCGGAGCCGCTGCCGGTGACGATGTGCTCCACTGCGATGCCCTCCTGTCGGGCGATCGCCGCCACCAGATCGTTCATTTCGGCGTCCGACGGGTAGCGGCAGCCGTGCGCGATGGCGTGACTCACCGCAAGGCGCGCCGCCGGCGAGGGTCCGTAGGGATTCTCGTTCCAACACAGGACGAGCGGCCCTGGGTCTGCGGGCGATTTGTCGGCTGCCGCGCGCACGGCAAAGCCGGGCCCCCCCAGCAGCAGCGCCGAGGCGCTCAACAGTTCGCGGCGGCTCACGCTCATGGCTTCAACGCTCCTGTGCAAGGTACGGAAACGATACACCGTAGCCGTAGGCGCGACTACGCGCACGCATTGCCGCGGCCCGGCCCCGTGCCGCGCTGTGCTATGTTTCTCGGGCCATGCATGATCTGACGCTCGGACTGGACGACATGCTGTCCTTCCTCAAGCCCGACACCTTCATCGGAGCGGGCATCTACCTGCTGATCTTCGTGCTGGCGGCGCTGTTGCTGGCGCGCGGGCTGCGGGCGGGCGTGCACGCCGCGCTGACCCGCCAGGGTCATGCGCACATCGATCGCACCACCGTCAGCTTCCTGCAGCAGATCGGCACGGCATCCATCTGGGTGATCATGCTCATCCTGTACGCACACCTGATACCGGTGCTGCGCGCCATGGGCACGGCACTGCTGGCGGGCGCGAGCATTGCCTCGGTCGTGATCGGCCTTGCGGCGCAGAGTACGCTCGGCAACCTCGTGGCCGGCGTCGCGATCACGATCTACCGCCCCTTCCGTCTGGGCGATACGCTGCAGGTCACCGCGCCGACCGGCCCCGAGGTTGGCAGTGTCGAATTGATCTCGCTCGGCTACACGACGCTGCGTACCCCCGACGGGCGCCTGGTGGTGCTGCCCAACAGCATTGCCGCAAGCCAGGTGAGCATCAACCTGAGCGAGTCGCGTGTGGCGCCGCCCCTGCCGATCGTCATCCAGGTGAGCCGGGAGACCGACGCCGAGGCCGCCCGCCAGCTGGCACTCACCACCGCCCGTGAGGCGCTGGATCAGGCGGCCGTGATCGGATGCTTTCTGACCCGGATCGATGCCACCGGCACGACACTGGAACTGCGGGTGCGAGTGCCCGCTTCGACCGACCGCGACGCGCTGCGCTCCAAGCTGGTGGCCGAGCTGGCGCAGCGTTTTGCCGCTGGTGGCCTTGATTCCGCGGGGAGCCGGCCGGCGAGCTTTTCATAAGCGCGGCCGGCTGCCGCGGCGCCTGCGGGGCGTGGACACCAATCCGCAGGCGACGCTAGACTTCAGCGTGGCTGTCATACAACGCTCGCCGGGTCTGAGGATCGGTGCGCCGGCTGAACTTAAGCTGGTGCAGCCGGACGGCAGTGAGCACGCCGTTCATCCGCTGTGGTTGCGCGAGCGCTGCCGCGACGCCACCAGCATGGATCTGAAAACCCAGCAGCGGCTTCAGGATCCGTCCGATTTCGACATCAATCTGAAGATCCTGTCGGTATCCCAGCCCGCCCCGGGGATCTTGCGCGTCAAGTTCAGCGATGGTCACGAGGCGAGCTTCAGCGCCGAGGAGCTGCTCGCGGAAGCGGCTCTGGCGCCCAACAGTCACGACTGCCCGCCACCACGGCTGTGGAACGGCGCGCTGGCCGATCTGCCGCGGGCGCACTGGCGCGCCGATCCGTCCGCGACCGAGCTGCGCTCGTGGCTCGAGGCGTTCCTGAGCTTCGGCTTCGTGATTTTCGAGGGCGTGCCGACCGCTGCCGACAGCGTGCTCAAGGTGGGCGCCATGTTCGGCTTCATCCGCGAAACGAATTTTGGTGCACTGTTCAACGTGCGCTCGACTCCCGACGCCACCGACCTCGCCTACACCGCCGTCTCCCTCGATCCGCATACCGACAATCCCTATCGCGCACCGGTGCCCGGCATCCAGCTGCTGCACTGCCTCGTCAACGAAACCACTGGCGGACTGTCGACGCTGGTGGACGGTTTCGCCGTCGCGCAGGACCTGCGCCAGAGGCATCGCGAGGCGTTCAACATCCTTGCCACGACCCCGGTGCGCTTCAAGTACATCGATGCGGACACCGAACTTACCGCCAGCGCACCGCCGATCGAACTTGACGTCACCGGCGCGCTCAAGGCGATTCACTTCAGTCCGCGGCTGGACTTCGTGCCACTGTTCGGCCCGGAGAGGCTCGACGCCTACTTCCGGGCGCGGCGGCTGTTCGATCACAGCCTGCGGGCGGCGGACTTCGAGATCCGCTTCCTTCTCAAGTCAGGCGACCTGGTGATGTTCGACAACTGCCGCCTGTTGCACGGGCGAACCGGCTTTGATCCCTCCGAGGGGCTGCGTCACCTGCAAGGCTGCTACATCGACATCGACGGACCGCGCAGTCTCTATCGCGTGCTGCGCCGCAGACTCGGTGCTGCGAGCGACATGAGGCGCAGCGCATGAGCCACACGGTCAGCTTCCGGCAGATGCAGCACGGCACCCGCGAGGACTACCTGCTGCTCGATGAATCCGAGCGCAAATACGCCGCCGGACTGGGCGGGCGCGTGCTGGAGAGTCTCGCCAAGCTCGATCATTCGCTCGAGGGCTATCCGGTCAGCCGGCTGACGCACTCGCTGCAGGCGGCGACGCGCGCGATGCGCGACGGCGCTGACGAGGAGATGATCGTGGCGGCGCTGATACACGATATCGGCGATGAGCTTGCCCCCTACAACCACGCCGAAGTGGCGGCGGGAATCATCCGGCCCTACGTGCGCGCCCAGGTAACCTGGATCGTGGCGCAGCACGGCCTGTTCCAGAATTACTACTACGTGCATCATTTCGGCGGCGACCGCAATGCCCGCGATCGCCTGCGCGATCACCCGGGTTACGAGGCGTGCGTGCATTTTTGCGCCGCCTGGGACCAGTGCTCGTTCGACCCGGACTATCCGACCGAGAAGTTGGAAGTCTTCGAGCCGATGCTGCGACGGATCTTTGCGCGCCCGCCCCACGACCCCCGTTACCAGTCCGTGCCCATAGGCTGACCGACGCGTTCCCGGCTTGAGGCCGAGCCGGCCTTGGCGAGCCCTACCCTCGGTGCCGACCACGCTCGCGCCGAGCCGACCACACCCCAGGCGCGGTGGCGGCCGCGACTTCCTTCACCGGGAACGCTGCGGCGCAAATTCATGCGGCAAATCTTCACGCGGCCTGCATCCATTGCACGGGCGGCTTCGTAGCAGTGAGGGAAGACCACAAACCCCTCCTGTTCTTTAAGGGAACGCCCATGAAACTATCGATACCCCATCGCATTGTGGCCGGTGCAGGGGCTGCAGCGCTCGCCTGCGCGGCAATAGCCTCCAGTCACCGGGAAGCTCCTTTCATCACAACCCGCCCGAAGGTCGACGGCACCGACTTCTACATGTTCAACAGTTATGAGCCCGGGCGTGCCGGCTACGTGACGCTGATCGCCAATTACCAGCCGTTTGAATTCCCGCAGGGCGGTCCGAACTACTACACCATGGATCCCAACGCCCTCTACGAAATTCACGTCGACAACAACGGCGACGGCAAGGAAGACCTGACGTTCCAGTTTCGCTTCAAGGTTGCCGACAAGGGACTGACGGTACCGGCGGGCGGCAAGTCGGTGCCGGTGCCTTTGGTGAACATCGGTCCCCTCAGTGCCACCAGCACCAGCACTCAGAACGTGCTGGAGAGCTATAGCCTGACCCTGGTACGGGGTGACCGGCGCACAGGGCAGGCCGCGCTCGTGACCGATGCCGTCAACGGCAGTGCCACCTTCGCCGCTCCCTACGACAATATCGGTATGAAGTCGATTCCTGACTATGCCAGCTACGCCGATGCGTTCATCTACAACATCAATATTCCCGGGTGCAGCAAGCCGGGCAGGGTGTTCGTCGGTCAGCGCAAAGACCCGTTCGTGGTCAATCTTGGCGAGACCTTCGACCTGGTCAATATCAAGTACCCGGTACAGGAACTGGCGCCCGCCGGTGTGAACGCCCGACAGCTCGCGCCGAATTCCGTGGCCGGTTACAACGTCACGTCGCTGGTTCTCGAAGTCGCCGCTGCCTGTCTCACCGCCGGTAGTGATCCGGTCATCGGTGGCTGGACGACCGCCAGCATTCGCCAGGCTGCGGTGTTCAATCCGTTCCCGCAAAGCGCCAACAGCGTGGCTAGTGTGGGTAAAGTGACACAGCCGACCGGCCCGTCAGTCGAGGGCGGCGCCTGGACCCAGGTATCGCGCCTGGGGATGCCGCTGGTGAACGAGCTGGTCATCGGACTGCCTGACAAGGATCGCTTCAACTCCTCTGAGCCAAAGAATGATGGGCAGTTTGCCGACTACGTGACCAACCCGTCACTGCCGGTGCTGCTGCAGGTGTTGTTCGGAGCTCAGGGCGTGCGAGCACCCAATGTCTACCCGCGCACCGATCTGGAGGAGGCCTTCCTGACCGGCATCAAGGGGCTGAACCAGCCAGCAACTGTCACCGCCTCGGAAATGCTGCGTCTGAATACCAGCACCCCGGTGACACCGGTGGCAGCGCAGAGCGATCTGGGCGTGCTGGGAGGCGATTCCGCCGGTTTCCCGAATGGTCGCCGCCCGGTCGACGACGTGGTGACCATCACGCTGCGGGTGGCCATGGGCATCCTGCTGTCGCCCTTCAACGGCAGCGCGGCTGATCCGGACCCCTCATCGGACGCCTCGCGCCAGCTGCACTACACCGACGGCGTCGAGCCGAACCCGGCCGACTATCTGAGCGTGTTCCCGTACGTCAACACGCCGCTCGCCGGTTCACCGACCAGTGCCAACGACTAAAGGAGGAGGACCATGAACCGCAACCGTTATGCGATCGGCGCGGCGGCACTGGCCACCATCATCCTGGCGTCCTGCGGTGGCAGCGATGGGGATAGTGGCACTGCAAGCACGGGCAGTAGCACCACCAGCACCACGAGCTCTTTCGATACCGCAGACGTGTGGGCTCAGGCGCTGCAGAAATCGGAAACCACGGAGCCGTACGCGCTCAACAATGGCGCAGTGGTGCTTTCCGATACCAGCGATACCACCCAACCGATCAGCATCAGCGGCCCCTAAAGCGATGATGTCGCAATCGGTGTTGCAAGGCTGCCGCCGCCCGCGGATTGTCCGCGGGCGGCGGGCGGCCGCAGTGGTTCTCGCGCTCGCCCTGGTCGCAACAGCCGGCGCGACCCCATATGTTCCCGGCAACGATGCTGAGGTTCTCGCCCATCTGCCCGCGGGAGCCACCCATGCCAGCATCCAGCTTCGCCACCAGGCAGTGCAACGGCGCGATGTAGCGCTGCCGCTGGCGCAGTTCTACGTCTCGCAGGCGCGTGCGACCGGGGATCTGAGGTTTCTCGGCTATGCGGAAGGGGTGCTGGCGCCCTGGCTGCAGCGCTCGCCGCCCGATCCGGCGGCGCTGGTGCTGCAGGCGACGGTTCTGCAGAGCCGGCACTCCTTCGATGCCGCCCTCAATGAACTCGATCGGGCACTTCGCGCACGACCCGACGATGCCCAGGCATGGGTGACACGCGCGACGGTGTTACGGGTGTTGGGTCGCTACGATGAAGCCGAGCTCTCCTGCGAACGGCTGATCGCAGGCGATGCGGCCGTGGCGCAGTTGTGCACGCAGAGCCTGCGCGCCCTGAGCGGACATCTGCACTCCGCCTACCAGGCGGTTCGGCAACTGCCTCAGCAGTCCCTGTCCGTCGCTGCGCGCGCCTGGCGCTACTCGCAACTCGGCGAGATGGCTCAAAGCCTGGGCGATGAGCGGGCCGCCTCCCATTGGTTTGTCGAATGTCTGCAGCTTGCCCCCGATGACCTGTACACGCGTGCTGCGTACGCGGACCTGTTGCTGCAGCAGGGCCGCGCCGTCGACACACTTGAGCTGCTCAAGGGCTTCGAATCGATGGAGCCGATGCTGTTGCGCATGGCGATCGCTCAGCGGCAGCTCAACGACCCGCAGCTGCCCGAAACCCGGGCACTGCTTGCCAATGCCTTCGCGGTCGAGGAACAGCGCAACGAGGCGGTGCATCGCCGCGAGCAGGCGCGCTTCCTGCTCGATGTCGAAGCGCAACCGTCCGCGGCCCTGGCCGCCGCGCGACAGAACTGGCAAGTCCAGCGCGAGCCGGCCGACCTATTGATTCTGCTGCGCGCGGCCCACGCCGCGCACCAGAACGGCGCAGCTGCCGCGGCCGCGCAGTTCGCAAATCTGCACGCGATTGAGGACGTTCGCCTGCGCCCGTACCTGGAGCCGGCGCCATGAAGGTGCGCCAACGGCTGGCGCTGATTCTCGTCCTCACCGCGACGGCGGCGCAGGCGCACGTGGCGAGCAACGGCTTCCTCGACGTGGAGGTGCGCGGTCGCGATCTGAGCGGCTCGATCGAGCTGGCAGTGCGTGACGTGGAGCTTGCGATTGGCGTGGATGCAAACCGCGATGGACAGGTGACCTGGGGGGAGCTGCGGGCCGCCGAGCCGCAACTCGCCGCGTATGTGGCGCAGCACCTGAGCGTCGGGGTCGCCGATTCTGCCTGCGCCGTGCGCCTCGGGTCTTTGCAGGTCAACCCGCGCGTGGACGGAAACTACGCCTGGCTGCCCTTCACGGCGCGCTGCCCGGCGCTCGTGCGGGAGCTTCAGATCCAATACACGATGATGGCGGGCATCGACCCTTCGCATCGCGGTTTGCTGCGACTGAGCGCTGGCAGCCTGGTGCAGACTTTCGTGCTCGGTGGCGCGGATGCCCCGGCCACCTTATCGGTTGAGCGCTCCTCGCCCTGGCGGGCAATCGAACAGTACTTTCGCGCCGGAACCTGGCATATCTGGAGCGGTATCGATCATCTGCTGTTTCTGCTGTCGCTGCTGCTGCCGGCAGTGCTGGTACGCGCGCACGGGCGGTGGGAGCCGGTGGAAAACGCACGGCCCGCACTGCTCAGCATCGTGAAAGTGGTGACCGCCTTTACCCTCGCCCACTCCATCACCCTGTCACTCGCGGCCCTGAACGTAGTGCACTTGCCGAGCCGCCTGACCGAGTCGGTGATCGCAGCCTCGATCATCGTGGCCGCGCTGAACAACATCTTTCCTGCGGTCACCGAGTCGCGCGCGCGCATCGCATTCGCCTTCGGCCTGCTGCACGGCTTTGGTTTCGCCTCGGTGCTGGCGGACATGGGACTGCCGAGCGGAGCGCGTCTGCTCAGCCTCGTGGCGTTCAACTGCGGCATCGAGGCCGGGCAACTGGCGCTGGTACTCGCGGTCATGCCGATCGCCTATGCTGTGCGTCGAGTAAGCGCCTACCGTCGCGCCGTGCTCCCCTGGGGTTCGGCGGCCATCGCAAGCCTGGCACTGGTGTGGTTCATACAGCGTGCATTCCTTGCGCAATGACTGCCGGCCGCTGCACGGCGCCGTGGCGCGCGCTCGTCGCCTTGGCGACCTCGTGGCCTGGATTTGTCGGCGCCCAGACGCTCGACGTCGCTTCGGGTTCGATGACGGAGGTGACCGTCACCGCAGCGCGGCTCGATCTGATGGGCGAGAGCACCACGGCCAGCGAGGGGGTTGTCGCGGACGACGAATTGCAGTTGACTCCCGCGTACCGTCCGGGGCAGCTGCTGGAGACGGTGCCCGGTCTCATCGTCACCCTGCACAGCGGGGAGGGGAAGGCTAACCAGTTTCTGATGCGAGGCTACAACCTCGACCACGGCACCGATCTTGCCGTGTTCGTCGATGGCATGCCGGTCAATCAACCTACCCATGCGCACGGCCAGGGCTACACCGATCTGAATTTCATCATCCCCGAGCTCGCCGACGCCCTGAGCTTCACCAAGGGACCGTATTACGCCTCAGTCGGCGATTTCGGCTCGGTTGGATCGGTGCGCCTCGATTATCGGGACTCCATTCCTGAGCAGGCCAGTGCCGGCGTCGGCACCTTCGATTACCAGCGAGTGTTCGCGGCCGGCTCGCAGCCGCTGGCGGGCGGGGAGCTGTTGGCGGCGGCCGAAGTGCGCCATTACGACGGACCGTTCACCACTCCTGATGATGCGCGTAAGGAGAACCTGGTGCTGCGTTACAGCCAGGCGGAGGGTGATCGCAGTTACTCGATCACCGCGATGTACTACCACCAGCTGTGGACCAACACCACGGACATCCCGGAGCGGGCCATCAGTGAAGGACTGGTCTCGGACCGCTTCGGCACGCTGAACCCCACCGACGGCGGTCGCGCTGAGCGCGCCAGCCTCTCTGCTCAGTATCGGCAAAGCTGCGGCAGTGGCCGCCTGTCCGCAGACGGCTACCTGATCTACAACCAGCTGCACCTCTACAACGACTTCACGCACTACCTGGTCGACCCGGTTCACGGTGACCAGGAGGATCAGTTCGAGAACCGGCACGTGATCGGAATGGCGGCCGAGTGCTCCTGGCCTGCGCTGGGGGAGTCGCTCAGGAGCGAACTCACCTTGGGGGTCGCCTCACGCTATGACGCGCTTGGCGTCGGCCGGCTGCCGAGCGAGGATCGCCTGCCACTGCCGCCGCAGACCGACCCGCCCGCGTTTTCAAATTCGGACCAGGTCTATCTGTTCAGCGGCAGCCTCTACGCGCAGGCGGTCACCCACTGGACCGCGCGGCTGCGCAGCGTCATCGGTGTGCGCGACGACTACCAGCACGGCACCGACGTTGACTATCTTGCATCGCTGCATGCACTGGCAGGCTTCTCCAACGCCGGAACGGTCAGCCAGTCACTCTGGCAGCCGAAAGCCAGCCTGATTTTCTCCCCGAGTCGCAGCGTCGAGCTGTACGCAAGTGCGGGCCGCGGCTTTCACAGCGCCGACCTGCGCGGTGTCAATCAGGACCGCAGCGACGGCGCGCAGCCGCCAACGCCGCTACTGGCAAGCCAGCTGGGCGAGGAGCTCGGGCTTCGTACCCAGCCGCGGCGTGATCTGACCTTCACCCTGGCTTTGTACAACCTGTATCAGCAATCCGAGACGACCTACGATCCGGACATCGGCACCGATATCGCAGGACCACCCAGCCGGCGCTACGGATTCGAGTTCAACCTCACCTACCAGATTCGGCAGTGGCTGGAGCTGTACGGCAGCTACTCAGGAAACCACGCGCGCTTCACGCGCGACTTCGACGACGGTACCGGTCACCTGGGTACCTACATTCCCAATGCACCGGTCGCGACCGGGGACCTGGCGCTCTACGTGACGAACCTCGGTCGCTGGAGCGGTGCTCTCGGGTACCGCTATCTCAGTCATTACCCGCTCTCTTCGGGACCGTGCGTGGATGCTGCGGCAATGAAGGACTTCCCGGGGGTCGGTGGCTGTGCGAACGCCCCGACGCTCCCCGGTCAGGTCGATGCAAAAGGGTTCGGGCAGTTGAACCTTGATGTGCACTACGCAGGCACGGCGGGGTGGGGCGCCACACTCGGGGTCTATAACCTCCTCAATACCCGCGCTGCGGCTGCGCAGTTCTGGTATGTCGACCGCCTGGCCGGGGAGGTCGGCTCATACCCGGACGGGCGTGCCGATGTTCACGAGCATCCGCTCGAGCCCTTCATGATCAGACTGACGATCGCGAAGAGCTTCGGCAGCTGAAGCGAATCGGGGCGGCTAAGGCATACCCAGCAGCTGTTGGGCCCCCCGCCACAGCTGCTCGACGACCCGCGCCGCGGGCTGCTCGCGTGCCATCGCTGCGGCCTGTCCCGCCCAGGCCTGCATGCGTTCGAGATCGTTCTCGGCGAGCGCGGCAGCGCGCATGGCCGCGGTCAGCGCGCGCTGCACCGGGTAGGCGGCCGGGGACGGCGCGGCGGGTGCCATGGCGGCACGTACGTAATTCGTGGCGATGCTGCGTCCCGGGCGGCCGCTGAAGACGCAACTGACCACGGTATCTTCCGGCGCGGTACGGGCCAATGCATCGGCCCAGGCCTTGTTGATCCTCGCCTCCGGGCAGCGCAGAAATGCGGTGCCGATCTGGACCGCGCTCGCGCCGAGCAACAGCGCGGCCGCCACCGCGCGCGGATCGGCGATGCCTCCGGCCGCGACCACCGGGACCCTGACGGCGTCGGCGATCGCCGGCAGCAGCGCGATCAAGCCGACCTGGCGCCGTTCAGCTTCGGACGCCGTGAAACTGGCGCGATGACCACCGGCCTCCATGCCCTGTGCCACCACCACGTCGGCCCCGGCGGATTCGGCCGCGCGCGCCTCGCTGACCGTCGAGACGTTCGCGAACCAGGCGATGCCGCGCTGCTTGAGAGCGCTGACGAACGCCGGAGCGAACAGCCCCATCACGGAGGATATGACCGGCGGATGCGCCGCCAGCATGGCCTGGCACTGCTGCTCGAAATCCGGCGGCCGCGCATTGCCGGCGGTCGCCGGCACTGGCGGACCCCAGCCGGACAGGAAGGCGCGCACCTCGGCCTCGTGCGGTTCGTTGCGCAGCGGCGCACCATCGGCAATCCACACATTCAGCTGAAAGGCCCCGCCACCGTGACTGCGGACCTCCTTACACCAGGTTGTGATTTCTTCAGGCGACATGAGCAGCACGCCGCAGGCCCCAAGGCCGCCGGCGTTCGCGACCGCAATCGACAACTGCGGCGCGGATGCGCCTGCCATCGGCGCGAGCAGAATGGGTCGTTTGATTCCGAAACGCGTGCAGAAACTTTCGACACGATTGCCCGTGCTCATCATCGAAGCCTCCCTTTTACGTCCTGCTATCCTACCCGTCCCCCGCACGTGAAAAGGTTCTGGCGTCATGTTGAATAACAAAAATCGCCTGGCGATAGCCACTGCCTGCCTGTTGCTCCCGCTCGCCGTCAGTGCTGAAGCACCGGCGCAAAGAACGCCGATCACCCACGAGAAGCTTTGGATGATGAAGCGCGTGAGCGACGCTTCCGTGAGCCCGGACGGCAAATGGGTGGTCTTCTCCGTGCTCGAGCCCTCGTACGATCAGGACAAGGAGGTGAGCGATCTGTGGCTTATCCCCGTGGACGGCAGTCAGCCGCCGCGCCGTCTGACGAATACCAAGGCGCCCGAGAAAGACGTTGCCTGGTCACCCGACAGCCATGCCATTGCCTTTGCGACCAAGCGCGAGGGGGATGAGGTCGAGCAGATCTACATTCTGGATCTCGCCGCAGGCGGTGAGGCGCGCAGGTTGAGTAACCTCTCGAGCGGTGCTGCACATCCGCAGTGGCGTCCGGACGGAAAGGCGATGCTGTTCGAGTCCTCTGTCTTTTCGAACGCACTCGACGATGAGGCCAACAAAAAAATCGCCGCCGAACACAAGGAGCGCAAGTACAACGTGCGTGTCTACGAGCACTTTCCGGTGCGCTACTGGAACCATTGGCTCGATGAGCGCCAGCCGACCATCATGGTGCAGTCTTTGCAGGATGGCTCCGTCGCGAAGGACATTCTGTCACCCACCGCGCTGGCCCGCACACCGGGCTTTTCCGGTGTCGCGGACGATACCTCGGTGTCACTGGCCCCGATCTGGAGCCCGGATGGCCAGGAGATCGTCTTTGCGGCAACGTCCGAGCACTGGAATGCCGCGTTCGCACACGTTGGCTACCACCTCTACCGGATGCCCGCCGACGGAGGCGCTGAGCCGCGTCCGCTAACCCCGGCATCCGGGGTCTACAGCAGCGCCAAGTTTGCACCCGGTGGCGGCGCACTCTTCTTCAAGTACGCGCCCCAGGACGACGAGATCTATCACCAGGAGCGCCTGGAACGCGTGCCGTGGCCCGCCGCAGGGGAGGCGAGTCCCGTCACGCGCGACTTCGATCGCGAAGTCGCGGCCTTCGCGCTCACACCCGACAGCCGCAGCGTGTACCTGCTCATTCCGGAGGCGGGGAGGCAGAACCTCTACCGGGTCTCGGCGGGCGGCGGACAGCCGGTGCTCGTCGTCGCGCCCGCCGTCGGCGGCTACACCGCGCTCGAGATTGCCAAAAAGAGCCCCAGGCCGGTGCTTATCGCCGCCTACGGCAGCTCGGTCAATCCGGCCGAGATCGTGCGCATCGATCCGCAGGCGCGCAGGCACACCAATCTCACGAACATCGACACCGCGACGGCGGCGGCGATCGACTGGTCGTCCCCGCAGCACTTCTTCTTCACCAGCGCCGAGGGCCGCAGCATTCACAACATGATCGTGCTGCCACCTGCCTTCGATGCCACCAGAAAGTATCCGCTGCTGGTGCTCATCCACGGGGGCGCGGCCAGCAACAATCCCGACCAGATCGGACTGCGCTGGAACTATCACCTGCTGGGCGCCCCGGGCTACGTGGTGCTGATGACCGATTACACCGGCTCCACGAGTTTCGGCGAGAAGTTCGCCCAGGCCATCAAGCTCGATCCGCTTAAGACGCCCGGCGAGGAGATCAATCTGGCGGTCGATGAGGCGCTAAAGCGTTATCCGTTCATCGACGGCTCGCGGATGTGCGCTGCGGGGGCAAGTTATGGCGGCCACCTGGCCAACTGGCTCGAGGCTACCACCACAAGGTACCGCTGCATCATCAGCCATGCGGGAGAGGTGGATCTGACCACCCAGTGGGGCGAGAGCGATTCGATTTACAGCCGCGAGCTCAACAACGGCGGCCCGCCCTGGATGAACAATCCCATCTGGCGCGAGCAGAGTCCGCTTACCTACGCTGCCAACTGGAAGACGCCGATGCTGCTGAGCATCGGTGAGCGCGATTTCCGGGTGCCCATCGGCAACACGCTGGAGAACTGGAGCACCCTGCAGCGCATGCACGTGCCGAGCCGCCTTCTGGTGTGGCCGGACGCCTGGCACTGGATCCTAAAGCCCGAGGACAGCCGCCACTTCTACCAGGAAGTGCACGCCTGGCTTGCGAAGTACCTACAACAATGACTGGCGTGCCATACGGGCGTTCACGGGACAGCTACAGTCCGCTCTTGATGCGTGTCCAGGTGCGCGTGAGCAAGCGCTGGTACTTGGGGTCGTATTCGGCGGGCAGATAGAGCCGAGCGCGCAGCTCGGGTGGCGGGTAGACGGCCGGGTCGTTGACGATTTGCGGATTGACGAACGGGCGTGCCGCGAGGTTGTCGTTGCCGTAGTGGATGTCGTTGGTGATATCGGCGATCACGTGCGGGTCGAGGATGAAATTGATGAAGGCGTGCGCTGCGTGCGGATGCGGCGCCCCGGCCGGGATCAGCAGGGCGTTATAGGCGATATTCGAGCCTTCTCTCGGCAGCGTGAAGGCGAGGTGCAGTTCGAGGCCGGCTGCCCGTGACTTGCGCACGGCAATCGAGTAGTCGCTCGACCAGGCCATCGCGACGCACAACTCATTCGAGGCCAGCTGTTCCACGTAGTCGTTGGAGTCGAACACGCGTAGGTAGCGGCGCACCGACATCACCAGCTGCTCCGCGGCGTGCAGATCCTCCGGACGCCGCGAGTTCGGATCGAGCTGCAGATACTTCAACGCCAGCTGCACGACATCATCGGGCGAGTCGAGGAAACTGACGCCGCAGTCGGCAAACTTCGCAACCACCTCGGGTTTGAACAGCATGTCCAGGCTGTCCACCGGCGCCTGCGGCATGCGCGCCCGGATCAGCGGGACGTTGTACGCAAAGCCATTCATCGAGTGCAGGTAGGGGGCGGCGTAGCGGTTGCCGGGATCCGCCTGCGCCTGCACCGCGAGAACCGCGGGATCGAGGTTTTTCCAATTGGGTAGTTGCGCCTTGTCGAGGGGCTCATACAGTCCCGAACGGATCTGGCGAGCGTAGTGCGACATGCTGGTGCTGACGACGTCGTACCCCGAGTCGCCGATGAGCAGCTTGCCCTCCAGGGTCTCATTCGAGTCGTAGAGGTCATAGACCACCTGGATGCCCGTCGCGCGCTCAAAGCGCGCGATGGTGTCGTACCCGATGTAGTCCGCCCAGTTGTAGACGTGGAGCACCTTCTCTTCGGCGCCCGCCTGCGCGCGCTCCTCGCCAGCGGTGGTGGGCGAGGGCGAATGGTTGCACGCACACAGGCACGCAGCGGTGAGCGCTGCGGCCCGTGACCCCGCCCGCCGCACGCTCGCCTGGGCAGGTGTTAGGCGCGCGTCAATTCGGCTCTGACCCAGTCCTGAAATTGCCGTATCGCATACTCTTCCGGCATCAATACGCCGCGCTGATGCGGCAGGGCGTGTAGTCCGCGCTGATTGAGCTCACAGATTTCGGCGTCCTCGCTCATCACGATGTTCGTGAACTCAACCGCATTCATGATGTCGCGCGTGGGATCGGTGAGTGTTTCGGGCAGGAACAGAAACTCGATGCTCATGTGGGTGCGCTCGGGCCCGAGCGGCAACAGGCGCACCACGCGCACGTAGTCCACATGCGCCACGATGAACACCGAGGGGACCGCCGTCATGTAGATGTGCCCTGCCTGGCGATCTTCGGCACTGACTTTCGGAAATGGCACGCCGGCGGGCTTACCGTCCATGGACCAAGTTTCCGCCCCGCGGCGCAATCCGCCTCCGTACTTCGGGTCATCATCACTGGCGTGATCCTGCCAGGCCGGGTCATCGCGCCGCTCGAGCAGCGCTCGGCCGAAGATCGGTACCAGCTGGGTGAGCTTGGGATGCACGCCCGGGCAGTGCAGGCACTCGTTGTAGTTCTCCCAGAAAACCTTCCAGTTGCAGCGGATGGTCTTCGACAGCCGCTGCCCCACGACCAGATCGCCCATCTGCCAGTCGTCCAGCCGGTTGAGCGGCAGGTCGAAGCTCGCCGCAAACGGCGGAGGGTGGGCCGTCAGCGCGGCAAAGACGAAACCGTTCCACTCCGTGACCGGCAGGCTGTACAGAGAGAAATCGCGTGCGTCGAATCCGTCGGGCTGCTGCTGCGAGGAGGTCTGCACCAGATCACCGCGCAGGCTGTAGCGCCAGCTATGGTATGGACACACGATCCCCGTCGCCGGAAAGCGACCCTCGCTTGCCCGGCACAGTGCGCCGCCGCGATGTCGGCAGGTATTATGAAAAGCGCGCGCGACGCGGTCCTCGCCGCGTACCACCAGGATCGACTGATCACCGAGTTCAAGAGTGCGAAAGCTGCGCGGTGACTCGACCTCGCTTGAGCGGCACACGTAGATCCAGTTGCGGTACCAGATCTGGCTCAGCTCCAGCTGGTAATGGGCGGGATCGATATAGTAGGGCGTCGGCAGAGTTTCGACCGTCGTGGTCAGACCCGAGTAACCCGGGTCGCGTCTCGCGGAAGTACGGCTGGCAGTCATGACCCTCTCCTACGCGTCAATCTGGCGTTATCGGCAGCGGCGCTCAGGGACACGCTTACGCCATTGTATCCGAGCCTCCCCCAGCGTAGTCCAATTCCTACAGCTGATGAGCGACGCTGCCCGACATTCAAGGCCATAAGCTTGACGGTAGCATTCAGCCCATTGCGGCGGCTGCAGTCGCGCTTTTTGCGACCGCCTGTTGAGCCGCGATTGTCTCGAACAATAAGACTTAGCGACTGGTAGGATTTTCGTACATCACTGCCACGGGGTTTTTTGCGTGGCGATTGGGGGGCAGGGTGCAACTCTTCCCGCGGCAACGGATCGTAATGCGCGACCGCTCACAGGAGGGCCGGCAAGCACTGTCCTATGATCGGGGCGGGCGGCCTTCCCGTGCGATCGATTTTCCCGGAGTGTCCTAATGCAGTCACCGGAACGTGAGCCGCGTAGCCGCAAGGCCAATGGTGGTCGCGCCAAATCCAACGGGCACGCTACCGCGGCGAGCGAGCTTGATTTGCGCAGACTGTTGCGCGCGCTGCAGGCGGTTCGGGATGGCGATTTCTCCGTGCGGCTGGCCGGGGATCAGACCGGACTGGTGGGTAAGGTCGCCGACACCTTCAACGAGATCGTCACCTCGAACGAGCGCCTGGCGCGCGAGCTTGAGCGTGCCGGCCAGATCGTGGGCAAAGACGGTAAGACCCGTCATCGCGTGTCGAGCGACCGACGTTCCGGGGCCTGGGGTGCCATGGAGGGCTCGGTCAACACGCTGATCGACGACCTGCTGTGGCCCACCACGGAAGTCACCCGCACGATCTCCGCCGTCGCCAAGGGCGATCTGCAGCAGACCATGAGTCTTGAGGTGAACGGGCGCTCGCTCAAGGGAGAATTCCTGCGATCGGCGACGATCGTCAACACGATGATCGAGCAGATGAGCGCGTTCACATCCGAAGTCACGCGCGTGGCGCGCGAGGTCGGCACTGAGGGAAAGCTCGGCGGTCAGGCAGCGGTGCCGGGAGTCGCGGGTACCTGGAAGGATCTGACCGACAGCGTTAATTCGATGGCGAGCAACCTGACTGGCCAGGTACGCAACATTTCGGAGGTCACCATCGCGGTCGCCAATGGCGACCTGTCGCGCAAGATCACCGTGGACGTGCGCGGGGAGATCCTGCAGCTGA
>Ga0209624_10000706_pt1 | contig 28982 bp, 23 predicted proteins | sample JacPinW_OM2H0_O1_FD_188565 | JGI IMG/M metagenome (GOLD analysis project Ga0209624, IMG submission 188565) | Forest soil microbial communities from Algoma, Ontario, Canada - Jack Pine, Ontario site 1_JW_OM2H0_O1 (SPAdes) (version 2) | ecosystem: Environmental > Terrestrial > Soil > Boreal...
CTACTCCGTCGGCGGCGTGTACATCGGCGCGGCGTCCTGGCCGAGCGGCCATTCAACCGCCGCGCTCGCGCTCGTGCTGTCCGCCGTGCTCGTGGCTCCTCAGCGGTGGCGACCGCTCGTCGCCACCGTCGGCGCAGTGTTTGCCGTGGCCGTGGGCTTTGCCCTGCTGATCCTCGCCTGGCACATGCCCAGCGATGTACTGGGGGGCTACCTGGTCGCCTTGTTGTGGACGGCGCTCGCCGTGGCGGCCCTGCGTGCAGCCGATCGTCGCTGGCCGCCGCGCGTGCGCTCCTAGCGCCGCGAACGCGCGCCTAGCTCGCTGTGCTGCCCGAGCCGTGCGCGCCCGGGTCCCACAGGGGCTCGGTCTGCTCGCCGACGTCCTTGCCTGGCTTGGCGTTCGCAGCGCGGCTGAGGACAAACAGGAGATCTGAGAGGCGGTTCAAGTAGCGCACCACCTCTGGGTTGACCTCGGCTCCCACGGCGATCGTGCGCCGCTCGGCGCGGCGGCAGACGGTGCGGCAGACATGCAGATTGGCTGCGGCCGGCGTGCCGCCTGGGATCACGAACGAACGCAGCGGCTCGAGGGTCGCGTTGACCTCATCGAGTGCCTGCTCGAGCCATTGCGTGTACTCAGCTCCCACGCGCAGGCGTTCTCGCTGCTTGCGCTCGGTGTCGTCCGCGTCAGACGCCGCATCCTCTGGCGTGTCCTGCTCGCTGGTGGGTACCGACAGATCGGCGCCCAGATCAAGCAAATCGTTTTGTACGCGCGCGAGCCATGTGGCGAACTGCTCGGGTAGATCGCGCTGTAGCAGCGCCACGCCAATCGTCGCGTTGAGCTCGTCGACAGTGCCGTATGCCTCCACCCGCGGGTGCAACTTGGAGACACGACTCATGTCGCCGAGGTGGGTCTCGCCACCGTCGCCGAGCTTGGTGTAGATGCGGGTCAGATTTACTGTCATAACCGGATTCTTGCGCGTTCGGCGATCGAGTCTCGCACACCGGCCCGCCAATTATCTGTGTGATCGGATACGTTCTCGCACCTCATATGCGGATCGGTGTTCCGAAGGAGACGGCAGTGGGGGAGCGGCGGGTTGCGCTCGTGCCGGAGGTCGTCAGCAAGCTCAAGGCCAAGGGCCTCGACGTGGTCGTGCAAAGTGGCGCGGGCGCGGAGGCGATGCTGACCGACGCCGCCTTCCAAGCGGCCGGCGCGCAGATCGCCCAGGACGCGGCGGAGGTCTGGCACAGCGACGTGGTCGTCACGATCGCTCCGCCCGATCCCCAGGCGATCCGCGGGCTGGGATCCGGTCCCGCCCGCCCGATCCTGATCGGCTTCTTGGCGCCGCTCACGAGCCCACAGACGACACGCGCGCTCGCCGACGCCAAGGCCACCGCGTTCGCGATGGAGGCGATCCCCAGGATCTCGCGGGCGCAGGCGATGGACGCCCTGTCCTCGCAGAGCAACGTCGCCGGCTACCGCGCGGCGCTGCTGGGGGCCGAGGAAATGGGCCGCTTCTACCCGATGCTGATGACCGCCGCCGGCACGATCCCACCCGCCAAGGTGCTAGTGCTGGGCGTCGGCGTTGCCGGTCTGCAGGCGCTTGCCACCGCCAAGCGTCTGGGTGCGCGCACGACCGGCTACGACGTACGGCCGGAGGTTGCCGAGCAAGTCGAATCGCTTGGGGCGATGTGGCTAGACCTAGGTCTCGAGGCGAGCGGCGAGGGCGGCTATGCCCGCGAGCTGACCGAGCAGGAGCGCGCGCAACAGCAGCAGGCGCTCACCGATGCGATCAAGGGTTTCGATGTCGTGATCACAACCGCGCTTGTGCCGGGACGCCCGGCGCCAAAGCTCGTGACCGCCGAGGCGGTCGAAGGGATGAAGCCGGGATCGGTGATCATCGACCTCGCGGGTGAAGCCGGCGGTAACTGCGAGCTGACCGAGCCTGGCCAGACCGTCGTGCGCCACGACGTAAAGATCGTCTCGCCGCTGAACCTGCCAGCGAGCATGGCCGAGCACTCCTCACAGCTATTCGCGCGTAACGTGCAGTCGCTGCTCGAGCTGTTCGTCGACGAGGAGGGAAAGCTGCAACTCGACTTCGATGATGAGATCGTCAAGGGCGCGTGCATCGTGCGCGACGGCGAGATCGTGCATCCGGGCGCGAAGGCGGCCGTCGAAGCGGCCGGCGCGAGTACCGGAGGAGCTGGCGCCTGATGCTGCTCGCAAGCACGCTCACGACCAACCTCGCGATCCTCGTGCTCGCAGGGTTCATCGGCTTCGTTGTCATCTCCAAGGTGCCCAACACGCTGCACACGCCGCTGATGTCCGGCACCAATGCGATCCACGGCATCGTCCTGCTCGGTGGCCTGCTGATCGTTGGTTTTTCCGGCAACGGCACCTTCAACAAGATCATCCTCGTGATCGCGATTGCCTTCGGCACGATCAACGTCGTCGGCGGCTTTCTCGTCACCGACCGCATGCTCGAGATGTTCAAGTCCAAACCTGGGCGCGATAGCGGTAAAGGCGACCAGGAGAAGAAGCCATGAGTGCGCCGCCGCTGGCGAGTAGCTTCCTGCAGTCGCAGAGCTTTCTAGACGTCCTCTACATCATCGCCTTCGCGCTCTTCATCCAGGGCCTGCGCGGGCTCTCGGGGCCGACGACAGCGGTACGCGGCAACCGCATCGCCGCTGTCGGTATGACGCTTGCCGTGATCGCGACGTTGCTCAACCGCAACGAGGGCAACTGGGGCCTGATCGTGCTCGGCATCGCGCTCGGGACGGCCGTCGGCGTGCCTGCTGCACGGCAGGTGAAGATGACCGCGATGCCGCAGATGGTCGCGCTGTTCAACGGCGTGGGCGGCGGTGCGGTGTTCTTGATCTCGTGGTCTGAGTTCCGCCTCACCCATGGCTACCAGGACACCGCCACTTACATCACGATCTTCTCGCTGTTTGCCGCGATCGTTGGCTCGGTCTCCTTTTGGGGCTCCAACATCGCCTTCGGCAAGCTCCAGGAAATCATCCCCGGACGGCCCATCAGCCTTGGCTCAGGCCAGCAGATCGTCAACCTGCTGCTGCTGATCTTGGCCGTCGCGGCCGCCGTGGACATCGCCTCCGGCGCGCACTCACAGGGGATCTTCATCGGCATGCTCATCTGCGCCGCGCTGCTCGGCAACGCGGTTGTGTTCCCGATCGGCGGCGCCGACATGCCGGTCGTGATCTCGATGCTCAACGCCTTCACCGGTCTATCCGCGGCGGCCACGGGGATCGCGCTGAACAATCCCGCCCTGATCGTCGCCGGCATGATCGTCGGCGCCTCCGGCTCGATCCTCACGAACCTGATGGCCGTCGCCATGAACCGCTCGATCCCCGCAATCATCGCCGGCGGCTTCGGCGGAGGCGGCGCTGTCGAGGGCGCGGAAGGAGCGGGCGAGCATGCCGGCACGGTGAAATCCACCAGTGCCCAGGACGCCGCGATCCAGCTCGCGTATGCCAGCCGCGTGGTGATCGTCCCTGGCTACGGCATGGCCGTCGCCCAGGCCCAGCACGCCGTGCGCGAGCTGACCAAGGAGCTCGAGAAACGCGGCGTGGAAGTCAGCTACGCGATCCACCCGGTGGCAGGGCGTATGCCCGGGCACATGAACGTGCTGCTGGCGGAGGCCGATGTGCCTTACGACCAGCTCAACGAGATGGAGGAGGCCAACCAGGAGTTCGGGCGCACCGATGTTTCGCTCGTGATCGGCGCCAACGACGTCACCAACCCTGCCGCCAAGACCAATCCCTCCTCGCCGATCTACGGCATGCCGATCCTGGAAGTCAACGAGAGCCACTCAGTGATCGTGATCAAGCGCTCCATGAACCCAGGTTTTGCGGGCATCGAAAACGAGCTGTACTACGACCCCAAGACAGCGATGTTGTTTGGCGACGCCAAGTCGGCCGTGAGCGAGATCACCGCCGCACTCGCAGAACTCTGAACTAGTGACCCGAGTCACTAGGCTTGGCTCGTGATCGAGCGCAGCCAGGCCCTCGCCGCCCTCGCGCAAGACGAGTTCGACGTGGTCGTCGTCGGTGGCGGCATCACCGGCGCGGGCGTCGCCCTCGATGCCGCCACGCGCGGCTACAGCGTGGCCCTGCTAGAGCGCGCCGATTACGCCTCAGGAACCTCCAGCCGCTCGAGCAAGCTCGTGCACGGAGGGCTCAGGTATCTGCAGAACTTCGACCTCGGGCTGGTGCGCGAGGCGCTGTTGGAGCGCCAGCTGATGGTGGCGCTCGCGCCGCATCTGGTCAAGCCGCTGCCGCTGGTCGTGCCTGCGTTCGAGGGCGCCCACCCCGATCGTCTGGTGGGTGTCGGGCTGAACCTCTACGACGTGATGTCCCGCGACCGCGACCGCAAACGGCGCAGTGAGTCGTGGAGCCCCGAGCGCCATCGCATGATCTCGGGGGAGGAAGTCGTTGAGCTACTCCCCGCCTTGGCGGCGCGCGAGCCCACGAGCGGCTATCTGTTCTACGACTGCCAGACCGATGACGTGCGCCTCGTGCTGACGGTGCTCGGCGAGGCTGAGCGCTTTGGCGCAGTCTGCGCCAACCGCCTCGACGTCACCGGGCTGCTAGAGCGCCACGGGCGTGCACAGGGTGTGCAGGTGCTCGACACCGAGAGCGGCGAGCGCTTCGAGGTGCGTGGGGCGAACGTAGTCAACGCCACGGGGGTGTGGGCCGACGCGCTCAGCCCGCAGGAGCTCCACGAGGAGGCCGAGCTACCGCGCATCCGGCCCAGCCGTGGTACGCACATCACCATCAAGCACGAGGATCTGCCGCTCGTTGGCGGCGCGATCGTGCCCGCCGGCGCCGGGCGCAGCATCTTCGCGCTGCCCTGGCTCGGTCACACGCTCGTGGGCACCACCGACAACGATTACGAGGGCCCGCTCGAGCACATCAGGCCATCACCGGATGACATCGCCTATCTCCTGGAGGCCGTCAACGAGTTCTTTGGCACCGCGCTCGAGGCATCCGAGCTGACCGGCGCATTCGCCGGTGTACGACCGCTTATCTCCACCGGTGATCCCAAGAAGTCGGTGGACATCTCACGCAAGGCCGAGCTGTATGAGACATCCTCGGGGATGCTCACGATCACCGGCGGCAAGCTCACCACCTGGCGTCGGATGGCGAAGATGACCGTCGATCGGCTGGTCGAGCGTGACGCTCGCGACGCACCCTGCCGCACCCAGGAGATCCCCCTGGGCCAGGCAATTGCGGTCGAGGAGTTGCCACACGTCGAGGGAGTGCCGAGCGCGTCATATGCGGCCCTGGCGGCGCGCTATGGCCATGCTGCGCGCGACGTGCTTGCAATCGCAGGCGAGCGCGGCGAACTCGCCCAGCCGATCGTCGAGGGGCTCCCCGACCTGCTTGCCGAGGTGGCCTTGGCTACCCGCCGCGAGCAGGCACGTAGCCTCGGTGATGTGCTGCTCAGACGCACTCGACTGGGCCTTCTGGCGGCTCGAGAGCTGGCCGGTGTAGAGGCGCCCACTGCCGAGCTCGCACCTGGGCAGCCGCAAAGCACGGCTCCCGTGCGCCGCGTAGCGGAGGTGATGGCACGCGAACTGAACTGGAGCGCTGAGCGCCTGGCCCTCGAGCTCACGCGCTTTGCCCAAGAGGCTCGCGCGGAGGGGATCGTCGCGGACGCGCGCTCACCTGACGCTCACAAGACGCCAGATACGCCGCCGGCGCCGATGCCGTGAAGGCTCCCAGTCATCGCCTGCGTGCATGCGGGCACACGCTCGAACTGGGTGAGCGACCGTGGCTGATGGGGATCATCAATGCCTCGCCTGACTCGTTTAGCGATGCCGGGCTGCACGCGAGCTTCCAGGAGCGAGTGCAGCTCGCCCGCGATTTGCTCGATGCCGGTGCCGACATCCTCGACGTCGGCGGTGAGTCGGCCTCCACCGGGCGCCCACCGGTGCCAGTGCAGGAGGAGATCGAGCGCGTAGTGCCGCTCGTGGAGGTCCTCAATCGTGAGCTGGGCGCGGTCGTGTCTGTCGATACCTACAAGCCCGCGGTTGCGCGCGCGGCGATCGCCGCTGGGGCAAGCATCGTCAACGACGTCAGCGGCCTGCGCGACGGCGAGCTGGCCGATGTATGCGCCGAGACGGGCGCGGCGCTCGTGTTGATGCATACGCTTGCCGCTCCGCGCGAACGCCTGCAGGACGCCGACCTCTACCAGGATGTGACCCGCGAGGTGATCGATTTCCTGCGCGCGCGCATGACACTCGTGCTGTCCCATGGAGTCCAGCGCGAGCAACTGATCGTCGACCCCGGTCCGGACTTCGCCAAGACACCCGCGCAAACGATCCGGCTGCTTGCCGAGGTGGGGAGGCTGCATGAGCTGGGTCTGCCGTTGCTGATGGCGATCTCACGCAAGGACTTCATCGGGGCGCTTACCAACCGCCCGCCGCGTGCGCGCCTGGCGGGCACGCTCGCGGCGCTCGCCCACGGCGTGGAGCACGGCGCGCACATCTTCCGGATCCACGACGTCGCGGCCGCGGCGGACTTCCTGGCGGTGCGTGCCGCGCTTGCCCGCGACGCCAACGTGGGCAGGGATCTGGCGCTGTCCGAGGAAATCCGCTACGAGCGTCACGGCGAGCAAGAACCGGTCTCCGGGGGCCCGTTCGCAGACCAGGTGGACCGCCCGAGTCGCTAGTCTGTGGGTCACACGGGTGCCCGCTGCTGTCCAACGCGGCGGGACGCCAACCGCCCATCCACTAGGAAAGAAGGAACAACTAATGGCAGTACTCGAGCGCTCCGAGCTGGAGGCCAGCCCGCTGGCCGACCTGCACACAATCGCCAACGAGGTCGGACTCGATGGCTTTCGGCGACTGCGCAAGGCTGATCTGGTTGATGCGATCCTCGGCGAGAGCAGCGCCGGCAGCGAAAGCGACTCGCTGGGGAGCGATCAGGACCGAGATGGCGAGCGGCCGCGTAGGCGCCGTGCGCCGCGTGCGCGCCGCAGCCGGGACGATGCTGATGGCGACAGCGCGAGCGAGGAAACAGACGCTGGTAGCGACGAGAGCACCGGGGACGGCGCTGGTAAAGCCAGGCGAAGCCGGCGCAGAGGCGCACGCGGTGGCGCGAACGCGCCCACAGGCGTAGCAAGCGGCAGCGAGACTCGCACGGCTGGCTCAGAGGACGCGGGCGACACACCCGCACGGATTGCCGCGGGCGTGGTCGAGGTGCTTGGCAACGGCTCCGCGTTCCTGCGCGTCGACCCGCCCGAGCCTTCGGATGAGGACGTCTACATCTCCGCCGCTCAGGTTCGCCGCTGCGAGCTCGTCTCCGGTGACCGTGTCACCGGGCCCGTTCGCACGCCGCGCCGTTCCGAGCGCTACCCGTCGTTGGTACGCATAGACACGATCAACGGCGAGTCGGCCGATGCCGTCTCCGATGGGGCCCGCTACGACGAGCTTCCAGTTGACTGGCCGCAAGAGCGCTTGGCGCTCGGCTCCGAGGACACAACGCTCGAGGCGATCGAGTGGCTGACGCCGATCGGCCGAGGCTCGCGGGTGATCATCGTGGGCGCTCGCCACGCAGGCAAGACCGAGACATTGCGTCGACTTCTGGGGGCTGTGCAGGGACGCGACGACCTCGAGGTCATACTCGTGCTCGCCGGCGCCCGCCCGGAGGAGATCTCGCAGTGGCGTGAGGGCACCATGGCGCCCGTCGCCGCGCTGACATTCGCCGCCTCGGCCGACTCCCAGGAGCAAGCTGTCGAGCGTGCGCTTGACGCAGCCAAGCGTGTGGCTGCGCGCGGCGGGAATGTGCTCGTGGCAATCGACAGTCTCGACGGCCTGAGCCCCGCGGCGGCGCGCAAGGCGCTGGCATCCGCGCGAAACCTGCGTGAGAGCGGTTCGCTGACCGTAATCGCGACGGCCTCCCAGCCACTTGGCGGGGAGACGACCGTGATCGCGCTCGACGCCACGCTCACATCGACCGGGCGCCAGCCGGCACTCGACCTAGTCAACAGCGGCACGCTAAAGCCCGAGCTGCTCGTCGGTGAGGACGGAGCCGAGGCAATCACCAAAGCCCGCGCAGCCGCCCTGGAGGCGGCCGTTTAGCGGCGGTAGGCTACGCGACCCCACGATGGCTCTGGCGCGAGCTCGATTGGTTCGCCGCTGGTGCCGGGCGAGGCCGGGTCTGTCGGCTGCACATAGGCGAAGCTGCCGGTCTGGTCGCTGAAGATCACGTTCAGCTCACCCTCCTTGACGCGCTGGTCGAGCCACGCGCCGCGGAAGACCAGCCGGCGCAGCCAGTGCACCAGTGAGCGCTCCGCTGGCCCGACGAGGTCCGGCCAGCAGTCGTTGACGTGTTCGCCCAGGCCTGACGCGGGGTCGATGATCTCGCCGTTGACAGCGAGGTTGACGAGGTCTTCCAACTCCTCCTCGCCCAAGCGCCCGCCGACGAACCCGAGCTTCAGCGCCGCCTGCTCACAGCGCTCGGAGAAATCAGCCTCGTTGAACGTGAACCGAAGCTCGCCGTATTCCAGGACGAAGTCCTCGCCGGAGTCGTAGTTTTCGCGTCGCGCAGTTTCCATTGCTTGTTCTAGATCCCATCTGCCCGGCGGTGCGGACCCGGCTCGTCGGGATCATACGGCCGGTTCCTCTTTTCGCGCCTCTCATGCATGGGATTTTGCACCGGGGGAGACATCGATAGCCTGGCGGACCGATGGCACGCCTCTCAGAGCATGGATTGCGTAAGTCGGTCGGCGTCTCGGGAATGTTCGCGACGGCCTACGGCAACGTGGGCTCCTCGATCTACTACGCGCTCGGCCTGGTCGCCGCGCACGCGCTGGGTCTCACACCGCTCGTGTTCGTGTTCGCGGGCGGCCTGTTTGCGCTGACGGCCAAAACCTATGCCGAGGGTGCCTCGATGTTCCCGGAAGCGGGCGGCTCATCTTCGTTCGCGCGCCACGCCTTCGACGACGTCGTCTCGTTCTTCGCGGGCTGGGCGCTGAGCCTCGACTACATCCTCACGATCGCGATCTCGGCGTTCTTCGTGCCGCACTACCTCAGCGCGTTCCCCGGCCTTGGCGCGCTCAAGCACAACCCCGACGACATCTTCGGCGGCCTGATCGTTGTGGGCATGCTCGCCTGGCTCAACATTCGCGGCCTCGGCGAGTCGGCCAAGCTGAACATCGTCCTCGCGCTGCTGGACCTCTCGACACAGATCATGCTCGCTTGTTTGGGCTTCGTGCTGGTCTTGAATCCCCACCTGTTGATCAACCAGGTGCACCTGGGCTCGGTGCCGAGCTGGAAGGAACTGATCTTTGCGCTGTCGCTGGCGATGCTTGCTTATACGGGCATCGAGACGGTCGCGAACATGGCCGAGGAGTCAAAGGATCCAGGCAAGCAGGTGCCGAAGGCGGTCAACCTCGTGGTGCTCGCGGTCCTCGGGGTGTACGCGGGCATCTCCGTCGTCGCACTCTCGGCGCTTCCGATCCTGCACCATGGGGTTGGCTACAGCGCCGAGCTCAAACAGTCCTTCAAAGCACCCGGGTATGCGACCTCACTGGGCGGCTTCTTCGAAAACGACCCGATGCTCGGTGTCGTCGAACACCTAGGGCTGCACGGCACCGTCCTGCAACTCGCCCGCTACTACCTCGGCATCCTCGCCGCGACGATCCTGTTCATTGCGACCAACGCGGGCATGATCGGAATATCGCGCCTGTCGTGGTCCTTGTCCGAGCATCGCCAGCTGCCGCAGCTGTTCTCGCAGCTGCACTCCAAGTACCGCACACCGTGGTTCACATTGATCTTCTTTTCGCTGCTCGCGAGCACGCTGATCATTTACGGCAATACCGAAGTTCTCGGCAACCTGTACTCGTTTGGAGCGATGCTGTCGTTCACGACCGCGCACGCGGCGATCGTGAGGCTGCGTGTCAGCGATCCGGATCGAGAACGGCCCTACCGCACCCCGTTGGGCGTGCGCATCAAAGGCTCCGTGATCCCGATGGCGGCGGTAATCGGGGGTATCGGCACGTTCGCTGCCTGGATCGCCGTGACGATCCTGCACAGCGAGGCCAAGATCGTGGGCATCCCGTGGATGGTGATCGGCATGTGTGGCTACTTCTACTATCGCAAGCGGCAGGGTCTTGACCCCCGCAAGAGCTACAAGATCGAGCGCGCGGAGCGCCCGCCGGACTTCGCGGAGCTCGAGTACAAGACCGCCCTGGTGCCGATCTTCGGCGATGACGTGAGTGCCTCCGCGCTCAGTAGCGCCGCCAAGCTGATCGGTTCTGAAGGCGTGGTGTATGCGATCTATGTGCTGCCTGTCCCCAGTCAGCTGTCACTCGAGTCGGGCTTGGAGGAGGAGGAGGCACATGGGCGCTCGGTGCTCGAGAGCGCTCGCATCCAGGCCAAACGAGCCGGCATCAAGATCCACACCGGCCTGATTCGTACGCGTAATCCCGGTTCGGCGCTCGTGGAGGAAGCAGAACGGGTGCACTCCGATGTCATCTATTGGTCGACGATCCATGCTCCCGCGGGCGAGCAGCGCATCGGGCCGACCGCGGCCTATCTACTCAGTAAGCGTCCCTGCCGGGTCATCATTGAGACACAGAACCGTCCGGCGACCGCCCGCGAGCGCGTGGGCGCGTCAGTCTGAGGCGAGCGCGGAGCGCAGCGCCTCGTCCAGCGCCGGGTGGGCGAACTCATAGCCCAGCACCAGCGGCTTGGCAGGCATCACGCGCGCGCCGGTGGTGACGATCTCGGCCATGTCTCCGTACAGCAGGTGCAGCCCGAAGCCCGGGACGGGGAGCAGCGATGGGCGCCCCAGCACGCTGCCCAGCGCCTTGGAGAACTCGCGATTGGTGACCGGCTCGGGCGCGGTCGCGTTGATCGGCCCGCTCCAGCGCTCGTCGTCCAGCGCCGCGAGCATCATCCCCACGACGTCCTGTGCATGGATCCACGACATGAACTGCTGGCCTCCCGCCACGGGGCCGCCTACGCCCAGCCGAAACGCAGGCAGCATCTTGCCGAGCGCGCCCCCCGAGCGGTCAAGCACCACACCGGTCCGCACCTGTACGGCGCGCAGCCCCAGTCGCTCGTGCGCGGCCGCGGCGGCAGCCTCCCACGCGACGCATACTTGCGCCAGGAAGTCATCGCCCGCCGGCGCGTCCTCGTCGAGCGGCTCTTCGCCGTGTGCCCCGTAGTAGCCGATCGCGGAGGAACTGATCAGCGTGCGTGGTGCTGCCGCGGCGCCCTCGGCTGCCACCACGTTCGCCAGACCCTCCACGAGGTTGCCAGTGCCGATCGTGCGGCTCTCGCGGATCGCTCGCTTGACCTTCGCGCTCCAACGCTGCGCAACCGGCTCGCCCGCCAGGTGCAGCACCGCGTCCCGTCCCGCTAGCGCCGCCGTTGGTGGAGCTTCGCTGAGCGGATCCCAGGCGATCGCCTCCACCTCGCCCAGACGTGTACGTGCGCGTTTGGGGTCGCGGGTTAGGACGGTTATGTCTGCTTCGCGCTCGAGCAGCGAAGCCACCAGCGACGCGCCGATCAGGCCGGTAGCTCCCGTGACGGTCACGCGCATAGCGCACATCTACTCAGCCTCTCACACCTGCCTGTCAACCACCTGTGCCGGAGCTGGCGCTGAGCGTTTCGCCTGGGGCGAAGCCGACTTGCTGCCCGGCCTGGGCGGTGCCGGCCGCGCGTGCTTGCTCGGCGACCGCCGCAGCCACGGCCGGGGCTACGTCGCGGTTGAAGACCGAGGGGATGATGTAGTCCTCGCGCAGCTCGCTCTCATCGACGATCGCTGCAATCGCATCGGCGGCGGCCATCTTCATCTCCTCGGTGATCGCGGGTGCGCGCACATCCATCGCACCTCGGAAGATGCCGGGGAAGCAGAGCACGTTGTTGATCTGGTTGGGGTAGTCGGAGCGCCCGGTGGCCATGATGCGAACGTATGGCGCGGCCTCCTCGGGGTTGACCTCCGGGTTGGGGTTGGCCATCGCGAACACCATCGCATCCTTGTTCATTCGCGCAAGTGCGTCCGCGGGTAGCGCCCGCGCGCCGGACACACCGATCAACAGGTCGGTGCCGTCGATCACATCAGCGGGCGCGCCGGCCCGGCAATCGGGGTTACTGACGTCCGCGAACCAGCGCTTGATCTTGTTCATCGAACCGTCCACGTAGTCCTCGCGCTGCTTGTGCACGACACCGCGGGAGTCGGCCCCGATGATTTTCGTGACACCGGCAGCGAGCAGGATCTTGGCGACCGCGATCCCAGCCGCGCCGAGACCGATGATCAGCACGTTCAGGTCCTCCAAGCGTCGTCCGGTCAGCTTGACGGAGTTCAACAGCGCGGCCAGCACGACCACGGCGGTGCCGTGCTGATCGTCGTGGAAGACAGGGATGTCTAGCCGCTGCTTGAGCTGGTCCTCGATCTCGAAGCAGCGCGGTGCGGAGATGTCCTCGAGGTTGATGCCGCCCAATCCGGGGGCCATCAGTTCGACCGTGCGCACGATCTCGTCTGTGTCGTTGCTATCCAGGCAGATCGGGAACGCGTCGACGCCGGCAAACTCCTTGAACAGGCAGCACTTGCCCTCCATCACTGGCATCGCCGCGCGCGGCCCGATGTCGCCGAGGCCAAGCACCGCCGAGCCGTCAGAGACAACCGCGACGGTGTTGCGCTTGATCGTGTACTGGAATGCCTTGTCGGGATCGTCGGCGATCGCGCGGCAGACACGCGCAACGCCGGGGGTGTAGACCATCGAGAGGTCATCACGGGTCTTCAGCGGGTGCCGGTTGGCCTGCTCGATCTTGCCGCCGAGGTGCAGCTGGAAAGTGCGGTCGGTGGTGTCGATTACCTCAGCACCATCGATCGTGTCGATCGCGTGCAAGATCTGCTCCCAATGGTCGCGGCCCGAGGCGTCGACCACTACGTCACGCAGGCTGTGGCTGCCGTCGACCTCGACTAGATCCATCGCACCCACGATCCCTCCGGCCTCGCCGATGGTGCTCGTGACCTGTCCCAGGAGACCCTGGGAGTCGTCGAGCTTTACGCGGATCGTGAGACGGTACTGGGCGCTTGGGGTCGCGCTCACTGGTGGGCTCCTCCGTTGTTGGCGGGACGGGATGTTAGGAGGTATGCGCTATCGAGCACGTGTCCATGCCGCGAGGCGCTCGGGGCGCCGATCGTGTGCCGTGGCTCGTAGAGTGCTCAGGCGTGCCCGCCGATAGCTCCACCCTAGCCAATGCCACCGCCAGCGCCGCGAGCGCTGCGCGTGATGTGGCGCGCCCGTCGTCCTCACGCGGGCGGCTGTTTTTGATCGATGGACCGAGTCTCGTCTATCGGGCGTTCTTCGCTTTGCCTGAGTCGATCGCGACCTCGACGGGCGTGCCTACCAACGCAATCTTCGGGTTTGCCTCGATGCTCGTAAAGATCGTCACCGAGTACGGCGTGTGTCCAACTGTCGTTGCATGGGACGCCGGTACCTCGGGTCGCACCGAGATGTTCCCCGAGTACAAGGCGCAGCGGCGCTCGCGACCGGACCTGCTCAAGCAGCAGTGGCCGGCGATGGAACCGCTGGTTGAGGCATTCGGCTATAGCAATGTGCGGGTCGAGGGCTATGAGGCCGACGACGTGATCGCATCGTTGACCGAGTGCGCTCTGCGGGCAGACCCGCCGGTGCCGGTGACGATCGTGACCGGCGATCGCGACGTCTTTCAGCTGATTGACGAGCGGGGTCTCGTGCAGGTGATGGCGACCGCACGTGGGATCACCGAGACGAAGACCTACGACCGCCAGGCGGTGATCGACCGCTACGGGATTCCGCCGGAGCTGATCCCTGACTTCTACGGGCTGAAGGGCGACACCTCCGACAACATCCCCGGCGTCCCCGGAATTGGCGACAAGACCGCCAGCGAGCTGTTGCAGAGCTTTGGCTCGCTTGAGGACGTGCTCGCGCACATCGACGAGGTCAAAGGCGCCAAGCGCAAACAGAACCTGATCGAGCACGCTGAGGACGCACGCGTGTCAAAGCGCCTGGCCACCGTTCAGCGCGACGTGGCGGTGGAGTTCGACGTCGCCGCTGAGGCGATACGCGAGCCCGATCGCTCACGCGTACGCGAGGTCTTCCGAGAGTACGAGCTGCGCGACCCGCTGCGCCGTCTGGAGGAAGCGCTTGGCGACCCCGACGTCGCCGCTCCAACATTGAGCTCACAGGTGACGCTCACCGCGCGAGTACGCGCTGGCGCAGCGGCGGAGGTCGCGCGCTTCGCTGGTCCCGACGGTGAGCTGTGCGTGGTCGTGCAGGCCAACGAGGCACCTGAGGGGGCGCTGTTTGCCGAGGGTGCCCCTTGGCGTTTTGCGGTCGCTGCAGACGGTGAAGTTCTCGCCGGCGACTGCGCCGACCCGGAGGCGGTAGCTCGCGCCTGTGGTGAGCGCCCGGTGGTGGCTCACGACGCCAAGGCACTAGGCCTGGTCCCCGCTGGCCTGGTTCACGACACGCTGCTCGGTGCCTACCTGCTGGAGCCGGCTCGCCGCGGCTATCCATTCGCTGAGCTGTGCGAGGAGCGCGGCTTTGCCAGCGAGATCGAGACGCCGGCGGCGGCCGCTGCAGTGATGCTCGGTGCCTTGGCTGACTGGCAGCGCGAGCAGATCGCCGAGCGTGGACTCGATGGGCTGATGCACGAGATCGAGCTGCCGCTGGTGGCGGTGTTGCGAGAGATGGAGCTGCTGGGGGTGAGGCTCAACCTCGAGCGCTTGGCGGAGATCACCGGGCGCGTGCGCGCGGAGATTGCGGGTCTGGAAAAGGACATCTTCCTGCTGGCTGAAGAGGAGTTCTTGATCTCATCGCCCCAGCAGCTGGGGGAGATCCTGTTCGAGAAGCTGGGGCTCTCGCGCAAGCGCCGCGGCAAGACCGGCTTCTCGACGGACGCGCGCGTGCTGCAGGCGATCCGCGCCGAGCACGAGATCATTCCCAAGATCGAGCGCTGGCGCGAGCTGTCGACGCTGATCAAGACCTATCTGGATGTGCTCCCCGAGCTAGTCGATGGACGCTCGCGCATCCACACCACGTTCCTGCAGGCAGTCGCGCAGACGGGGCGCCTGTCGAGCACCAACCCGAACATGCAGAACGTCCCCATCCGTACGGCGCTGGGGCGGGAGATCAGGGGCTGTTTCGAGGCCGAGGACGGCAACTTGCTGATCTCCGCCGACTACTCGCAGATCGAGCTGCGCGTGCTAGCCAACGCCGCTGACGAGCAGGTACTAATGGAGATCTTCGAGCGTGGCGAGGACGTGCACACGGCGACCGCGTCGCGGGTTTTCGGGGTGCAGCCGGATGCGATCGACCCGGGGATGCGCTCGAAGGCGAAGATGATCAACTACGGGATCGTCTACGGCCTGTCCGATTTTGGTCTGGCCGACAGGCTCAACATCCCCAGGGCGGAGGCCAAGGAGTTCATCGACGCCTATCTGGAGCGCTTCCCGCGCGTAGCCGCGTTCATGGCGAAGACGATCGAGCAGGCCAAGGAGGCTGGCTATGTGACGACCCTGTGGGGGCGCCGCCGTCAGATCCCCGAGCTGCGGGCGCGCAACTACCAGGTGCGCACGCTGGGCGAGCGCCTGGCGGTCAACACGGTGATTCAGGGCACCGCCGCGGACATCATCAAGCTGGCGATGGTCCGCGCCCATAGCGCCCTGGCCGAGTCGACGTTGAAGACGCGCTTGCTGCTCACGATTCACGACGAGCTGCTGTTCGAAGGCCCGCCCGCTGAGGCCGATGCGGCACGCGCGCTGATCGAGCGGGAGATGATCGGCGTCTGGGACGAGCGCGAGCCGCCGTTGGGAGTGGACATCGGCGTGGGCCGTACCTGGCTGGATGCGAAGTGACGGCAGGGGGTTGGCTGCGGTTACGGGCCTCGTGGGCTGGGTCCGGAGCGCGGCTGCAGTCCTGGCAGGGTGGTGCGGGCTCAACCCAGCCCGGTCTGAAACCCCTCGCGCCAGCTCGCGTAGCGTGGCTGCCATGCCAGCTCGCGCTTGACGCGTTCATTGCTGGCACCGCGCAGTCCACCGAGCATCTCCACGGCGAGGCGCCCGGCTGCGAGGCGCCCGAGCCACACCGGCACGTGCCATGGCTTCGGTGCGCCAACTGCCTGGGCGAACACCGGCGTCCACTCGCGCATCGGCGCCGGCTCGTCATCGACGACGTTATAGACGGCGGGACCACGATGCTCGAGCGCCGCCACGGTTGCGCTTGCGGCGTCCTCGACGTGGACGAAGGAGAACACGCCATCGCCCTGGCCGACGATCGGAAGCTGCCGTCGCCGCACCGACGCTGCCAGAGATCCCTCGCGCGCATATCCGGTACCCGGCCCATACAGCCAGCCGTAACGCAGCACGATCCCTCCGACCGCCTGCACCTGGCTCTCTAGATCGGCGACGGGATCGGCTGCTGAGGGCAATGCATCGATGGCCAGCGGCGCGTCCTCGTGCTTGACCCAGTCGCCCACGGGCGCGTAGACGAACGCGATGCTCTCGGCCACGATTCGCTCGACACCGGCTGCCGTTGCGGCTGCGATCAGGTTGGCGGTGCCGACGCGCCGCAGGCGTCCCGTGCTCGCCGTCTCCTGCTCAAAGCGGCGCATGTTGATCGCGTGCGGCAGATCGGTCAGTAGGTGCACGACCTGGTCCGGGCGCGCTTTGGCGAGGGCCTGCGTGAGACCGGGTGCGTCGTAGGCGTCGCACACGCATGCTTCGATCCCGCGCGTGTGCAGCGCGGCTGCCTTCTCGGCAGAGCGCGTCATCGCGATCGGCTCGTGACCGCTTGCCAGCAGCGCTGCCATCAAGGGGCGACCGATCGCGCCGGTGGCCCCCGCGACGAACACCCTCATCGCCGCGCCTCCAGTGCCGCGGTGCGCCACAGCCATGCCAACAGCACTGTGGCAGCCGCGAGTGAGAAAAAGTTGAAATAGCCGTTCCACGCGGGGTGGGCCTTACCGATGTCTACGAGGTGGTTAACGCTGTGAAGCGTGTATTGGAGGCAGGTCAGCGCGAGCACTGGCACGCGCCAGGCGGGGTGATTGATGGCGAGGAGCAGACCGACGCCGATCGCGCCGTAGAAGCTTGCGACATCGCGGATGTAGTGGGGGTTGTAGGAGCCGAACGGGCCGACGTCCTTGAAGAAGCTGTGTGGGCTTGCGGCCATCCACATTGCCAGCGCCAGCTGGATCACGGCGAATGCGATCAGGCCCGCGGTTACGAGGGATGGGGCGGGGTCTTGAAGCTCGGCGCTGCCGGCTGGCTCATACGCGCTCACTGGATCGCCACGATATGGCCTGGACCTAGCTCTGCCGAGGTCCAGTTAGCGCCTTTGGAGCGAGTCCAATGCCTCGCTAATGAGTTGAACACCGTGCTCGATCGCTGGCTCCGGCAGATTGCCGTAGCCAAGCACCAGGCCTGGCGGTCCGCCGTGGGTGAAGCGATGCCAGGAGATTCCCTCCATGCCGACGCCACGGGCGGCGCCCGCCGCGAGCAACGCCGGCTCGTCGACGTCGTCGGGGAGATCTACGAGCTCGAACAGCCCGGCAGCGGTGCCGCGAGGTGTTGCTTGTGGCAGCCAGCGAGCGATTGCTTGCAGCAGCGCCTCACGGCGGTTCTGGTAGCGCAGCCGCATGCGCCGCACGTGCCGGTCGAGCTCGCCTCGTTCAATGAAGTCACACAGCGCGAGCTGCCCGATGACCTCAGAGCCGCCGTCCTCGATCGCCTTTGCCGAGATCATTTGCCAGGCCAGCCATGACGGCAACAGCATCCAGCCCTGGCGCATGGCTGGTGCCAGGCGCTTGCTGGCCGAGCCGAGGTAGAGCACACGCTCGGATGCCAGCCCTTGCAGCGCGCCGACCGCGACCCGGTCGTAGCGAAACTCGGCGTCGTAGTCGTCCTCGATGATCAGCCGCTCACCATCCTCAGCCCATTCGATCAGCGCCGCGCGTCGCTCGCTGCTGAGGACAACGCCAGTGGGAAATTGGTGCGCCGGGGTGACAAGCACTGCATGCGCCCCGGTCGCCGCTAGTGCAGTGACGCTGAGGCCCTGCTCATCGACCGCGATGGGGATCGTCTCCAGCCCGGCCTGTTCGGCGATCAGCCGATGCACCTGCCAGCCTGGGTTCTCCATCGCGATCGTGTCGATTCCCTGGCTGTGCAGCCACCGGCACGTGATCGAGAAGCCCTGCATGAAGCCTGTGCACACGAGCATGTTCTCTGGGTCTGCCGCGGTACCTCGGGCGCGCCCGAGGTAATCAGCGAGCGTTTCGCGTAGTTGTGGCACGCCGCGCGGGTCGCCGTAGCCGACCGCATCCAGCGGCGACTGGCCGAGCGCGGCACGCAGCGAACGCAGCCAGCGGTTACGGGGAAAGCCCGCGAGGTCTGGCAGGCCCGGATGGAAGTGATAGGGGAAGCTGGGCAGCAGCGATCGCGCTGGCGCGCGCGGGACGGCGGCGCGTACCGCGCGAGCGACCCGCACAGCTGCACCCTGTCGGGTTTCCAGGTAGCCCTCGGCGCCAAGCTGGCCGTAGGCCTCAGTAACTACACCGCGTGACACCCCAAGCTCGGCGGCCAGTCCGCGCGTCGAGGGGAGCCTGGTCCCCGCCGGCAGACGCCCGCGCCGGATGTTCTCGCGTAGTGAGCTCTCCACCTGCTCGTGCAGCGGCAACTCGCTCGTGCGGTCAAGTTCGACCAGTAGTTCCGGCCCCGTAACTGGCCCTTTTGACTCGAGCATTACTGGAACTGTATAGCGGACCAGTTTTCTCGTACGGTGCTGATGTAAGCAACCGCCAGGAGGATTGCCATGAGCCTGCCAAGCCGGAGCACTAACACCTCGACCAGTGTCACGATCGTCGGGGGTGGTCTCGCGGGACTCACCGCGGCGATCTCCTGCGCAGAAGGCGGCGCGAACGTATCCCTACTGGAGGCTCACAGTTCCGTGGGAGGTCGGGCACGTAGCAGCGAAGGTCGCTACAAGGCGAACTTCGGGCCGCACGTGCTTTACAAGGACGGACCCTTGTGGCGGTGGTTGGCAGACCGCAAGCTGTTGCCCCGCTATGCGGGCATGCCGCTGGCCGGCGTCAAGTGCCGTTGGCAGGGCGAGTTCAGGCGCACGCCGCCACTTGCTGTGCTTCCCGCGGTGCTGCGGCTGCGCGGTCGTGAGGCACCCGTCGATCTCGACTTTCGCACCTGGGCGACTGAGCACACCGATGAGCGCACCGCGGCGATGCTGTCAGCTGCGGCAGGCGTGTACACCTTCTACCACGACCCCGGCGAGCTATCCGCGGCGTTCGTGTGGAAGCGCACGGTGAGGACGCTGCTGAGTCCGCCGCCGACGGCGCGTTACGCGATCGGCGGTTGGAGTTCGCTGGTGCAATCGCTCGAGACACGCGCCATCGATTTGGGCGTGGTGATCACGACAGGCGCTCGCGTCGATCAGCTACCTGATCCGCCGGTGATTGTTGCGACTGAGTTGGGCGAGGCTCGCAGCCTGCTCGGTGATGACTCCGTGACCGGGACGAGCGGGCACACCGTGTGCCTGGACCTCGGCCTCAGCCATCGCCGCGGCGATCCGTTCGTGGTGTCGGATCTGGACGAGGCTGGCTGGATCGAGCGCTTCTCGGCGCCCGATCCCTCGCTCGCGCCCGCTGGCGAGGAGCTCGTGCAGGCACAGATGCCGATTCGCCCTGGGGAGGACGTCGAGCGGGCCACTGCACGCATGGAGTTGCTGCTCGATGGCTCGTTCTCCGACTGGCGCGAGCGCGAGACGTGGCGGCGGCGTCAGGTGATGGATGGGCGCAGCGGAGCGCTTGACATGCCTGGCGCTAGCTGGCGCGAGCGGCCGGCCATCGACCGCGGCGATGGGGTCTTCCTCGCGGGCGACATGGTGGCCGCCCCAGGCCTTTTGGCGGAGGTTGCCTGGGCTAGTGGTGTGGAGGCCGGGAGACTGGCCTTGGAGGCGCTCGAGAGCGCCACGCCGCGGCTGCGCAGGGTGGCTTGAGCAGCCGCTCAGCGTGCGGCGGTGACCGTCAGCCGCCTGCGCTTCCCAGAGGGTGCGCTCGGCCCAGCTGTGGCGAACTCAGGCGGCGCGATCGCCAAGTAGTGCTCGAATGTCCAGTTGGCGAGCCTGCGGTTCTCAAATCCGTGCACGATCGTTGTGAGTGCGCGACTCGGGGTCATCTGCCCAACAGCTCGCTGCACGTTCAGTAGCCAGTTGTATTTGCGCCGATGGGAGTCCGAGAAGGCGCCGTAGCGGGCGAGCGCCCGCTCGCGCGTGCTGTGCCCGTCGAGCACCATGCGCAGCTCGCGTCCGCACGCCAGGCCGAAATACAGCGCCGTGCGGATGCCCTCAGCGGTAAGCGGTAGGCAATGACCGGCGGAATCACCCGCGAAGAACACGTAGTCCTCGGTGGCACTGCGCAGCTGGTGGGGTATCCAGTTGCCCTGATAGCCATGCGGGGGCAGGTTGAGATCATCGGCGAGCCGCACGGTGGGCTCCTTGACGTGGTGCGATGGCCAGAAGGAGCCGATTCCCACGCGCACCTCATCGTCAGCGGGGAAGCTCCAGCCATAGCCGGAGCGGACATAGCCAGCATCGATCCACAACTCCATCTCCTTGCCGGTGCCCTCGGGGTGGACCTCCAGGCCGCGCGAGAGTCGAGCGTTTGGTGGCTGGATCGGCGCGCCGTTAGAGAGGACTCGCCGCCAGCCGAGCCCGTCGACGATAAGTGGGGCGCGCAGCTCACCGCGGTCGGTGTGGACGGTGTGGCGATCGCGGCCCGTAACGGTGGCGGTCTCGAGCTCGATCTCCGAAGACGCGGCTTGGTCCCACAACAGCGCGCACAGCTCGCGGTAGTCGAATGTTGAGAACGACCACGGCAACTGCCAGCGCGCGGTCCGAAATGGCGTGTGCACGACGATCTCCTCGAAGCTCTGGCGCCAGGAGCCCATCAGATCGAGCGCCTGCATCCACTTTGTCGGCATCGCGCACGCCGAAGTTTGACGCTCGCCAAGCTCGTAGCGATCGACGATGAGCACCTTCGCGCCCGCGCCGCAGAGCTCTCGTGCGACCGCCAGTCCGGCGAAACTTGCACCGCAAATAAGCACGTCGCAGTCCCGTTCCAACGGGGTTCGTTGCTCTCCCCGCTTGGTCGCTCGAACAGGCATGTGCCCGGCAATGATACGGCTGCGCTACGCTTCGCCCGGTGCAAACAATGATGGAGAATCCTCAGGCCCGCGTGGTCGACGGGTCGAACGGGCTCTTGCTCGAAGTCGACGGCCAGATCGTGCCCAACTACGACGCCACTTTCCGGGCGATCGAGGAGGGTGAGGTCGTCACCGGCCACGTCGTCCGGATCGACAAGGACGAGGTGCTTGTCGACATCGGCTACAAGTCCGAGGGCGTCATCCCGGCGAACGAGCTTTCGATTCGCAAGGCGGTCGATCCGAACGAGGAGGTGCACCTCGGCGAGGAGGTCGACGCGATCGTCATGACCAAGGAGGATCAGGACGGCCGCCTGATCATGTCCAAGAAGCGCGCCCGCTTCGAGAAAGCGTGGCGGCGCATAGAAACGGCGGCCGAGTCCGGCGAGCCGGTGGAGGGCACCGTCATTGAGGTCGTCAAGGGCGGGCTGATCATCGATCTGGGTGTTCGCGGCTTCCTGCCTGCTTCTCTCGTTGATATTCGCCGCGTGCCCAATCTCGACGAATACATGGGCACCAAGATCGAGACCAAGGTGATCGAGCTCAACCGCTCGCGCAACAACGTTGTGCTCTCCCGGCGCGCGGTCCTCGAGGAGGAGCGCAAGGAGGTTCGCCAGCAGATCCTCGATCGTCTGCAGCCCGGCCTGGTGGTGGAAGGGCAGATCTCCAACATCGTCGACTTCGGTGCGTTTGTCGATCTCGACGGCATCGATGGTCTGATCCACATCTCCGAGCTTTCGTGGTCACATGTGAACCACCCCAGCGAGATCCTCACGATTGGAGATACGGTCAAGGTCAAGGTGCTGGACATCGACCGCGACCGCCAGCGCATCTCGTTGGGTCTCAAGCAGACCCAAGAGGATCCGTGGCAGCGAATCGTCGACACCTACAACGTCGGCGACGAGCTGGCCGGCAAGGTGACCAAGGTGGTCACGTTTGGTGCCTTCGTGGAGATCCTCGATGGTGTCGAGGGTCTCGTGCACATTTCAGAGCTTGCTCCTCACCACGTGGAGAGCCCCCGCGAGATCGTCCATCCGGGCGATGAGATTCGCGTGAAGATCTTGGAGATCGATTCCGAGCGCCGCCGTCTGTCGCTTTCGGCCAAGCGCGTGGAGGACCAGATCCTGCCGGTGTCGCGCCCCGGCGAACCGGCCCCGGAGCTAACCGCGGAGGGCTCAGCCGAGCCGGCGCAAGGCGAAGGCGAGGCGGTGGCGGAGGTTGTCGCTGAGGCTGCGGTTGAGGCCGAGGTAGAGGTGGCCGAGGCTATCGAGGTTGCGGAAGCGGTAGAGGAGACCATTGAGACCGAAGCGGTAGAGGAGCTCGCCGAGTCTGTTGAGATCGCAGAAGCTGTCGAGGAGACCTCGCCGGCCGGGGAGAGCGCGAACGCCGAGCGGGCTGCACCGGTAGTTGACGAGGCTGACGGCAGCGAGCCGACGGCTGAGTCTGTTCAGCAGGACTGACGCGGCCTGGGCGACCCAGCACGGTGGAGCAGACGGTTCCTTTCGTCGGGTTGACTGGCGGCATGGGGTCGGGCAAGTCGACTGCCTTGGCGGCGTTGGGACGGCTCGGAGCAGAGGTGATCTCGAGCGACGCGGTCGTGCATGAGCTCTATAAAGGCGAAGAGCTGCGCGACGCGGTTCTCGCGCGCTTCGGTGCTGAGGTAGCGCCCGGGGGAGTGGTTGATCGCGCAGCTGTGGCTCGTCGCGCGTTTGCCACGGATCGGGACAGGAAGTGGCTTGAGAGCCAGGTATGGCCGCTCGTTGGCGCCCGCGTTGCGGTTTGGCTCGAGCAGGCCCGCACCAAGCAACCCGCGCCACCGGCCGCGATCGTGGAGGTGCCGCTGCTGTTCGAGGCAGGTCTCGAGCAGATGTATGACGCCACGATCGCGGTCATCTCCGACGAGTCGGTGCGTCAGCAGCGGGCAGCGGTACGCGGCCACGCCGCGGTGGATGAGCGTGCGGCACGGCAGCTCTCACAGGACGAGAAGGCCCAGCGTGCGACTTTCGTCGTCCGCAACGATGGCACAGAGGCTGATCTGGAACGCGAGCTGTCGGCGGTTCTTGGCAAGCTTGGAGGATGAGCGGAAGGGTTCTCGGCACGATCACGGCGATCGCTGTGATGGTGCTGTTCGTGGGAGTAGTCGCCTCGATGTTCCAGAACGTGGAGCGCAATCAGGCGCTGCCGTTGAGTGACGCGAGCATCATCCGCGAGCAGGCGGCTGCCAAGGATCTCGACCCGGCGCTGATCGCGGCGGTCATCTACGCGGAGACTAAGTTCGACCCGCGTCCTTCAACCGCGGGGGCGGAGGGGCTGATGCAGATTCTGCCCAGTACCGCCTATTACCTGGCACACCTCTCAGGTGGCATCACGTTCACGGCCCGGGATCTCGGAGATCCGAGCGTCAATGTGGCTTACGGCAGCTACTACCTGCGCTATCTGCTCGATCACTACAACGGCAATGAGATGCTGGCGATCGCTGCCTATAACGGCGGTCTGACAAACGTCGATCGGTGGGTGGCGCACGCCGACGCCACCGGCAAACATCTGGTGGTCGCTGAAATCCCGTTTGCGCAGACACGGGAATACGTGCGGCGGGTACTCAGCGCGCAGGCTGCCTACCGCGAAACCTACCCGCGGCAGCTGGGGTTGGAGTAGGGGCGCTGCTGGCGGAGGGGCTACGCTAGAGGGCAGCCTCCGCGCATGCCCGATTTCAAGCTCGACTCCATTTTCACGCCGACGGCCGATCAGCCGAAGGCGATCACGTCCCTTGCGGAGGGCATCGAGCAGGGCGAGCGCTTCCAGACGCTGCTGGGCGCGACCGGCACGGGCAAGACGATGACGATGGCGGGCGTGATCCAGGAGGTGCAGCGCCCGGCGCTGGTGATCGCGCATAACAAGACGCTTGCGGCGCAGCTGTGCAACGAGTTCCGCACGTTCTTCCCGGAGAACGCCGTCGAGTACTTCGTGTCCTACTACGACTACTACCAACCGGAGGCGTACGTACCCAGCAGGGACCTGTACATAGAGAAGGACTCGGCGATCAACCAGGAGGTGGATCGCCTGCGCCACGCGGCCACGGCGGCGGTGTTCGCGCGCAGGGACGTGATCGTGGTGGCGTCGGTGTCGTGCATCTACGGCCTGGGATCGCCGGAGACGTATGAGATGAACATGCAGATCCTCAGGCGGGGCGAGATGATCGACCGCGACCAGCTGCTGCGCAAACTCGTCTCTATCCAGTACACGCGCAACGACAGCGTGCTCTCGCGCGGCACATTTCGGGTGCGGGGTGAGACGCTGGAGGTGTTTCCCGCGTATGCGGAGACGGCGTTTCGGGCGACACTGTTTGGCGACGAGGTAGAGCGCCTACAACAGTTCGATCCGCTGACGGGCGAGCTGCTGGAGGACGACATGGAGCATGTGGCGGTGTGGCCGGCTACGCACTACAACGTCAAGGAGGGCACGATCGAGGCCGGAGTGGCGGAGATCGGGCGTGAGCTGAACGAACGCTGCGAGCAGCTCGAGTCAGAAGGCAAGCAGCTGGAGGCCCATCGGCTGCGCCAGCGCACGCAGTACGACATGGAGATGCTCAGGGAGGTTGGCTTCTGCTCGGGGATCGAGAACTACTCACGAATCCTCGATGGGCGCCCGCCGGGCTCGCGGCCCTACTGCCTGATCGACTACTTCCCCAAGGACTTCATCTGCCTGATCGACGAGTCACACCAGACCGTGCCGCAGATCGGCGGCATGCACGAGGGCGACCGCTCGCGTAAGCAGACGCTGGTGGACTACGGCTTTCGCCTGCCGAGCGCGCTGGACAACCGCCCACAGACGTTCAACGAGTTCTTGTCGATCACGCCGCAGCTGGTGTTCGTGTCGGCGACACCGGGAGAGTACGAGCGCACGAAATCCACGCGGGTGGTCGAGCAGATCGTGCGCCCGACGGGGATCGTGGATCCGGCCGTGGAGGTGCGCGAGACGAAGAACCAGATCGACGATCTGATGAACGAAGTGCGCAAGCGCGTGGATCGCAATGAGCGGGTGCTGGTGACGACGCTGACGAAGAAGATGTCCGAGGACCTGTCGCAGTACTTGCTGGAGATGGGCTTCAAGACGCGCTACCTACATTCTGAGATCGACACGCTGGAACGCATCCAGATCATCCGTGACCTGCGCTTGGGCGAGTACGACGTGCTGGTGGGCGTGAACCTGTTGCGTGAGGGGCTGGACCTGCCGGAGGTCTCGTTGGTGGCGATCCTGGACGCCGACAAGGAGGGCTTCCTGCGCGGTGAGACTTCGCTGATTCAGACGATCGGCCGCGCGGCGCGCAACGTTGACGGCACCGTGCTGATGTATGCGGACAAAGAGACCAAGGCGATGAAGGCGGCGATCTCCGAGACTGACCGTCGCCGCGAAATTCAGCTTGCCTACAACGAGGAGCATGGGATCACGGCGGCGACGATTGTCAAGGGCATCTCCGACATCGCTGACTTCCTGCAGGCCGAGTCGAAGGTGCCGCGTGGGCGCAAACGCCGCACCGCCAAGCGCGGCTCGAGCGAGGAGATGCCTAAACACGAGCTCGAGCGGATGATCGTGGAGCTCGAGGAGGAGATGGTCGCGGCGGCTGAGGATCTGCGCTTCGAGTATGCCGCGCAGCTGCGCGATGAGCTGCGGGAGCTGCGGCGCGACCTGCAGGAGATTCGCTCCAGCGAAGCTCCAGCGGGGGAGATCGCTGTCGAAGAGACTTCCGTTCCCGACATCACCTAGGATGCTCGTCGTGGACTTCGATCGGCAGGCAATCGAACGTCGCGACTTTCCGATTGGTCGCCGCGGGTATGACCCGGCCGCTGTGGACATGCACCTGAGAGCGCTCGCGGAGGAGTTCGAGCAGCTCCAGCGCACGGCGATGAACGGCGGTACGGACATGTCGGTGGCCTCAACCGCGGGCACGCAGGTGCAGAGCATCTTGCAGGCTGCCGAGACCGCCGCGGCGGAAATCGAGCGCCACGCGCTGGAGAACGCACGCCAGGTACGCGAAGACGCTGATCGTGACGCCGACCGCACACGCGAGGAAGCGGTCGAACGGGCGCGCAAACACGTCGCGGGCGTCGCACAGGTGGCGGCAAAACTGCTCGAGCACGTCGGTTCGATGGACGGCGAGGTGAGCGCTCTGGTGGAGAGCCTGCGCGCCGGGGCGAGCCGGCTGGCGGCCGATCTGTCGGCGGTGGAGACCGGCATGGGGGAGCTGTATGACACCGCCTCCGGTCGCGGTGCCGCGGCCGTCGAACAGGCTGAGCAGGCGCGGGCGCAAGAGCCGCCGCCGGTACGTCAGCCCGAACCGGAGCAGCCGCTGCGGTTTGAGGCTGAGCTTGACGACGCGCTGGAAGCGGCGCCGGTGGCGGTGGGTGCTCCGGCGGCTACGAGCGCAGACGGTGCCGGTGGCGACCTCGACGGCGCACGGCTGATCGCCTTGAACATGGCGCTCAACGGCGAGTCGCGCGCGGACACCGAGCGTTACCTCGCGGAGAACTTTCAGCTTCCCGATCGGCTGAAGCTGATAGACGAGGTCTACTCGGCGATCGAGGGGTAGGGCGGGCGCGCAACCCGCGCGCCGAGTGCGAGCAGCGATTCGCTCAGGCATCCCAAGCGGGCCGTATCTTCGCCTGCCAGAATGAAGTCATGGCGACTCAGGCTGCCCACCACATTCCCACCGACTCGTTGCTCCCGCTCTACCGGCTGGGCACGGCGATCTACGCCCGGCTTCTTGAGGCAGGGGCGCTCACAGGCGTGGACGTGGAGCTGGTGGAGGGGCTGCTCGTCGATAAGCACCGCCAAGGCCCCGACTCCATCCACCGGCTCGACACTGACACCTACAACCGGATGGTCGCGACGGGTGCCCTGCAGGACGAGCCGGTCGAGCTTCTGGAAGGGCTGCTCGTCGAGATGAGCCCTCAGGGGATGAGCCACGCGGTGGCGATCGTGCGCCTGACGCGCCACCTCGCGTCGGCACGGGCCTGGCTGGCAGTGCAGCTGCCGCTGGAAGCCAAACCGCGCTCCGAGCCCGAGCCTGACCTGGTGCTCACCGAGGCGGAGCCCTCCCATGACCATCACTTTCGCAGTGCGGTGCTGGCGGTCGAGGTAGCGGTGACTTCACACAAGAAGGATCGTGAGACGAAGGCGCCCGTGTACGCACGGGCGGGCATACCCATCTACTGGATCGTCGACGTCCCGGCAAAGATGGTCGAGGTTCGCACGGAGCCGGGCCCTGACGGCTACGGCCGTTGCGATGTCTACGGCCTCGGCACAAAGGTCCCATCGCCGGCCGAGGGCGTGGACGATCTGGACGTGACTGAGCTCTTCTCCTGACCAGGACGTCGCTGGCCGGCGCGATGCTGCGTCCTCGGTCGCTCGCGTGCGTAGCACGCCACGCTCCCTGCGTCCTTGCCAGCGACGCCCTGGTCGCGCCGCGTAAACTACGCAAATAGCGTGAGTATGAGCTGCCCGCAGCCCGAACGTCTGTTCGCCTAACTATCATGGATGGTAGATGCCGCAGAGCAACCAGATTGTCGTCTCGGGAGCCCGTGAGCACAACCTGAAGGACATCTCGTTGGCGCTGCCGCGGGACGCGTTGGTTGTCATAACGGGGCTGTCGGGCTCGGGCAAGTCGAGCCTCGCGTTCGACACGATCTACGCGGAGGGCCAGCGCCGGTACGTGGAGTCGTTGTCGGCGTACGCGCGGCAGTTCCTGGGGCAGATGGACAAGCCGGACGTGGACTCGATCGAGGGCCTGTCGCCGGCGATCTCGATCGACCAGAAGACGACCTCGCGCAACCCCCGTTCGACGGTGGGCACGGTGACGGAGATCTACGACTACCTGCGGCTGCTGTGGGCACGGGTCGGTAAGCCTCATTGCCCGATCTGCGGTCGCCCGATCGTGGGCCAGTCGGCGGAGCAGATCATCGACCAGGTGATGGAGCTGGCGGAAGGCACGCGCTTCATGGTGCTGGCACCGGTCGTGCGTGGGCGCAAGGGCGAGTACGGCAAGCTGCTGGAGGAGCTGCGCGCGGACGGCTTCGCACGCGTGATGATCGATGACAGGGTACGGATGCTCGAGGAATCGATCGTGCTGGACAAGCGCTACAAGCACGACATCTCGGTGGTGGTGGATCGGCTCGTGATGCGCCACGACGTGCGCAAGCGGCTGGCGGATTCGATCGAGACGGCCGTGGGGCTGGCGGACGGCCTGGTTGAGGTTGAGATAGTGGGGTCGGGCGCGGCGAAAGCGGGCGAGGCTGAGCGCCCGAAGGGCAGCGCGAAAGCGGGCGGGCGGGGCGATGGTGAGGAGCCGGATGGCCCCTCGCGTGCGAAGGGCGCGAAGGGGCCGCGTGCGGCCGCCGCGCAGATCGTTCCTGGTGTGGCGCCGGAGCCGGGGACGATGTTCACGTTCTCAGAGCGCTTCGCGTGTCCGGAGCATGGGCCGTCGCTGGTGGAGCTCGAGCCGCGGATCTTCTCGTTCAACTCTCCTCACGGGGCGTGTGAGCGCTGCACGGGGCTTGGCTCGCAGATGGAGATCGACCCGGAGCTGGTGGTTCCCGACCCCACGCTGTCGATTGCGGACGGGGCGATCGCGCCGTGGGCGAACAGCGCGTCGAACTACTACGAGCAGATGACCGAGGCGATCGCGGAGATGTACGACGTCGATCTGGATACGCCGTGGGAAGAACTGTCAGACGTTCAGCGAGACGCGTTTTTGTATGGCACGG
>Ga0209624_10000707_pt1 | contig 28956 bp, 26 predicted proteins | sample JacPinW_OM2H0_O1_FD_188565 | JGI IMG/M metagenome (GOLD analysis project Ga0209624, IMG submission 188565) | Forest soil microbial communities from Algoma, Ontario, Canada - Jack Pine, Ontario site 1_JW_OM2H0_O1 (SPAdes) (version 2) | ecosystem: Environmental > Terrestrial > Soil > Boreal...
CCGAGGGAGCCTTCGACGAGCTGGCGGTAGCGGGCCTCGCTCTCGCGGAGGGTGGATTCGGCGGCGCGCTGGGTGGTGACGTCGATGCCGGTGGCGATGATGAAGGCGACCTGTCCCTGCGAGTCGAGCAGAGCGGTGGCGGACCAGGCGATGCGGCGGAGGGTGCCATCGCGGTTCTGCCACTGATTTTCGAAGGCAGCGGGAAAGCCGCCGGCGCGAAGACGCTCGAAGGTTTCAATGGCCTCGGGGATCTCGTGCCGTGGGATGAGCTTGTCCCAGGCATAGCGGCCGACGAGAGTGGCGAAGTCGTAGCCGGAGGTGGTTTCGCAGGCGCGGTTGAAGCGGACGATGCGGCCCGCGGGGTCGAGGACGGCGACGAGGGCGCCTACGGTGTCGAGGACGGCGGAAACGAAGTTGCGCTCGACGGTGAGGGCTGCTTCGACGCGCTGGCGGGAGCGGGCTGCGCGATCCATCTGGCGGATGCGGCCGTTGAGTTCGAGGCGCGTGATGACCTGGCGGCCGAGAATGCTGAGGGCGTCGGATTGCGGGCCGGTGAGAGCACGGGCAGGATGGTCGAGCACGAGGAGCGCACCGATGCTGACGCCGCCGGGTGTGGTGAGAGGGGCGCCGGCGTAAAAGCGGTACGGCCGGCCCTCGAGGATGATGCCGTCGGGGGCGTAGTCGGGGTCGTTGCGCGCGTCGGTGATCTCGTAGACGGTGTCACCGAGGATGGTGGTTTCGCAGGGAAGGCTGCCCAGGGAGAGTTCGTGAGATTCGATGCCAAAACGGGAGCGCAACCAGATGCGGTCCGAGCCGATCAGAGTGATGGCGGCGACGGGGGTGTCGCAGAGCTGCGCGGCCAGACCGGTGATGTCGTCGAGGATGGGATCGGGCGCGGAATTGAGGACCTCGTATTGGTTGAGGGCTTCGATCCGGAGAGCTTCGTCTTTGACCAGGAGAGAGTTCATCTGACTTCAATCATGGTAGGGGTTGTGCAAACTATTGCGCACTCCTACTTTTGTTGCAGCAACAACTTACGGCTTTGGTAGAACACAACACTCGCCTGCTGCGGGGGGCGCGTTGGCGCTCGCGTCGAGGGCGACTTTCCAGCTTCCGTCGGGTAGTTTTTTCCACACGGTGAAGTAACGGCCCGAGATGACAACAGGTTCCCCATTTTTATCCTTGGAGCGTCCTTCGTATCGGCCCCAGGTGAATCCCATATCGTTAGACGGTCCCATTTGCGCACCGTCTGGGACCCAGGTGAGCTGGTAGGTTTTGGGGTCCCACTGGGCCTCCGCGGCGATGGCGGTGCGACCAAGCACGGCGGGGCGACCATTGTTGAGTGTAACGGCGTCGTCGGCGAACCAGGAGCCAAAGGCCTTGCCACCGCCGACGGCGACAGCCTTGGAGAAGCGGCCTTCGAGCTCCAGCAAGAGCAAGGCACCAGGGGTGAGTGTGGGTTGGGTGAGCGGGTTGGAGCCAGCGCTCGGGATCTGTGCGAGCGCGTCCAATCCCCGCGCAACAGGAGTAACGGGACTGCTCTGAGCCGACAGCGAGAGAACCGAGACGGCACAGAAAAAAAGGCTGAACACGGCTGGGCGATGCATGCTGAGTATGCTATCAGCCGGAAGGCGGGCTCGCTGAGAGTGGATTTCGTTTGGCAGGCTGATATTCTTCGCACCTAAGGGTAAAGATGAATTCTGAGCGAATCTTGTTGCTTACCGCTGTGACTTTGTTGGCTGCGGGTATGGCCGTTGGGGTAAGCGCTCCGGCACTCCATGGCACGGGGATTGGACTTCGGTTGGCTGCAATTGTACTGCTGGCGGTGTTCGCACTGCGCCGGCGATCGCTGACGCCGTGGATCTTTGTGGCGATGGTGGCGGGCGCGGAGCTGGGCTTCGATGCGCCGGCGTTCGCTATCAGTCTGCGGGTCTTCAGCGACATCTTTCTGCGGCTGATCAAGACGATCGTCGCACCGCTGATCCTGGCTACGCTGGTGACCGGAATCGCAGGGCACGGCGATCTGAAGAGCGTGGGGCGAATGGGCATCAAGAGCCTCGTTTACTTTGAGGTGGTGACCACGCTGGCGCTGGTGATCGGGCTGGCGGCGATCAACCTGAGCAAGGCCGGTGTGGGGCTGGCGTTGCCACCTGCGACTGGCACCAGCGAGATGATTGCAAGTCCCCCGCCGACCCATTGGCAGGATTTTCTGCTGCACGTCTTTCCGGAGAACATTGCGAAGTCGGTTGCGGAGGGGCAGATTCTCCAGGTTGCCGTGTTCGCCGTCTTCTTCGGGATTGCGCTGGCTTGCCTGGGTGAAGAGAAACGGGCTCCGGTGCTGCGGCTGTTCGAGAGTTTGAGCGAGGTGATGTTCAAGTTTACGAACGTCGTGATGTATTTTGCGCCGATCGGTGTGGGAGCGGCGATGGCGTTTACGGTTGGGCAGATGGGGCTCGGGGTTCTGGTGAATTTGGGCAAGCTGCTGTTGACGCTCTATGGAGCGCTGGTAGGTTTTGGACTGCTGGTGCTGTTGCCGGCAGCTCTGCTGTTTCGCGTGCCGGTGCGACGGTTTCTTGCCGCGGTCGCTGAGCCGGCGACAATCGCATTTGCTACGTCGACCAGTGAGGCGGCGCTGCCTCGCGCGATGGAGAACATGGAGGCGCTCGGCGTGCCGCGACGCATTGTCGCCTTTGTGATTCCGGCGGGGTATAGCTTCAATCTGGACGGCTCGACGCTCTATCTGGCAGTGGCCAGTATCTTTGTGGCGCAGGCGGCGGGAGTGCATCTGTCGCTGGGGCAGCAACTGCTGATGATGGTGACGCTGATGCTGACCAGTAAAGGAGTTGCCGGAGTTCCGCGGGCCACGCTGGTGGTGCTGCTGGCGACGGCGGCGACCTTCCGGCTGCCGACCGAGCCGATCTTCGTGATTCTTGGCATCGACGCTCTGGCGGACATGGCCAGAACGACGGTCAATGTGGTGGGAAACTGCCTGGCGAGCGTGGTGGTGGCAAGGTGGGAGGGCGAGTTTGGGACGGAGGAAATCTCGCCAGTGGTGCTGGAGGGGATGGCGGAGTGAGGTTACGGATTGGAACTAATGGCCGATCGTAGGAGCACGCAGCACAAGGAGATTTCGCTCTGCATGACGTTGTAGCTTCGGTCATGCAAAGCGGGTTTTGTGTAGATCGGTGTAAGTCTGTGATTCACAAACGCCGCTACATCGCGGGCGGGTGGTGCGGATCGATGTGCTGCGGGTCGATCTTGGCGTCGGCGGACTTTGCCTTCGCGGCGCCAGATGGGTTGACAGAGTCACGGAGCTCTTTAGACGGCTTGAAAAAGGGCACGCGCTTCGCCGGGACATCAACCTTGGCACCGGTCTTGGGGTTGCGTCCGGTGCGGGCGTTGCGCTGGCGGGTGCGAAAACTTCCGAAGCCGCGAATCTCAATCTTGTCGCCTCCCTTCAAAGCTCCGATGACGGCTTCGAAGAGAGTATCGACGATGACCTCCCCGTCGCGGCGGGTGAGGTCGCCCAGGGCGGTGACTTTGTCGACGAGGTCAGCTTTAGTCATAGACGGTTCCTTTCGTGCTAGGGAGGGCGATAGAGTCCGGGTCAAACATTTCCGTTGTTGTTGATTGTAGACGGGATGGAGACCAATAGGTGAGGGGAGCTCCCAAAATAAAAAGTCACTGGCATTTTGAAATAAGATGCAAAAAATCGACCTGCCGGTGAGACAAAAAATAAAGGAACCCCATTTGCTGAGGTTCCTGTGCGGCCTGAAGGGCGATTGGTGTCAGGTAAAGGCTGGAGGGCGGTGTGTTACTTCCACATGAAATAGAAGCCGGGAGCGTGGTTGAGCAGCTGGCTGGGGTTGGGAAACAGGTCTTCGCCATCGTCGGTGAGCACAGTGAAGAGGCCGCGTTTATTTTTTGCGGGACGGACGATGCTGGGTTCGCCGGAGATGCCGGCGTCTTTGGCTGTGTCCATGAGGGCGATGCGAAAGCCTCCCACCTTATCGATCAGGCCGAGCGGAAGGGCCTGCTGTCCGGTCCAGACCTGGCCGGTGGCGAGTGGCTTGATCTTGTCGTCGGTGGTGTGGCGGCTGGTGGCGACGTCGTGGACAAACTGGGTAAACATGTTATCGACCAGGGACTGGAAGTAGGCCTGCTCTTTGGGGGTAACGTCACGGCTTGGGTCGCCGGCATCCTTCAATTCGCCTGAGGTGATGGTTACGTTTTTCAGCTTGGCCCAGCGGAGAAGTTCGCCGTAGTTGGTCCACTCAATAATGACGCCAATGGAACCGACCAGGGAGGCATCGTTCGCGTAGATCTTGTCGCATGCGGAGGCGATGTAATACGCGCCGGAGGCACCAACCGATTCGACGGACGCGATGATCTTCTTATGGTTTTCCTGACGGACACGAAGAACCTCGTGGTAAATCTCCTGTGAGGCAGCGGCGCCGCCCCCGGGCGAGTTGATGTGGAGAATGATGGCCTTGACCGAGGGATCGTCACCGAACTTGCGGAGTTGAGTGTCGATGGTCTCGGGTGAAAGGATGACGCCGTTGATATCAATCACGCCGATCTGGCTGGAGCTGAGCCCGAAAGCGGAGGCATCGCCGCCCGTGATCGAGCGCATCGTGGCCCACACCATGAAGGTCATCAGCAGACAGATCGCTGCCAGCGAACCCCCAATGATGCTGATGTAGAACCACGCTGAGCGGCGGCGAGGTGGGGGCGGGCCGTACGGAGGAGGATATTGGTAGGGCGGCGTCTGCGCGTAGGGCGGCGTCTGCGTCTGGGCGTAAGGCGGTGGCGGCGGCGGTGGTGGGGTTGTGTAGTCTTCCGGCATGTTGTGGAGTGTAGCAGGGCGCGGGATTCAGGCGCAGGTTGTCCCGCAAAGCCCCGGCGCGACGAACAGAGTCGGGCAGGCGCAAATGTGAATAATTTGCGACAATTAAGTTATACAAACGTCAAATGTTTACAGTAGTATGTTGAGCGACACTCGAACCGCTCCCCACAACTTACTGAGTTGAAAGCACGTTTGGTAAAGGGGAGTCGACTGCTATGGCCCATCCGCAATTAAGTATCGTAATTCCGGCGTACAACGAGAGCGCTCGCATTGAGAATGCGCTGGAGCGGGTGATGTCGTGCGTGCAGGAGCAGGGATGGGATGCCGAGGTTCTGGTTGTCGATGATGGGTCCACCGACAACACCGCTGCGATCGTTCAGCAGTGGATGAGCCGCTTTCCACGACTGCACCTGGTGCAGAATTCCGGCAATCGCGGCAAAGGGTATTCGGTACGAAATGGGCTGCTGCAGGCGGCTGGCGAAGTGGTGATGTTTACCGATGCCGACCTCTCGGCGCCGATGGAAGAGGCTGAGCGTCTGCTTGCGGCGATTGCGGACGGTGCGGATGTAGCGATCGGGTCGCGCTGGATGGACAGGACGCGGCAGACGATCCATCAGCCGCTCTACCGGCAGTTCTTCGGACGGTGTTTCAACTGGATCACCCGTTTGGTAATGGGACTGCCGTTCAAAGACACGCAGTGCGGATTCAAGGCCTTCAAGAGGCCGGTCGCGCAGGTGATCTTTCGGTTGCAGACGATTGAGCGCTGGGGCTTCGACCCGGAGATTCTGTTTATCGCGCGCAAGCTGAAATATGTCATTCGCGAGGTCCCGGTGACCTGGGGCCATGATGAACGCAGCCGCATGAGCTATCTGAAAGACGGCATGAAGATGCTGGAGGACATGGCTAAGATTCGTGCGAACTCATTGGCCGGACGCTATGACGAGGCGATTGCGGCGATCAAGGACACCAGCGCGATGGTGACTCCACAGGTGAAGCAAGTGGCTGAGGTGGGTGTCGAAGTAAGGCACTAAGCGCAAGTAGCTGACTTTTAAGGCTCGCTTCCGGCAGCAGGGTCGCTGTCACCGACAAATAAAAACAACAGGGCGGACAAGACGCCGCAGGCTGGTCTCGCCGACCGGGATAGCCTCATGAAACAATACCTCTGTTCGCCATTTCAGGCGGGAATAGGGGTATTGCGTTTGCTGCGATCTGCGTTTATTGCACTCTCTCGAAACAGGAGGCTGCGGGCTTTTTCTGAGCAGTCCGCCATGGGGCGGAAGATGTCGGGCCGGTTCGTTGCCGGTATGTCGGTGGAAGATGCGCTTGGCGCATGTGAGCGGGTGAACCGGGAAGGCATTGCCGTGAGCCTGGATTCGCTGGGCGAAAGTGTGACGACCGAAGCAGAGGCTCGGCAGTCGGCGGCGATTTATCACGAGTTGCTCGATGCGATTGAAGCGCGCCACCTCAACGCGAATGTGAGCGTGAAGCTGTCGCAGGTAGGGATGGACTTCGACCCGGCGCTGGCGGAGCGGATCGTCGGCGAGATGGTGGAGCATGCGGCGGCGGTGCACTCGTTCGTGCGCATCGATATGGAAGGATCTCCCTACACCGAAGCTACGATTGCCATGACCGAGCGGCTGGCAGCGCGCTTTCCGGGAAGCGTGGGGACAGTGCTGCAGGCCTATCTTTTTCGGACCGAGAAGGACACGGAGCGGCTGCTGGAGCAGGGAATTCGCATTCGGCTCTGCAAGGGCGCCTACAAGGAAGGGCCGGAGATTGCGTTTCCGGCAAAGGCCGATGTGGATGCGAACTACGTCAAGCTGATGGAGCGGATGGCTTCGTTTACTAAGGATGGGAAGGGCGTCTTCTGCGGAATTGCCACACACGATGAGGCGATCGTGGAGACGATGCGCGCCTTCGTAAAGAAGAACAACATCGACAAGCACGCATTCGAATTTCAAATGCTGTACGGTGTCAGGCGGGACCTGCAGCGGCGTCTCGCGGCGGAAGGCTTTGGCGTGCGCGTCTACATCCCGTTTGGGCCGGAGTGGTATCCCTACTTCATGCGTCGACTGGCCGAGCGTCCGGCGAACGTTTTGTTTCTCGCGAAGAACTTTTTCAAAAACTAGGGACGTGTTCGCGCAGCATAACCGCCCTATGGTAGCTTCCTGCTTGACAATTCAAGTAAGAAGAATGCTACATAGGGTTGTGAGGTCTCCATGCTTGCGCTTCGCCATGTATCGAAACGGTTCTCCGGCATCCCGGCAGTAGACGATGTCACCTTCACGGCGTATGCCGGTGAAGTGACCGGCTACCTGGGTGCCAACGGCTCTGGCAAGTCCACCACGATGAAGATGATCACGGGGCTTATTGCGGCGAGCTCAGGCGAGATCCTGTTCGAAGGCCAACCGATTCACGATGATTTGATCGCGTTCAAGCAGCGTATGGGCTATGTGCCCGAGGAGCCGCATCTTTACACGCATTTGAGCGGCGTTGAGTATCTGATGATGGTCGCTCAACTTCGCAATCTAGCCCCGAGACAATCGGCTGAACGCATCGCGGGGTTGCTCAGGCTGTTCGGGCTTCATGACGACCGTTACGCGCCCATCTCAGCCTACTCGAAGGGTATGCGCCAGAAGATACTGCTCTCTGCAGCCTTGATGCATAACCCCGATCTCATCCTGTTGGATGAACCGTTCTCCGGGCTCGATGTGGGTTCAGCGCTGGTGCTGCGAAGTCTTATCGAAGAGCTCGCGGCTCGAGGCAAGGTCGTGCTGTTCAGCTCGCATGAGCTCGAAACGGTAGAGCGCATCTGCTCGCGTGTCGTAATTCTGCATCACGGAAGGATCGTTGCGGATGATTCGATCGCAAGCTTGCGAACCCTGATGGCACTGCCCACGCTAGAAGGCATCTTCTCGCAACTGGCCGTCGAGCAGGATACGGTGGCGATTTCACGGCGGATCGCCGACCTGATCCAGGCATAGGGACCATACGATGACGAAGCTCCAGTTCCGCGTGCTGTGTCGAGTGTTTCTTCTCCGCGTTGTTGATCTTGAACTATTGGCCGATCACGGGGATTCAGTAAGGCTGCTTGGGCAATTTGCGGCTCTGCTTGCCGCCATTAGTTTCCTGTTCACCGCGCCGTTGATCCTCGTAGGAGGCAGATTGCCCGAGGAAACCATCTGGACGATGGAGCACCTGCTGATCGCGACAACGATGGTAGTCGTGGGTCTGTTCTCGGTGTTGAGTTGGGACTCCACCTTCCCGGACCGCCGCGACGTCCTTGTACTCGCTCCACTGCCCATCCCACCACGCATGCTTTTTGTCGCCAAGCTGACAGCGTTGGCCGCCGCGCTGGGCCTCTCGATTCTCGCGTTGAATGTATTCACGGGTCTCATCTGGCCACTTTTCTTTTTTCCAGCGACCAATGGTGTTCTGGCTTCAATGAGGTCGCTGGCAGCGTACTGGATGACGATGCTTGCAGCCAGCGCATTTATCTTTTGTTTCGTGTTGTGCGTGCAATGGTTGACCGCACAGTTCCTTCCGCGGCAAGTGTTCCTGCGCTTATCGGCTTTTTTGCAAGTCGCTCTTTTTTGCCTCTTCCTCTGCGTGTATTTTCTGGAGCCTTCCCTCGAAACGATCGGCGCACTGAGCACATCAGAGAATCAACGACTGCTTGTCTGGTTGCCGTCGTATTGGTTTCTCGGCCTCTTTCAAAGATTGAACGGGTCGATGCAGCCTGCATTCGCTCCTCTGGCGACTCGCGCATGGACTGGCTTAGCGATGGCCACAATCGGAGCGGTCGGGGCCTACTTGCTCTCTTACCTGCGCACACTCCGAAAAATTGCCGAGCAACCGGATATACTCCCCGGCTCGGGTCGAAGGAATTGGGCGCCGAGCTTTGGAGGGTCTCTGCGAACAGCGATCGTGCTCTTTAGTCTGCGAACATTGCTCCGTAGCCGCCAACATCGAGTCATTCTCAGCTTCTATCTCGGAGTCGGATTTGCTGTGGTGCTGGCTTGTGTGCGGCCAGGTCTCGGCCATCGGGAATCGTCGCATGGGACAGCAACGGCAGACGCGAGCCTGCCCCTGTTGATTGCAAGCATTCTGATGATGAGCATCGCAGTGCTGGGAGTTCGCATCGTGTTCTCCATGCCGATTGCGCTGGGAGCCAACTGGACCTTTCGAATTACAGAGATCTATCGAGTGCCGGCGTACCTGTCGGCGACAGGATGCTCCCTCTTCCTGCTCGCATTGTGTCCGGTCTGGGCGGTCTTCGCCGCGCTTTTTCTGTTCATTTGGCCTAGGGGGCAGGCGATTGGTCACCTCGTGATCCTTGCGGCGTTAGGGATGATTCTTATCGACCTCAGTCTGCTTCGGTTTCGAAAAATTCCCTTCACGTGCTCCTATCTGCCTGGGAAAGGAAACGTCCAATTTGTCTTTTGGGCTTGCATTTTGGTCGTCCTGCCTCTCACTACGCTGTTTGCCAAGTTCGAATTGCAGGCATTGCACAGCCCCTCCAGGTATGCAGTCGTCATTGTTATCCTCGCTATCGCGGAGATCCTCGTGAGGTCGAGATCGGTCGTATTCGCGAGATCTGTAAAGGCTCTCAGCTTTGAGGAGGTGACACCCGCGGAGATTCTCGGCTTGGAACTTCATGGGGATGGAGGAGCGCCGCTCGAAAGAGTTCTCAATCGGCCATAAAGAGCCCCTGCGTGACGATTATTAGCGGCCTACAACCAGCACCGTGAAACTGCCTGGGACGACAGCAGGACGTGGCCGTGGGTTGTCCGCGGTCGCTGCGGGCCGTGGTCCAAACTCAGCAGTAACCAGATAAATCCGGCCTGTGGCGGAGTCGAAGGCCATCGTGCGGGCGCCGCGCTGCGTAGCCAGATCCTGCAAAACGGGATATTTGTCTCCGTTCGCGTCGACAACCGTCAACGTGCCGCCGCCGTTCGAGGAGAAGGCCAGCTTGTGTTTGGCATCGTAGCCAGCAGCGTCCGGCGAGTCACCGATCGTGGGATTCGCCAGAGTTTTTCCTGTGTTCGCATCGGTAACGGCCATCTTCTTTCCGTCGCAGACCGAGAACAGTCGTCGTCCCGCTTCGTCGATCGCCAGGCCGGACGGGGAGTCGCAGTCATTCAGCGGCCAGGTTGCGGTGATCTTCTTTTCCGCGGCGTCGAGACGAACAATCTCGTTCTTATCCTCGATGTTGGCGAACACGACACCTTTGCCATCGGCCTGAGGAAACTCCGGCTTTCCGGGAAGGGCAATCGTAGCGATGACCTTGCGCTGGGCAGCGTCGATCACGGAGACATCGTGGCTCCGGCCATTGAAGGCCCACACCGTCTTGGTCACTGGCTCGAAGGCGATGCCGTCCGGATTGGTCCCGGCAGGAATCGTAGCTACGGTCTGCAGGCTGGCCCGGTCGAAGACGACCACCGAGTTCGCGCCGCCATCGCTGATGTAGCCAAACTTGCCGGCATCGTCCAGCGCGACCCCGTGAAGACCCTTCATTCCTGCGATACTGCCGACGACCTTCCCCGAACCTGTGTCCAGCACTTCCAGTCGCGTTCCATGTGTGACGTAAAGGTGGTGCATCGGCGCATCGACGGCGAGGTAGTCCCATCCCCCCTCGCCGCCGATCGTCCATCGAGCCTGAATGCTGTAAGGTTTTTGTGCCAATGAGGCTGAGGGTGCAAGAATGGCGAACGCGACGGACGCGCCAAGCACTGCTCTCCCGAGATTGCAGCAAAAGCTCTTCGATGTCATAGATCGCTCCAGTGAATTTGGTGGATTCATCCACTCACTTAGTCACTATGTCAAGGCTACCTTAATCGAGAATGAAGATCAGCACGACTGGGGTGAATATTGAGCTATTCAAAGTTGTTACATCAGATACTCTGATTCTTCAGGCTGCGTCGAGGGGGAAGTGGACAGTGACGGTTGTGCCGACGTTCACGGTACTCGCGATCTGTATGTCGCCTTCAAACTTCGACACAATGGCTTTGCAGATAGCAAGCCCCAGCCCTGTGCCCCCGGTGTCGCGGCTGCGCGATGGGTCGCCCCGGTAAAACCGGTCGAAGATATGGGGCAGCGCCTCCGGTGAGATCCCTGCGCCACGGTCCTCCACGCAGAGTTCCGCCGTTAGGCCGTTCCTCCGAACCACCGCCCGCACCGCTGAGCCGGAGGGACTGTGCTGCATCGCATTCAGGATGAGATTCGAACAGAGCAATCGTAACTCCTCCGGCGCAACCTTGACGGCGACCTCGCCCGGCGAGGATACGATAAGCTGCAGGCTCTTCACATTGGCCATTGTCTCGAACTGTTCCATCACAAGCTCTACGGAGTGCGTCATGTCGGTGGTGGACAAACCCACGTTCGACTCCAAGTCGGATTCCACCCGCGCCAACGTGAGCATCCTGGCGACGATCTGTTCCATTCGTTCGCAATCCAGATAAGCGCGTTCCAGCCCGGCCTCATATTCGCGCACCGTTCGGCGCTTCATGCTAAGCAACTGTAACGATGACTTCACCACGGCAACCGAGGTCTTCAACTCATGCGCCGCATCGCTGACGAACTGACGTTGTTGCATGAACGACCGCTCCAGACCATGCAGGACGGCCGCAAGCGCTCCTGCCAGCGGAGCAAGCTCTTTTGTCATGCGCACCTTTTCCGATGGAACGAAGTTCCACGAATGGACCGACACCCCGGCCGCCTCCGCGGCAAGCTCTCGCAGCGGCGCCAGGCCTTGATTCAAAAGCCAGAACATCAGCAGTCCGGAGATCGCCAACAATGCAAGACTTGTCATTGCGTAGAACGCCACCGTCCCCCACACAGCCCTCCAGACGCTCTCGGTCGGCGATCCATAAATCACGGTGACACGGCGCGGAATCCCGCCGCCTTTATCCCCGGGATCGACCATCCTCAACCCGGCAATCTTCAATACACGATAGTGTTTCCCGCTAAGTCGCAGCTTGAAAAAACTTCCGTCCTTCAAGCTAGAGTGAGGCGCGTCCAATCCAGTCCAATTACCCGATTGCCCTAGCAGCCGTTTGTTCTCGTCGACGACCTCGTAGATGTCCTCCGTTGGAAGGCTCACCTCGGTCCCGTCGAGCATCACGTTATCCGCTGCATCCTCCGCATCCTGCACCGCTCCCAGCAGTGAGTCCGCGCGGCCGCGCAGCATGATGTCGAACGAGCGAAAGTGAGTATGTCTTTCATAGGCCACCGCCGATCCGGCGATCGAAACTGCGGACACCAACTGCACAAGCAGCACAGTAATCACAAGCCTGCGGGTGAGCGAATAAGACTTCATTGGCTCTCCTCCCTGCCCACCAGCAGCCGGTACCCGCGGCCGCGCAGCGTTTCGATACTCGGCTGCCTGCTAGTGCCATCCAGCTTCTTCCTCAGGTTCGATACATGCGCCTCGATGACATTGGAATGATGCTCCCAGTTGTAGTCGTACAGATGCTCCAACAGCTCTCGCTTGGAGACCACAACCCGCGGCCGATGCATCAGATACTCCAGAATGCGGTACTCGGTCGGTGACAGTTCGATGCATTCCTCGCCTCGGCTCACCGTCTGCTCCACGGTGTTCACCACCACATCGGAGATCCGCAAAGTCGGATCGGCGTTCCCTTTACCGCGTCGTATCAGCGCCTTCGCGCGAGCGATCAGCTCCCCAAGGTCAAATGGTTTGCTCAGGTAATCGTCTGCTCCTGCGTTCAGCAGCTCCACTATAGAGCTATGCCCACCCTTCGCTGTCAGTATCAGCACCGCGGTCCGGTCGCCGCGCCCCCGCAGCAGCCTCAGCAGGCTCAACCCGTCGATCTTCGGCAGCATCAGGTCCAGAATAATCAGGTCATAGCAAAGATTGCCCGCGAGATCGAGCCCCATCTCTCCGTCCTCCGCGCAATCGACGGCGAGACCGGGGCCCTCGCGCAAAGCGGAGGCGATGTTCTCCGCCAGCCGTATCTCGTCTTCTACCAACAAAACCCGCATGGCATCGATACCATCACATCCAGCTTAAGCGAGCCTGAAGGCGGCGGCGGCCGAATGTCCCCATTTATTCTCAGCGAATCTTTATTCGATCTCTGCGATCAGCGATCGAAGACTTGCGTTGGTCTCTCGATTCACCCAAAGCCGGTTACGTGCAACGCGGACGATCGACTCTGGCGCACCCACAGATTCCATCATGGCAATATCTTTTTCATCCGACTGAAGATGCAATTCATTCTCATGCAGCAGCTTCTGCAGTTGCGCCGCTGTAAGCTGGGACATCTATTTCTCCCTTCTCTAACCTGTCACTCCGTTGGCAACCTAAATCATAGTGCTTTGATTTCCTACGGAAAAGTAGGTATTGAAGCCGAGTAGAAAAGTTCTGCGAGGCTTCGCGTAGCCGTCGCCGTCCCTCAATTTATCCTTAGTTAGCGGTTTATGTTCTGCAATGAGGAGGCGGTTCTGGTGATGGGCGAATGGACTGCGGACCTCGAACAATGGATGCAGGAACAGACCGTACAGGCTGGCTTCGACGCGGCCGGAGTAGCGCCCGTATCTGCTCCGGAGAGCGACGAGAGCCAGTTGGACGCCGAGCGCTTCTCGGCCTGGGTCACTGCCGGCAGAGCCGGAGAGATGGAGTATCTGAAGCGGCGCGATGAGCAGGGCGTCCTCCTGCGCAGTGGCGTGCAGGTTGCGATGCCGTGGGCACGATCGGTCATCGTCTGCGCGCTGAACTACAACGCAGCAGGCCCACGTTCCATCGAAGCCGCACCGAGCGACGCAGGATGGGTCGCGAGATATGCCTGGAGCGGTCGCGATGCCGATGCAACCTCTGCCGGGTTGATTCCCACCGACTATCACGACGAGTTGTTGCATCGTCTACGCCAGGTCGAGAGAGCATTAAAACAGCGGCTCCCCTGCGAGACAAGATGCTACGTCGATACCGGTCCTCTGGTTGAGCGCACGGCAGCGGCAAAGGCGGGCGTAGGCTGGATCGGAAAAAATACCTGCGTCATCAACCAGGGTCTCGGATCGTGGCTGCTGCTCGGCGTCATTGTGACCTCGCTGCGCGTACCGGCAAACGCTGCGCTCAACGAAGCGGCGGACCGCTGCGGCAGCTGCACCCGCTGTATCGACGCATGCCCAACCGACGCTCTGGTCGCTCCGCGCGAGATGGATGCCTCCCGCTGCATCGCCTACCTGACCATTGAGAAAAAAGGCATCATCCCTTACGAGTTGCGCGAGCCGATCGGCCGTCAGGTCTTTGGCTGCGACATCTGCCAGGACGTCTGCCCCTGGAACCGGCGCGCGCCCATCGCCGTAAAGACCGGGATGATGGCGCGCGGCGAGATGATCAATCCCGCGCTGGACTGGCTCGCAGGAATGGATGCGGCAGCGTTCAAACGCTGGTTCGCGGGCTCTCCCGTGGAACGGACCCGCCGCAAACGCCTGCAGCGCAACGTCGCGATCGCCATGGGCAACAGCAGCGAGAAAAAATTCCTGCCTCAACTCGAGCAATGGGCTGCGGGCGAAGATCCGATACTCGCAGAGAGCGCGCAATGGGCGATGGAGCGGATTCTCAGGATCGCTGGAGAACACGAGCAAATCGGCCTGGTATCTGGTATGTAGTTAGCCTCGCGGCGGACAGGGACGCCTCTGCTAGCATCGGAGTGTCATGCGGAGGTTCCCTGCGCCGCGCTCCACTCCTATGCCAATAGACCTTCCCGACCAGACCGCGGCCCCCCGCACACCGGAAACCGACGCAATCGAAGCCGACGACACCGGCTCGAAGCTGCCGCCTAAGCCTCTCGCCGAGGTAAAGCCGGCTGTCGTCGGATATGGGCTAGGGGCCCAGGTCGTCGCTCTGGCGCGTTACATGGCGCGAACCGAGGTGCACACCTATGCGTTCAGCGTCGCGGCCAATGTCATCCTTTCGCTGTTCCCGTTCATCGTGCTTCTGCTCACCATCAGCCGACTCTTCCATTCGCACGCCCTGGAGTTGGTCATGGGCGACATGGTCAAGACGTTTCTGCCGGTCGGCCAGGACTTCGTCATGCGCAACATGCAACTGCTGGCCCACCCGCACAAGGGCACGCAGATCTTCTCCCTGGTGATGCTGCTCGTCACCTCGACAGGGGTCTTTCTCCCGCTGGAAGTGGCGCTGAACAGCGTGTGGGGAGTCAAGCAGAACCGTAGCTATGTTCACAACCAGGCAGTGTCGCTGGGGCTGGCATTCTCCGTCGGCGTGCTCGCCATGGCCTCGGCGGCTTCAACCGCCTCGCAGCAGATCATCCTCGCGTGGCTCTTCTTGGGACACACGCAGAACCTGATCTTCAACTTCGTCTCCTTTGGCTTCCTCAGGCTCTGCGCCGGCCTGGCCAGCATACTGCTCTTCTTCCTCATCTATTGGATACTGCCGTACCGCAAGGTGCCAGCCCGCGCCGTACTGCCTACGGCTATCATCATTGGACTGCTGTGGGAGGGAGCAAAGTATCTTTACGTCAAGGCGCTCCCGTGGCTGGACTTTCAATCGGTGTATGGACCCTTTTATATTTCCGTAGGGTTAATGATCTGGGCATTTCTGTCTGGTCTGCTGCTGCTGGCGGGGGCGCATTTTTCGGCCACCCGATATACGTTGGGGTTGGCCAGGCAGGCTGAACTGGAGGCGGCGAACGATGCAAAATCCGATTAGCCTGATCCGGTCGCGGCTGCACGGACGGATCCCCAAAGGCCTGGCTGGCGCCTCGTTATGGCTCGCGCTCTGGTTCTGCCTGTTGTTTGCCCTGCGTCGCCTACCCGGCTTGTGGGGAACGTTCTTCCAGATTCTCCAGGTATTTGTGGGCATAGCGGTTGCCGCGGTCGGCATCCCGGCTTTGTGGCACCTCGTCCGGAGCCGAATGTTGTGGAGCCTGCGCAATAAGCTGGTTCTGACGTATCTGTTGATCGGCTTGGCGCCCGCGGTGTTGTTCGTCACACTGGTGGTCATCGCGGGCTACATCGCCGCCGGACAGTTTGCCATTCACCTGGCAGATTCGCGGTTGCAGGCGGAACTGACCCTGATGAGCGGGGAGAACCGGCATCGTGCCGACCAGATCGCGCCGAGGCTCGAGGGGCAGACTGCGCCCACCGCCGTCGAGGAAACCGACCGGTCAGGCGCGCTCGATATTCCGAGCCTTAGGGTCCATCGCGACACCGAAGTTTTTGTCAACGGTGCCCCAGTAGCGATGGGGCCGGCTGTCCAGGGCAAGACGCCACTCGGGCTGCCCCCGTGGGCCACTGAACTGCCAGGCGGCGTCTTCCACGATCTGGTATCGGATGGCGGCGACCTCTACCTTGCGTCGATCCACCAGCAGCGGTTGAAAGACGGACGGATGCTGAGCCTGGTAACGAGCATGCCGGTGAATACCGCCGTGATGGACATGATCGGGTCCGGCCTCGGCGTGGCCAGGCTGCAGCCGCAGAGCCCCGAGACTGCTTTGAAGCAGGACCAGGCCGGTGTGAAGAAGTCCTCAGCCGCTCTGGGGCCCTCCGGCGTCTCGGAGAGGCGGTGGATTACAGGTGGGATTGAGCCGGAGCCTGAAAACGTGGCGGATGTAGGGGTCGGTTTCACGTCAACCGTGCAGATGACCGACTGGGGCACCGGTGAGCGAGGCAATGTGTTCATCGCCGTCAACTCCCGGCCCTCGCTGCTCTACAACCAGCTCTTTGGTGCCTCGCTCAGCGGCTTTGTGACCAGCGTGATCAGGATTGCGCTCGTTCTGCTGTGCCTCATCTTTGCTTTGATCGAACTGCTGGCGCTGGTGATGGCGATACAGTTGAGCCGGACGATCACGGCCTCGGTCGCGGATTTGTACCAGGCAACGTTACAGATCGACCGCGGCGAATTGGATCATCAGATCGTCGTCAAACGCGACGATCAGCTTGCAGAGTTGAGCAAGTCCTTCAACAAGATGACAGGCTCGCTGAAGCGCCTGCTCGTCGAGCAGAAGGTGAAGGAGCGGCTGCAGAACGAGCTCTCCATCGCGCAGGAGGTGCAGGCGAATCTCTTCCCCCGCCGCGTCCACAACCTTGACGCCCTGGAGCTGCACGGTGTCTGCCGCCCAGCGCGTTCGGTGAGCGGCGACTACTACGACTTCCTTGTCTTTCACCGCGAAGCCCGCGAGGGGCAGCCCTGCCGGCAGGAGACTGGAGTTGCGATTGCGATTGGCGATATCAGCGGCAAAGGCATCTCGGCTGCATTGCTTATGGCGACCCTGCACTCCGCAGTCCGCGCCTATCGCTTCGCCACGGAAGAGCTGGTCTACAGTGAGTCCAGTGTCGAAGGTCTGATGGCCAGCCGGGAGGAGCGCGGTGGAGACCACGACGAACTCTTCGAGTCGCCGGGCCGGATTCTCTCGCTGCTCAACCGGCACCTCTACCGCAGCACCCAGCCGGAGAAGTATGCGACGCTGTTCCTCGCTCACTACGACGCAGCCTCAGCCGTCCTGACCTATTCGAACGCCGGGCAACTTCCCCCGCTTGTGCTGAGCCGCGACGGGAGCATCAGCAGGCTGGATAAGGGAGGCACGGTCGTCGGCCTGATGGACGGGATGCACTACGAAGAGGGAAGTCTGCAGATGCAGTCCGGGGACGTCCTGGTCTGTTATTCAGACGGGGTGACGGAGCCGGAGAACGACTTCGGTGAGTTCGGCGAGGAGCGCCTGATGGAGGTAGTCAGACGCTACCGCGATCAGCCGCTGCATGAGATCTCCTCCCAGGTCATGCAGGCGCTCGATGCCTGGATCGGCGCCGAGGAGCAGCCGGATGACATTACGCTGGTGCTGGCGCGCCAGGTCTGAAGACCTGGCTACGCTCACTATTTCTGCTTCAGAGCTTTCACGACGATGTCGTTGGGAGAACCGCCTGCGGGAAGGATGGTGAACAGCGCAGGACCCGGATTTCCCTGGGTGCGGATGACCGCGACGTCCCCGGAATGAGCATCGGTAGCCAACAGCAGGTGCTCGTCCGCGGAAAAAGCGAGGACCTCGGGCGCGGAGCCGGTATGGACGCTGCCCACCAGCCTGCCGTCGTCGATGCTGTAAAGGCTTATGGAATCAGCGCCAAAGTTCGAAACCCAGAGCATGCTGTTATCCCCACTGACGATTCCGTACGCCGGCTTGCTGCCAATCGCGAAGGTGGTCCCAACCTCGTTCGTCCATGTCGAGATCTCCGTGATGCTGTCGGAGTCGAAGTTGGAGACAAAGATCTCGCCGCCGTCCGGCTTCATCGCAAGATGAATGGGTGTAGTTCCCACGTCCAGCAGCGTGAGCATGTGGTCGGTGGTGAGCGAAGGATTCTGCTTTGCTGCCCAGGATCCTGGCGCCGCGGCAAGGCTGACCACCATCACCTGATGGCCATCAGAGCAGGCGATGAAGGCCTTGGAGGAGTCAGGAAGGATCGCCGCGTCGCTAGCCCCGGGACAGTCGGGAAAGGCGGCGCGTAGGTGCAGCGGTGGTACAGTGCGGGGCGTCTGCGGGTCGGAAGGAGCGATGCTGAAGATGGAGACACTGCCACTGCCGGCGTTGGTAACGACCAGGGTGCGGCCGTCGGGCGAAATGCGAACGAGGCCAGGCTGTTCGCCGGTTCCTGCTGTGCCGGTCTCGCGGAGTCGGTCAAGGTCGAGGGTGCTGACGGTGTTGGAGCCGGAGTTGGCAACGTAGGCGTGGCGGCCGGTCGCGTCGACGGCGATAGAGCGGGGTAGGCGATGGACGGGGATGGTCGCAACAACCCGGTTTAACTCGGCGCTGATGACCGAGATGGAGCCAGAACCTGTATTGACGACGTAAAGCTCGTTGCGTACCGGGTTTACGGCCAATCCGGAGGGGTTGGTTCCTACTTGAAGCGTACGATCCTGACGAAGATAGACCAGGTCGAGCACAGTGACAGTGTTGGATTTGCCGTTGCTGATATAGGCAAATTCACGGTAGCCAACGGGAACGTCGGGGAACCTGCTGCGGTGGCAGCCAAAGGTTGCCAGCAGAAGCAGGAACGATGAGGCTGCGAGAGATGGTTGAAAGAAATGAAAGCGGCGGGGTGTCGGCACTGTTCTAACTCTATGGTGCAGCTTGGCCGTGGGCAAGGGGCTCGCAGTGCTACCGGATGTGGGAAGCTGTTGCTTTGTTCGCCGTCTCTCGGTTGCCACTGTCGGCGCTTTCCAATCTCCCGTTACTGCTTCCACCGTAATCTCCTGGTTGCTTGCGGCCGCATAGACCCCTCCCCCCTCCCCCTGGGGATATCTTGGGGAATTACATACTTGACTCCCTTTTGGGTTTAAAGGCCGTAATACGCTAGAAATGAGCCGTTCTAAGCCCCTTACCCAGTAGCCAGAACTGCCAAAACATAAATCCCGCGATGAGCACCAGCGAGATCAATACCGTTAAACCTATTCGGACCTTCTTTGTCATATCGTAGCCATGCTCTCAGGCTGGCGTAGTTCCTGCAAGTTACCCCGCCGTGCAAGAGGCTAAAACTCCTACACGGCAGGACGTTACATCACTATCGTCTAGTGGCTGAAATAGATCGCGAGAATCACGGCGCAGATGGCCTTAACGATCACAGACACGGGGACGAGGGCAATTGCTACAAGCTCCAAAGTGGAGCGGTTGGTTACAGGCATTGTGTTTCTCCGAACGAAAGTCCTCCGGTTGGCTCTCCAGAGGTCATGCATACCCGTCCTGCATTGGCTTGCAAGCGGGTTGCGCCAATAGTACCCTAAGTTTTTGAAAATAAATTGTAAAAAGACCAAAATAGTACTTGACTCCCTCAAGGGAGTTATCTACTATTAGTCCATGAGCAAGAGCACAATTTCGACCCTCCAGCTTTTCGCAATGTTCCCCGACCAAGAGACGGCGCGGGTTTACCTTGAGTCCCGCCTTTGGCCGAATGGAGCAACTTGCCCGACCTGTGCAGGACAGGAACGCATTACCACTCGCAAGGGCGGTTTCTACCGCTGCAATCAGTGCAAGCTGGACTTCACTGTGCGCACGGCTACTATCTTCGAGCGGTCGCATGTTCCGTTGCATAAGTGGATTTACGCGATGTACCTCTTGGTCACATCCCGCAAAGGGATCTCCAGCCTGCAACTCGCGAAAGAGATTGGTATCACGCAGAAATCAGCATGGTTTGTCCTCCAGCGGTTGCGTGAGGCTTGCGGCAATGACCCAACGGTGCTCAGCGGCATTATTGAAGTAGATGAGTGCTACATCGGTGGCAAGGAAAAGAACAAGCACGAGTATAAGAAACTCCACGCTGGACGGGGAGCGGTCACCAAGACAGCAGTAATTGGTATGCGTGAACGCGGTGGACGTGTAAAGGCCATGACCCTACCATTCGTCAACGCCGTAGCGATGCAGGCCAGCGTTACAGACAATGTTGCCCTAGGTTCGGAGATTCAGACAGACGAGCATTCTGGTTACGTTGGTCTGGAAGATACCTACTATCACGATACGGTTAACCATAGAGACGGTGAGTATGCCCGTCCCGGTGTGAACACAAACAGCATTGAGAGTGTCTGGGCGGTATTGAAGCGCGGCCTACACGGGGTCTATCATCACGCCAGCCCGAAGCACCTTGATAGGTATGTTCAAGAGTTCACCTTCCGCCTGAATGACGGCAATGTAAAGCGTCACACGATGGCTAGACTGGACAGCATGATCGCAGCATCCTCTGGAATGCGTCTCACTTACGAGAGGCTGATTGCATGAAAGACAAGCCTGAAGTACCAGAGGTTCTAAACACCATTGTGGACAAGGTATTGTCCTATCGGCCAAAGCCTAAGACTAAGGCCGCTAAAAAGCGCAAGCGAAAGAAGACAGCACTAGAGAAACAGAAAGACAAACCCTCCTGAATCGGAGGGTTTTCTATTGGAGCGTTATGCAAGAAGATGTTGTCGCATGTAGCGGTAGGGGATGCAAGAATCCAAGCGTTGGAAAATTCCATGATCTAAAGGAAGTCCCTGCATGGCGCTGCAATGATGACCGACCTGCAAATCAGAGACAGTTTGACCTGGTGGCCACCATTTACTACTGTCAAGTCCATGAGGAGATTGCTAAAGCGTATCAAGGTCTTCCTCGGTAAACCATATTCCGGGTAGTTCCACGTGATCTTCTAGGTCACCCTCATGTGTTCCGCACCAGTAGATTTCAGACTTGTCTATGATGGTGGGAGTAACTTCGGAAGCGGTAGCGTAGACATGATGCTCAAACCCACCGACTGCTCTTTGACCACAACCCGGAAACCCGCACTTTGTCATCCCTGAATCCTACGCCTCGCGCCACCGGGTGAGGGAGTCAAGTATGTAATTCCCATATCTTGCGCGTAAAATACTTGTTTTCTATAGCTTGGAGAGGATCACTGTCTGCAAAATATTGATTGCAGATGGGTTACTTGCAAAATATAGATTATAAACGAGTTAGTCGGAGCCTACGCACGCAAAGCCCCGTCTGTCCCGTGAAGCCTGCTCTATGCTCTGTATCCAGTATAGAGGTTGGGGTGGAACTCATGGGACAGGCGATTGTGGTGGATTGGTGCGGGGTTTCGATGGTTTGGGGCTTGACAGGTTTTTGAGTGATGCGAGGTGGGGTCCGTTGTCTTGGGCAAACGATTTCTGGCAGGACGAGAAAAAGAACAGACAAGGGCAAGTGCAAAATGCGGGGGTTCTTCCCCCATTTCGACCTTGCTCAGGGTCAGAATGACAGCTAAAAACAACGCGTTAAAACGAGGCGCAAAGCAACGCGCGAAGCAACGCGTAAAAGGAAGACGTAGAGCAAGCAACGTCAACCGTAGAAGTAATTGTGGTGCTTATTTTGGACGCGGGACATTTGCGTCAGATTCAGGATATTAGCGGCGGGGATTTTTGGTGTGATGCCACTGCCACGCTACTCGGGCCAGGTAGCCTACCTGAATGACTAACACGGTTGCGTAGGCGGCGAGAAGGTGCCGGTTCTCCATGGTGCTCATGTCGAAGAACGAATGCCAAGTCATCGCGGAATCTCCAGAGAGGCTTCGATGGCTTGAAGGGCTGCTTCCTGGTCGGCGATCTGACGACGGCGTTCGAGGGCGAAGCGGAAGAGCAGGATGAAGATTCCCCAGAGGCCCCAGCCAGCGATGTTCCAGAAGAAGGCGGGGAGCATGGAGGGATCCATCCCGGCGTCGGGACCACCGAAGAAGACCGGAGCCGGATGCTGAGTGCGCCACCAGCGGATGGACATGTAGACGATGGGAACATCGACGGCGGCGAAGACCGAGAGGACTGCGGCGAGGGTCTGGGTCTGGCCTGTCGAGGAGAAGCGGCGCAGCATAAGGTAGCTGACGTAGAGGAGCCAGAGGAGAAGCAGGCTGGTGAGGCGAGCATCCCATGCCCACCAGATGCCCCAGGCCGCGCGTCCCCAGATGGAGCCGGTGATGAGAGTGATGCTGGTGTAGACGACGGCGACCTCCGCGGAGGCGAGGGCGAAGGCATCGGCGCTGAGGGCCCTGAGTGGATTACGCTTGCGCCAGTAGAGATACGCGAGTGAGGCGGCGAAGTTGAGATACGGGAAGAGCAGGCTCCACATCGCGATGGGGACGTGATAGTAGAAGATGCGTCCAACGTCGCCCTGAGCCGCATCCGTGGGGACGAGGAAGATGGCCTGCCGAAAGCCAACGACGAGCACCGCGACGGAGATGGCGAACCAGAGCCATGCGACTTTGCGGAGGGTGGGGGCGCGCTGCTCCATGGGTTTTATTTTATCGCGGATGGGCCTATTCGGCATTGAGTATCGTTTCGAAGAAGAGGATGCAGATGGTCGTGAAGATGATGTCGTAGCCGATGAGCTGCTTGATCCAGGTATTGATCTGAATGGGGTCGAGGTCTCCGGTCAGGACGCCTGTGGTGGCCTGCACCATCGCCAGGAGCGCCGGCAGTGAGATGGGTAGCAGGAGTAGCGGAAGGAGCAGTTCGCGGTTCCGGGCGCGAAGACCGAGGGCTGCGAAGAACGTTCCGTTGACGACCAGGGCCCAGGTGCCCAGGGGGAGGATCACGGCCAGGAGCCAGATGTCTCCCAGGGCATGGAGGTTGAAGAAGACGATGAAGATGGGGGCCAGGACGGCTTCGACGACCAGGACGAAGGACATGTTGGCGATGGCTTTGCCAAGGAAGAGGGCGGAGGCAGGCGAAGGAGCCATGCGCTGGGCTTCGAGGACCTGGTTGCGCAACTCGCGCGCCCAGGATTGATTGAGCGCGGTGATGGAGGCGAAGAGGAGCGCGACCCAGAGGATGCCGCCGGAGATCTGGCGGGTGGTGGTGGGGTAGCCCGCGGGGTCGAAGGCGAGGCCGAAGACGACGACGACCAGGAGGGCGAAGAAGAGCATACCGTTGATGGCGTCGCGGGAGCGCCACTCGAGGCGGAGATCTTTGCGGAGGTGGTTGAGGACGTGGCCGGTGTATTGGAGGAAGGGTTTCATACGGCGGCCGGACCTTTAGTGAGGTCGGCGAGGGTGGCGTTGGCTGCGCGGAGGTAGTCGGCGGGGGCGAGGACGAGTTGGAGTCCGCGCTGGCCGGCGGAGACGGAGATGTGGTCGAAGAGCTCGATGGTCTCATCGGCGTAGGCGGGGAAGGGTTTCTTTGCGCCCATGACGGTGACTCCGCCGCGGATGTAGCCGGTGAGGGGTTCGACTTCCTTGAGGGAGGCTAGTTCGGCTTTCTTTGCGCCAGCGGTATGGGCGAGTTTTTTGAGGTCGAGTTCGGCGTCGCCTGGAATGATGGCGAAGATGTGATCTCCAGCGTTGGTTTGGGCGAGAAGGGTCTTGAAGACCTGCTCGGGAGGGAGACCGATTTTGCGAGCGACAGAGATGGCGGTGAGATCATCGGGGTCGACCTCGTAGGTGCGTAGCTCGTAGGGGATGTTGAGCGTGTCGAGGAGGCGGGCGGCGTTGGTTTTTGCGGGGGCCGCCGGCTTCACGCTATGGCCTCGGGCGTGGGGGCAGATGCGACTTCGCCGAGAGACTCCAAGATCTGGCCGTTGCGCAGGGTGAGGGTGCGGTCGGCGATGGGTTCAGCCAGGCGGGCGAGGTGGGTGGTGATGAGGATGGTGCGGCTGCCACCGCCTGCGACAGGCCAGGTGCGGAAGTCGGCCAGGAGCTCGACCATGTGCTGCGAGGAGCCTGCGTCGAGGTTGGAGAAGGGCTCGTCGAGGAGGAGGAGCTCGGGGTCGGTCTGGAGGACGCGGGCGAGCGAGGTGCGCTGACGCATGCCCTGGGAGTATTGTCCGACGGGGCGTGTGAGGGTGGGGTCGAGGCCGACGGCGCGGAGGGCCATCTCGGGGCTGCCGACGCAGGCGCAACCGCCGTCGCGGTGGAGGGAGGCGAAGTAGGTGAGGTTCTCCATGGCGGTGAGTTCGTCGTAGAGCATCGGGGAGTGGCTCATGTAGGCCATGCGGTGGCGCTGCTGGTGCGGCGAGGACTGGGCGAAGACGGTGACGCTGCCGCGAGTGGGAGTAATGAGGCCGGCGACGACGCGCAGGAGAGTGGATTTGCCGGCGCCGTTTTCTCCGAGGATGACGGTGCAGGTGCCGGCAGGGAATGTGGTGGAGATGTTGCGGAGGGCGGCGAAGGTTCCGTAGATTTTGGAGACGGCGTCGAGTTGCGCGGCCGCGGTGGTGGCGGGGGAGCTGGCTGAGGTCGGCATGATTTGCCTAGCGGGCGGAGGGCAGGGCGGTCGCAGTGTTGGAGGCGGCAGTCTTGGTGGCCGTGGGAGCCGCTGGGGCGTATTTGGAGGCGCATTTGGCCTGGAGCGCTGTGGCATGGAAGATGCCATCGTGGCCGTAGGTGCCGTCGGCGAGGGCCTGGGCGTCGTCCTTGAAGGTGTCGGGTGGTGGCTCGGTGCCTTTGTAGCTTACGTCGAGTTTGCGGCCCTGCTCGAGGAGGGAGAAGTCGACGTAGGTGCCTACGCGATGGATGCTGCCCGGGGCTACGTTGCCGGCGACGCGGAGGTGGCGGACGTAGGCCTTGCTGCCCATCGCGTTGAGCTCGCCGATGGTGACGTAGTAGCTCTTGTTGTCGCGGACGCCGGTCAGGGCGAGGTAGGCGACGGTGGCGAGAATGACCAGTGTGGCTACGATGATCTTGGTCGGGCTCTTGTGGTCTGCGTTGGGCATGGGCGTTCCGCCTTTCAGTTTACGACTCCGATTGAGATTTGGATAGCCCGCTCCATGCGCTACCCCCACCTCCCTCGTTTTTGATGCAAAGTCCTCATAATAAAAGGCTTGCATGGGTACTAATGCGCCAAAGTACTTGATCCAAATAGTTTAGCTGTAAAGTATTCAATTCATTGAGGTTATGGCTTAGGTTCGTTCCCCGCTTGTAAATCCCCTCATTTCTATTTTAGTCGATTGGCCAGGGGAAGCAGGACAGCATGAATCGGGCCTATTGGCGCGGGTTTTCGAGGGATGGGGGGTTGACAGTTTTTAACGTGGGCGATCTGCATGGCAAAAAAATACGAGGGGAGAGCATACCTGGCTGGCCTGTTGGCTCGGCTGCGGCGATTAGACAGGCTGCCGCGGATAAAGAGTGCAGCGACACGGACGGAAAGGGATTTGCGCGAAAAAAGGAGACCTCATGTTTCGAGGTCTCCGCCGCATTTGTAACTTTGGTGGTTGCTAAATTTGTGACGAGGTTTAGCCTTTGGTTGCGAAGGTGGTTGTGGGTTCTGCTGAAGTGTTGACGCTGTCGGAGATGGTGCTGAGGAGCTCGTCTGCGCTTTTTTCTTCGTCGAGGATGCTTTCAAGGGTATCGGCTGCTTCGTCCTCGCCGAGCAGTTCGGCCCAACTGCGGAGGGTACCGTAGACGGCGATCTCGTGGTGCTCGACCTGCTGGGCAGCGCCGATGAGGGTGATGTCGCGGATGCTCGTGTCGGCGGCGTCCTTGATGCTGTCTTCGGCTTCGGTGATGAGGGCGGAGATCACCTTGCAGGTGCTGGTGTCGGCTTCGCCGGTCGCGGTGCGAAGGAGTCTTTCGACTTTGGTTACGTGACCTTGTGTTTCTGTGAGGTGGTTGCGGAAGGCGGTGGCGAGTTGGGGATCGGTCGACTTCTCGATCATGGTGGGGAGGGCCTTGGTGATCTTCTTCTCCATGTCGAGCGCCTTCTTGAGGTTGGCGACGTAGAGGGTGCGGAGGTCTTCGATGTTGTCTGAAAATAACTTCATGGGTAGTTCTCCTTTGAAAAATCTGCGAGGTTCTTCTGCGGCGCAGATTGTGCCGTGTGGGTGTGCGGGGATGTGGTGAGAGCGGCGGGCGTTCAAGCCGGGATGCTCACGGTCGTGCCACTTGCTGCTGGATAGGATGCAGACTTGCAGGCGGGGTTGGCTGTGGATTACGGATCATACCGGTTGATTCCTGGAGCAGATGGCGCGGTTGAAATTGGTTGCAATACCGATGAAATTGGCTACCTTTCCATTTGTTCAACGGTTACGCCGTAAGACCGGTTTCCCGGACTTTTGCCTCGAGTCTCAGACCAGACACTTGCGTCGTATACTTACTCGATAACGCGGCAACAGAGGCGGGGACATTATGAGCGAACACGGGAACGGTATAGCTTCGAAGGTAAACGGAAACGGCGCGCAGGCGAATGGCAATGGATACAAGGTGCCTACGGGGCGGGCGGAGTGGATCGTCAAACGGAAGGCTGAGGCGGCGCGGACCGGCGATACGAATATGTCGCAGATGCACTTTGCGCGCAAGGGGCTGATTACCGAAGAGATGGCTTATGTCGCTCAGCGGGAGAAGATTGCGGCGGAGCTGGTGCGGAGCGAGGTCGCTAAGGGCACGATGATTATCCCGGCGAACATCAACCACGTTGAGCTGGAGCCGATGGCGATTGGGATTGAATCGCTTTGCAAGATCAATGCGAATATTGGCAACTCGGCGATCGTGTCGAATGTCGATGAGGAGCTGAAGAAGCTGCATACTGCGGTGCATTTTGGCGCGGATACGGTGATGGATCTGTCGACGGGCGGCGATATTCCGATGATTCGGGAGCAGATTCTGCGGCATTCGCCGGTGCCGATCGGGACGGTGCCGTTGTATGAGGCGCTTTCCCGGGTGAAGCGGGTCGAGGATCTGAATATCGATCTTTACCTTGAGGTGATCGAGGAGCAGGCGCAGCAGGGGGTCGACTACTTTACGATTCATGCCGGCGTGCTGATCCAGTATGTTCCGCTGGTGGCGAAGCGGATTACGGGAATCGTGAGCCGGGGTGGTGCGATTCTGGCGCAGTGGATGACGTCGAACCATAAGCAGAATTTTTTGTATGAGAATTTTGATCGGATCACGAAGGTGATGGCGAAGTATGACGTGAGCTATTCGCTTGGGGATGGGCTCCGGCCGGGATGTCTGGCGGATGCCAGCGATGAGGCACAGTTTGCGGAGTTGAAGACGCTGGGTGAGTTGACGCGGCAGGCGTGGAAGAGCGATGTGCAGGTGATGATCGAAGGGCCGGGACATATTCCGATGGACCAGATCAAGCTGCAGGTGGATAAGGAAGTGGAGCTGTGCGATGGGGCTCCGTTCTATGTGCTGGGACCGCTGGTGACCGACATTGCTCCTGGGTATGACCACATTACGTCGGCGATTGGCGCGGCGATGATTGGTTGGCATGGGGCGGCGATGCTTTGCTATGTGACGCCTAAGGAACATCTCGGGCTGCCGAATGAGAAGGATGTGAAGGACGGGATTATCGCGTACAAGATTGCGGCGCATGCGGCGGACGTGGCTCGTCATCGCCCCGGCGCACGCGACAGAGACGACGCGATCTCGCATGCTCGGTACACGTTCGATTGGGATAAGCAGTTTGCGCTATCGCTTGACCCGGAGACGGCTCGGGGAATGCACGATGAGACGCTGCCGGATGATTACTACAAGGAAGCGGCGTTCTGCTCGATGTGCGGGCCGAAGTTCTGCAGCATGAACTGGTCGAGCAAGGTCGATGAGTTCAATGCGAAGGAGCATGGTCTGCATAAGGCGGACTTGACGCAGATCGTGACAGAGCAATTGGCGCTGCGGGGATGAGCACCGGGGCAGGGCAAGAGGGCCTACCCCAGGGGCTAAAGCCCCTTTCTGTGGAGCCGGCCGGGGAGGGCCAAGCCTGAAGGCTTGGCTTACCTAGAGCTGAAACAAAGTCGGTGTACCCTGCCGCATGCGAGAAAGAACGAAGACGAAATACAGGGATCCTTCCCCTTCGCTGCGCTCAGGGTCAGGATGACGACTTCAAAAAGTAAGTCCGGGGTAGGCTCATCTTGAATTAGCCTTAGAAGCAAGAGCTCTAATGCGATGTTTCACCAACAAAGGCCGCATCCTTTATGGGTGCGGCCTTGCTGGTCTTGCGGGTTGTGTTTTGTTTGGGTTGACTCGGGAGGCTGTGTGAGAGCTTCGCCGAGGGTGGATTGGGTGAAGGGGAGGGGCTTTGGGGGGCGGCTCGGGATTGGGCTTGTTGAGCCACTCGAGTTGGACAGCGCTGAAGTTGAAAGCCATGCCCGCGACGTGGTGCAGGGTGCGGTAGGGCGTGGGCTGGCAACAACTGACCCCCGGAGAACCCAAGTCAGGGGATCGTTTATAAAATATCTTGTTCCTCTTTGTCGTCTCGCATAGCAAGAAGTGCAGGGGCAATAATCATAACGAGAAAAACCAACGCAAGAATCAGATCTTGGACCATGGTTGTAACTCCTTTCGGCGGCTCTCTATCTCCGTCTTGGAGTAATGATCTGATGGGTTACTGAAGGGGGACATCCCACATAGGGACCGCGGAAATGCAACTAAGGTGGTATGTCTTTTTGGGCTACTTTGAGGCGGCTTCGAGGACGGCGGCGGAGCGGTTGAGAGCTTCGGCGAGGGTGGTGAGCTGGGATTGGGCGCGGGGAGCGTCGGGGACGTCGATGGCCTCGTTGACGCCGGGGATGACGACGGCGGCGTAGCCGGTGAACTCGCCGGGGGCGTAGATGGTGTGCTTGAACCACGAACGTTGGGGCAGGCCGGCGGGGTTGAGGAGGGCTTCTTCGGCGGCGCGCAGGGCCTGGTTGAGGGAGACGAGGGCGGCGGGG
>Ga0209624_10000708_pt1 | contig 28892 bp, 37 predicted proteins | sample JacPinW_OM2H0_O1_FD_188565 | JGI IMG/M metagenome (GOLD analysis project Ga0209624, IMG submission 188565) | Forest soil microbial communities from Algoma, Ontario, Canada - Jack Pine, Ontario site 1_JW_OM2H0_O1 (SPAdes) (version 2) | ecosystem: Environmental > Terrestrial > Soil > Boreal...
AAGACGCAATATTGGCTCTATCCGATTGCCGGCGGCGAGCCACAACGATTCAACTACGATTCCAAACCGGACGAGAACGTCATGGGCTTTACCCAGGATGGCAAGATTCTACTCGTGAGGACGCGAACGGTTCCGACCCAGATTTTCCGCGTTGACATCGCGGCCGGCAAGCACGAGCTTTGGAAGGAAATTGCACCGGCAGACCCGGCCGGCGTGCAGAGCATTGTTTCGCTGAATTTGAGCGCCGATGGAAAATCGTACGCCTACTCCGTGCACCGCATTCTCTCCGACCTGTATGTTGTGGATGGGCTGAATAAAGCCGGGCTGAAGTAAAGCCGGGCCGAAGCGAAGGCTGCCTCAAGTAACCTGCGCTGGATGAGTGCAAGTCACCGTGACTTTCCCCGAGAAGCGGGTTTTAATCGTAAGATTCGGCGCGGCGAGTTCGTAACTATTGTAACCAGGCGATTACACTCATTGAGATTTCGCCGGGCCTGGGTCAATGAGTGTAATAGAGATGTAAGACCAAACGACGCAAATGTTCACGCCTTTCAGTTAGTTCTTGCCGTCTCGGGGCCGGCCACTTTTCATGTTCTGCATAGCTTCGCTGCACACGCTTAGTGGTTGTTCCATCGCATCGAGGGCGGCTTGCGCCTGACTGATCGCAGTCAGTATGTGTCCCTTGTCTCCTGAGTTCAGCGCTGCTTGTACGGCGTATCTTGCATTCTTGTACTGGTTCAAGATAACCGGCATAGCTGTCTGGCAGTTTGTAACCTGCGTCGGCGCGTTGTCTTGCTCAGGAGAATGCTCGTCTTGGCCAATCGCCGCGATGACGATGACGGACACAATCACCAAGGTCCCTGCTGCTCGCTGTACGTACATTGTGTTGAGAACCTCGCTAGTCAGCCTTCACGATAAAATCCGAAAGCCATTTTGACAAGCGCATTTGCGCGACAAACAGGCCTGCCAGGAGACCGACTGCTGACTGGCGTAATCGGGTGACTACACTCGAAACCCCGACTAGCGTCTTCAGCCCCTAGAGAAGGGGTCAATGAGTGTAGCCGGGATTTTTCGCCAACTACCGTAGGCATTCCACTTTCCTGGATCGGGTCATTAAGCCGCGGATCGCTGTTGAGACACGTCCTCTGAGGGTTTTCCATACTTATTGCGGAAACGCGTCGACGCACCGTGGGCGATAGGCGCGCCATGGCCGAACCCGGCAGCATCGAAGGAAAGACTGGCAAGTTTCCGTTGGCTCGCGCGACCTTCCTTCAAACTCTCGAAGCCGACGGGGTCACCGAGGCCCATGATATTCATGCACACATCGCCCGTGAACAGCATTCGTCCCGTACGCCACAATAGCGCGACCTGTCCCGCGCAGTGCCCAGGAGTATGAATAACCTCAATGCCGCCAGCGATGGGTAGTATTTCCCCAGCAGTCAAAGCCTGGTTGATGGTCACCGGCTCTAAGCGCTCGTCGGGATGGTAGAGCAGCTTGCATAGCACTCGACGCAACAGACCAGGCGCCACCCTCAGAGGTCGAAAGGGACCTCCGCCTTCGGTCATAGGGATATCGAGCGGGTGCATGTAGGTTCTCGCACCGGTTTGCTGCACGATCGCAGCGGCGCTCCCGATGTGATCAGGGTGGCCGTGAGTAAAAATCAAGTGCTTGAGCTCGTCCGGCCAACGGCCAAGCCCGCGGATGGCCCCGAAGACCGCTGCCTCCCTATTTGGGTAACCGGCGTCGATCAGTGTCAACCCGTCCTCGCCCTCAATCAGGTAGGCGTTTGCCATCCCCATCGAAATGACGTGAACTCCTTTGATCACGCGCTTCACAGCCATATGCAGAACCCTCGCAGCGCTTACACTGTGAACATACTATCGCCAACACACGGCAAACAAGGCATGCCAAGTGCGGCCTCAGTTGACGAAATCAAGCGTTTTACACTCATTGAGAAATTGGCCGATGCTTGTCAATGAGTGAAATGGAGATACGGGTTCCCTCATTTCGAGAGAGCGAAGCTGCAATTTAGTGCCTGCCTACCGTTAGAACGCGGTAGGTCCTAACGGCTCCGTAAAGACGGTTAAGAGCAGAAAATCTGAATCCGCACCTTCCAAATCAAAGCGCGTCACCCCTCACGCAACACGGGAAGCGCCACTACTGCGACCTTGATCGATTGGAATTGACACAGTACGAATCGCGGCTGGCGGCACGACGATCTCAATGAGCCCGGTCGCCACGTCATAGACGAGACCTGATATAAGCCACTTGCCTGGCAGCGCGGGAATCGCACGGAGCGACGTAACGTCGCCGGCAACTGCTGCGCGGGGATCGGTAACCGCCTTTTGCTTGAGCTCCCCTTCCTGTATCTGAAAATAGTGCGCCAGCATGGCAGGGTCGCCCGCAAGGCGAGTGATGCCACAGTCGGTGTGCTGAAGTAGGATGATGTGAAACTCCCCGCCGCCCCCAGGAATCTCTCCGGCAACCTCTCCGATTCGCCCGAGTAGGCTCAACTGCTCCAACACCCCCGGGGTGATTCGACCGCCGATGTTACGTATCACGACGGCCTCGCCCGGCTTAATTCCAAGTACATGGGCCGGATCCACCCGCATATCAGCGCAGCCGATTATGATCGCCTTTACATTTGGCAGGGCCCGCGGAAGCGACGGCATAAGCGTGCCCGCAGCAGACTGCTGAGCAGCAGAGTCTTTGTTACGTTCTAACATGGAGTCAAGACTGTTCATGTTCGTTCTCCTTGAGGGATGTTCCGCGACCCTTTTCCCTTCCAACGTATTTTGTCGGCCTTCCGCGTCGGATAATTTCCTGCTTGCTCGCGGCGGTCGGCTGTCGCTTGTGTACATGGACTTAGGTCTACGCTCGGTACGGTCCCGTACAATCGGGTGAAAGCTGTATCCTGGCGGCGGCCTGTGTAAATCTTCGCACTTCTTCGTCCTTATTCGCGTAGCGCACCCGAGCCCTGTACGAATCGAAATCTTGGAAGAATCGCATATTCCTGCGGCCGCCATCCAGGTCATGGCCGAGAAAAATCAAAGGGTAAAGGCGGGGGACAAGTAAGTCTCGGTCCAAATATTGGAGTGCAAAGTAGACGCGCCACGCCTGCATTTCATCAGGTGACACCGGCTCACCGTAAGAAGGCAATTCGGTGGCTGGAAACACTTTCAACTTAGCGTCTGAACTGCTCATCAATTGCCAAAACTAGGCACCTCCACTGCCCCTGTCAATGATAACTGTTGTAACCAGGCGATTACGCTCACCCCCCAGCTAGGGTCTTCGCCCCTAGGCAACGGTCAATGAGTGGTAAAGGCGATGTTTCAACAGCTAGCCCAGCAGTGCCGCCACTTGGCACGCAGGAGCTATTCACAAAGTCTGTTACTCAAGACTACATTGGAATCGAGCAGCACTCGGAGGGGAGGGCTGTTCAACGAAAGCGTCCCGCACTCGAAAGAGTTTCGGGCGCTTTCGTTTTAGGGGGCACATGTCCTCCATACCCCCCTCACACAACCCCGTCAATGAGAGTAACGGAGATTTATTGCCAATTGACGAATGCCTGTTCCTACTTCTGTTGCGGGATAACTACCAAACCGCCGGACCAAGCCCGGAATATGCAACGCGACTGGAGGTTTGTATGCCCGAAACAGAAGTACGTCTGACTTCTTCAGAGCATTCATGTCCCCGATCACACGCTACAGATCAATATCTCCAGTTAGCACTTCGCCAGACTTCACAGATATTTCCCCCAGTCCGGGGTCCGCTACCGGAAGCAGCAGTTCAACAGCTTCTCCATTCGGTCTTGCGGCGATTCCACGGACCTGGAGGAGTTGAGCCAGACGACAACCGGCATCGGTTCACGGTCTGAAACTGATCGGCGAAAACAATATCGACCTCGACAGCGTGTTTGAGAGCAGAACTAACGACACAGATGGTTCAGAACTTGAAAGTGATCAATACCGAGTTTTGAGTGTAATCGCATGTTTTGAACAGTTACGCCTCGTGCCCCACCCAGTAACGGAGGTCAGACCGATCACTACACTCCTCGGAACCCCAAGCCGGGGAATCCGGCCGGTACAGACGACGCTTCGAACCTCGCACATGCGTGCAGAACCTGCAACGGGCCAAAATCTAATAGTGATCCAACGGGCGCAAAGTGGAAACTCCAGCGAATGAACAAACCCGCGGAGCAGACACCCAAGCCACCGCCACCGCCACCGCCGCCAAATCAATGCTGTAAAATTAAATAGCGGGGTAAATATGGCATCAAGTGAGGCAACATACCGAACGATTAATTGTGCGCGGCACGGCGATAACCGGGAAGCTTTTATGTGTGAGCACCTTTTGCAGGGGACTAGACTCGGCTTTTTCTCCGATACCGATGACCCATCCAATCCCTACCCCGATGCCTGGTGCCCCAGCTGCGAGCGAGTAAAGGGCGAGCCTGGAGAGTTCGATAGTGATTATGCCCGTGAAACCTTCAAGCTTGTCTGTGGAGCATGTTATGAAGAGATCAAGGCCAAGAACATTATTGACCCTGGGCCGAATGCTCAGGTCCAGTGAATGGCTTAAGGAAACGGGGCACCGTCTCCCGTCTCCCGCGTTTTGCATTACTCAATGCGAGAAATCGCTTAGTTCTCCCTCCAATATATGCCTCGCCTGGGGGGCCTAGCTGGCCATGATCTCCTGGCCACCCCGTCGGAGGTAGGCGAGCGGGTGTTTTGCACCATGCGGCTCTATGCCGCCTTCTTCAGCTGCGATTTCACCTTTGCCCATCTCGCACGCTGTGCGGCTGCAATTCTCCTACGGCCTGCGGCTGACATCGTCTGTTTCCCTTTCGGCGCTCGCTTCTTCTGCTTCGCCCAACGCGCTTGCTGCGCCAAGCTGATCTTGCGACGCGCAGCAGCGGACAGCGTGCGCCGTGTGCCTTTCGCCTTAGCCCCTTTGTACGCTCCGACGAAAGCAGAAAGTGCAGCATTCAATCCCGTCAATTCCCGCTCTACTCGATCCCGCTCCTTCTTTATCTGCCTCACAATTCCAGATACACTCGCCATTGGCCCATTCCCCCTAGGTTCGTTCGACTGCGGCAGGATCGTAACACAATGTCTTGCAATGGCCAAAGGTCGGCCACGACGATGTGGCGTTTTCAGACTCAGTGTTTCGATTTAGAAAAGCATCGCGAGCCGACTCCTTAGGCGACTCTTCTGCAAGTGAAATTGTCGGGTTCTGCCGAATGTGTCGGAGCTTAATCACTTTGGCTGAAAGGCGGGAATCACTCTGCCAAGGATGCTTTTAGCAAAGCCTTTATCAAGCGGAGCGTGTCCCTGCAGCCATCGGAAGAACAGGGGTCCAGTAAGCACGTCGATCAGCAGCTCTGGATCCGTCGTCGACTTCAGTTCGCACGACGCAATAGCGTCTTCGACGATTCTGCGTTGGATCTGATGTCTGTGCTTGAGATATCTCTCCAAGAACGCCTGCCGCAGTCGCTTATCCTCGTGGATACCAGTAAGGACGCGAGCCATGACCGCACCCTCTTCTGATACCAGGAACTCGGTCGCACGCAGGACGTAGCGGCGAAGCCGCGTCAAGCCGGAACCGGTCTCAGAAATCGCAAGAATAGGTTTCATGCGTTCAAAGCAGGCGTCAAACAGGATCTCTTCCTTCGACTTCCACCAGCGGTATAGCGTGGCACTGCTCACGCCGGCTGCCTGTGCTATCTCGTGTGAGCCGACAGCGTCGAAGCCTTTGTCCCGCAGCAGCTTGTAAGCGGCTTCCAAGATTTCCTGTCGGGCGTGCTCACTCCTTGGCCGACCGCGGGGTCTTGGTGCGATCTTGGTTTTAGGTCCTTTCATCACCATGATTCCACTTACGAAAATAGTTGTTTCGTTTTATTTTGACAAGCATCTATTGCAATGTATAAACGAAACTATCGGTTTCATATTTCGTGATCCATTTACGGCGAATGAAACGGTCAGCGTGGCAAGTTGCATGGAAGAAAGGAACTCATCATGAAACGGCTCGACAATAAGGTTGCGATAGTGACAGGCGCTTCAAAAGGAATCGGAGCAGGTATTGCAAAGGCATTCGCCGCAGAAGGTGCCGCGGTGATTGTGAATTACGCGCGCGATCAAGCGGGCGCGGAGCGGGTCGTGCGCGCGATCACCGGCAACGGCGGCCGGGCCGTCGCCGTGCAAGGCGACGTGGCGCAGAGGTCCGACGCGCAACGCCTCGTCGCGGAGGCAATAAAGACCTTCGGGCACCTTGATGTGCTCGTGAACAATGCGGGCGTCTTCTCGTTTGCGCCATTCGAGCGGTTCAGCGAGCAGGAATTTCACCGGCAGTTCAACACGAACGTGCTCGGCACGTTCCTCATGATTGAAGCCGCTTTGCCGGTCTTCGGGGGCGGAAGGCGGCAGCATAATCAACATCGCATCGACGGCCAGTGTCGCTGCCTACCCGACCCTTTCGATCTACGTGGCGTCGAAGAGCGCTGTCAATGGCTTGACGCGCGTGCTCTCAAAAGAGTTCGGCCCCAGAAAAATCCGCGTTAACGCTCTCAATCCCGGTGGAACCGAAACGGAAGGTGCGTACGCGGCGGGCGTCATGGGAACCGAGTTTAAGAAGCAGATAATCGCGAGTACGTCGCTGGGCCGCGTCGGCCAACCTGAGGACATCGCGCGGGTGGCTACATTTCTTGCCTCGGATGATGCGGGGTGGCTCACGGGAGAAATCATCTTCGCGAACGGCGGCAACAAGTAAAACGCCTTCAGGGGAACACCAGAAATGAGCGCCTACTTGACATTTACATGCGAGAAGACACTTGATGAGACGGACGGCCCAACCGATCTTCAGGCGAATAGCTTCGGCTCGCGCCCCATGCTATCTGATGGGGCAATCAGCATAAACCTCTGGCTTTGAGCGTCACTCAAAGCATGGGGTTACGAACACTCTGGAGGTACAATGATTGACCATATCTATCTTCCCGTGACCGACCTGAAGCGCTCGGAAACCTTTTACGGCGCCATGCTCGGCCCGCTCGGTAAGTCCGAGCGCTGGCACTTCAAGGCGCAGGCGGGCTATTGCGATCTTACGGGCTTTGGCGAGCCGGGTATTCCGGGCTTCTGGCTGAAGGCCTCAAAGACCACCTGCGCCGATCTTTACGTCGCGTTCGCCGCGAACAACGAGGCGGCGGTGAACAAGGCCTACGAGGCAGCGCTTGCCAATGGCGGCAAGAATAATGGTGCGCCAGGGCTGCGGCCGCAGTGGGATTCCCGCTATTACGCGGCCAATGTGCTCGATCCCGACGGCTACAATGTGGAGATCTGCTACAAGCCCTGGCTTTACGAATGATGGCTGCACTGCGCACGCTACGGGCCGGCGCGCCGACACGCCGGATTGGTGTATCCCCCGTCTCGGATCTTGCGCGGCGTCGCGCTTCACTGCCGACGGATGCCGGTCGTGTTGGTCAACTCCCGAATTGTCGGCGATCCCGAAGTTGGCCAGAAACGAGATTGTGGGAAGTGGAAGTGAAGGGAATGTTCCCGGTCCGAGTGGTCATTGTGGGACAATTCTGTGGTGCCATTTGTGTGCAGTTCATCCGTCGGACGAGGCAACTGATTCAGACTCAGTGTTTCGATTTTAGAAAAGCCTCGCGAATCGAATCCTTAGGCGACTTCTTCTGGAAGGGAAATTGTCAGGTTCTGAATTCTGCAGCAGCCATCACCGTAGCCTCGGGAGCGTGGGCCCAGGATTCCCCTCCCTGAGGAGGCATGCCGTCGGATAGTCAAGTTAGTGAAACTCCTTTTACTGAGCTATCGCGTGCCTCTGCGATTCGCATCGCGACTGCCGTGACTCGTCCGACTATAGTGGCGTCGTCCGGATAGCGGATATGCCTAGCTTGTCCTCGCGACTGCGGAGTCGGAACTAGAATCAATTGACTGCCGTGCAATTCGCACCAACTGCAAACATAGCGGTCGCGGAGTTCGAAGAAAAAGACCGGACGATCGTGCTCGTCATGCCAATTCACGGGCGGCACGGTTCTCTGCCGGGAGTCGATCTGCACAAAAGAGACTTCCGCAATGTAAAGATCACGCGCACCCATGAGTTCCCGGATGTCGCGGTCATGAGAAAGGAGTTGGTCCTGCTGCTCAAGTGCCGTTTCGCGGTCTTGCAGCAGGTGAGTAAGGTCGTTGGCCCTGGCCTCTGATGCTTTGGCGCGAGCTGCGTCTTGGGCAGACTGTTGCGCCAAGGAATTCAATTTCTCCTGAAGCGCATGTGAATTATCTTGGGCGGCATCCAGCTTCTGGACCAGATCGGCGCGCTGCCGCGTGAGATCCTGTCTGCTCGTGTCGCCGGCGTGCAGATCGCCCTCCAATCGCTCTTGTGCCGCCTTCATCTGATTGATTTCAGTCGATTGCTCGGCCAGTTGGTGGCGGAGGTCGGCGATCGTCTTGTCGCGTTGTTTAATCTGCGCACTCGCGATTTCGCGCTCATGGCCCGCATCGCTCAATTGTTCTTCAAGAGAGACTTGGTTTTGTGCACGCGGCGGGGCGGGGGACTCCTGGGCAACATCGGTCGAGCGGTGGACTCTAATGCGATAAGCGTAGAAGCCAACGCTGAGGAAAAGCAGGATTCCTGCGGCATACAGCATCCACACCTGAGGCCACCCTACGCCATTGGAGAACGCGGGAAGGCGATGGGGAACGGACGGAAGATCGCTTGCGCTGCGGAAATTCCTGGGCTCGCGTTTTTCCTCGTGCACCAGCCGTTTGAAGAAGGCCTTCTCAGCCTCCTCCTGCGACCAAGAAGGTCCGGATTCTGTGGCCTCAGATTCTTCCTTGGCTGCAATCGCCGGAATCGCTTGGCCGACCACCGCTTCATACTGCTGAAGGGCTTCCCGGCACGACTGGCAAACGGCGAGATGCTCCTGTAGCTTCTTCTGTTCTTCCTCAGTCAGCTGGCCAGAGGTCGAAACGGCACAGAGCTCTAGGAACTCGTCATGGGGTTCGGTTGGCGACAACGCCCCTGCTCCTAGGTTGGACAAAACCTTGTATCATACTGCTCTCTCACCTCGCAATTTGCTACCAAAAAGCTCTTTTCGCAGCCGCTCCAAGCCGCGGAAGTAGTGGTGCTTGACGTTCCCTCGGGATTGACCAAGCTTGCCGGCAATCTCATTAAGCGTATAGCCCTCAATAAAGAAGAGAAGCAGGGTCTGGCGCTGATTCTCTGAGAGAGCCTGAAATACTCCTTGGAGCCCGCCATTCCCAAGCCACGCGTCGATTGAATCCTCAATCTGGCCGACACTCGTCCGTGGGTCTGCAAGTTCGCTCGCCGTATCGTCGAGGTCGAGCCGTGTGTAGAAGTGGCGCGAGGTCAAATAGCGGCGGCGAGAGATGGCGCGACGATGGGCCATTTGGAGGATCCAGAACTTTGCTGGGCCTTTAGACCTATCAAAGGTCCCACAAAGACGGTGAATTAAAAGGAAGACGTCCTGGAGCAAATCATCTGCCTCCGAGGCGTCTCGCAGAACCCGGTATGCTACTCCCCGAACCAGGCCTGCATAGCGACGAAAAAGAACAGCCAGCGCTTCCCTGCTCCCCTGGCAGATCTGATCCATCAGCGCCTCGTCGGGGATCACAGGGTCCAAAACGTGTGCTGCGGGTCGAGCTTCTGACGTTTGACTGTCCTTGGCGGGGACAGCAAACCCGGGCGTCGGATTGTGACGGAGGAATTCATGCGCCGCGAATCCTAAATTTGTGGTCAAGAAGGCATTTTCCGGCCACGGCACTTCCCTGTTAGGGGCGCCGATATGTGGTTTCGGAGCCTCCATTTTGGCAACACTTCACCGACCTGCGATTTTGCACCCATCGCAGCACACATAAACGATTCGCGTTCAACAACTTACAAGGACGAACCGTGGAGCAGACTCAGTCTTACCCGCTAACGGTGAAGTGAGTTACTCTGTCCATTCCTCTAACCGAATGGTGCCATTCTTAAAGAGATTTTCTGTTCTTGCGCCAATCTCCCCGTACATATAGCACTTGTTCTTTTCCTTGTCCAGCTAATCTGCTCGTGGTGTTTTTGCACGTGACGCTTCTTAATGGGTCTACGTGCTAGACACGAGCAAATTCTTCGAGGCTTTGGGCAGGCGGATTCGCGCTCTCCGGGAAAGGAGACGCTATACGCAGGAAGATATGATGTCGTTCGGATTCTCGGCGCGACACTGGCAACAGATTGAAAAAGGACGACCCATCACTATCAAGACTCTTCTTCGAATTACCGTTGCTCTAGATGTACCGTTGTCGAAACTGGTTCGCGGACTCCCTCGTCCCGTGATGGTAGAAGAATAAGTGACTTCTCTGGCGTCATCCAGACGATCAATTTCCTATTAATACAGCTATTCTGCTCGTGGCGATCGAGCCGTTAATCGCTTAAAAGACAGGCTTGGTCGATGAGAAACAATTCTTTCGCGCTTTCGGAGAGCGCGTAAAAAAGCTTCGCAAATCCAGAGGATTCACACAAGAAGACATGATCGGATTTGGCTTCTCCGCTCGCCACTGGCAGCAAATAGAGGCTGGCAGACCTATCACCCTCACGACTCTACTGCGGATATGTGACACCTTCACCGTGCGGGCTGCGCAGTTGATTGAAGGGCTCGATCGCGGCGTCTATCGGAAATAACCCACGGCCGACGATTTTACTCCCCTGGCGTACTTCCCATCAGTGCAACTTCCACTTTCGCAGCAGCGTCATTCTGCATGCGCGGCAGGACATCCGAGTGCAGATCCAATGTGACTGATCATGCAGGATATAGTGGCCTCTCAGCTTGATGACAGCGATCATGTCAAGTTTGGCGTCCCCCGCTTGACCCAGTTTGCACCGCTTTCGCCCAAGGATTACAGCCAACTCCACCTGCTGCAAGCCTTTATTGAGCGTTTCACGCGCCCAGCTTAGGGACGGCGGCTGTACGCACAATAAGCCCCTTTTGCTAGACTCTTAACGTCTTCCCCGCAACCTAAGTACCTAACCCTGGAAAATTCCCTAGCAATATGGGCCTTGAGACTCCCCTGACACGTGGAACAGGTGCTTGGCTCGAACCACGGGGCCTTCGACGTTGCGATCTGCGCGGGAGCTACGACGACCGTATCCGAGGCACTGGGAGGCGTTAGCGGGGCTAGTCGGTGTCACAGACTGATAACTGCTCGCAGCATCGTGCCACCCTCGCACCGGATCGGAGCCAGCCGGCGAAACTGATTGACTTTTCACAACCCATGCGAGTGTCCGCAGCGTCGTGATCACCAAGCAGGTCGAATCGATGATTGGTGGAATGACGGTTCCGCCGCAGAGTGATTCAGCATGAGATTTCCAGAGTCTTGGTCCCTATTATCGAGGGCTGGTCAGCGAAGCCATCACTTCCAGGTCGATTACCCTCACTACATCATCCTCTAAAATCGCCAGACGATGTCCGTCAGGACTAAGATCAAACTTAAAACCGTAGCGATGCTTTGGGCTAACAGGAATCGAGGCAAGTTCTTTCCCCGCGGCGATGTCGTACACTGCAATGCGTCGCGCCGTTATATGGCTTGAAATATCTAGGGTTCGGCTGCCACCACAGAGGGTGAGTACCTCCACGGCAATTCGGTTTCCTCGCTCGCTGCCCCGGAGCGTGCGCGCGGATTCGTGCTTGAGGAGGGTCGGCCGAAATTTCACCTCGCCATCGGACGAAACTACACTCACCCCCCAATCCCCCGTGCGACTGGAATACGCATCCACGACGAAGGCGTCGTCGTTCAGGGCCAACCACCTGCCCCCTATTCGCAACGGTATCTCGACGCGATGGCCGTAGTCGCATAGCGGCCAACGGTACGTGAACAGCCCCGACTCAACGCCAGTCTCCTCGCCGCGGAAATATGCGTATTCATCAGTAATCCCTTCGGGATAGTTCTGTATTTTATCCTCCGGGGATATCAATTGGGGTTCCTTGCCGCATCGTTCCAACGTCGGCTTGTCGGAGAGACGGATCAGCGTCACAGGGTCACCTCGTTCCGTAAAAAGGAGCAACGTGCGACGGCTGTGAGACTGGGCGACACGGCACAGTAGGGCGCATGGCGCTATGCTTGTCCAACTAGCCTTTTGTGCGCTTCCCTCATCGAGCCTCAACAACTGAAGGTTATCATTTGCCCTAGCGATGATCTGATTATTGTCCGAAAGGTAGATACCCGCTACCCCCCCCGCATTCGTAGGCAACGACAGAGATAGGTTCACTTCGCCTTCAGGCGTGAAACGCACGATATGTTGGCTGCGACTAGCCTCGTTTCGCGTGACGAGACCGGTGCGCTCTCGAATGGTGAAGGCCAGCAGAATCCGATTCTGACCGTCGATAGCAATTGCTGGTACGTTAAAGTCGCCACGTTCTTTGGGTTCCCAGCCGTAGTCGCGAAGATTGATTGTGAAAGCCGCTGCACTCCGAGATTGGCCTAGAACTGGCCTAACAATCGAGATCAAGATTGCCACAACAATTAAGAGTCGTTGATATCTCAATCCAAAGTACCTTGGGTTTTCATTGGAAAATAGGTACGCTCGGATTGATGTTGCCGATGCCGAAATCAATCAATCCATGTAAAAGGAGTCCCAGCCCGTAGCCCCAATTTGCCCCTACCGTATCCAGATGGAACATATCGTTGTTGTAATGTATGGCATCGAAGCTCCCATATCTGCACATCAACTCACAGCCGCCAGTGTCCCAAGCACCTTGGCGAACAAAGTCAAGGCTGGGATCGGTTTGCTCGTCTGGCGCACCTGGCACGGGCACCCACGTGAAGTCGGCGTGGCCGCCCTGGGTGCCATTGTATTGCAGGCTGGCATAGATAGCGTCCCAGTTTGATCCATCAGCACTGCTGCTCGCATTTGAGATCGCGTCAGCGAGCGCCTCCCGCTGCACCTCAACCATCTGGTTAATCAAGGTTTCAAATTGGCTGTTTGTATAGAAGCTCCCATTCCACTCGTTCAAGCCCTGTGCGATATTACTAAAGTTCACGTAGCCCTGCGCTCCTCCAGCTCCCGCGATAAATTGCACGAACTGGGTGTTGGCGAATCCGCTACACGCGTTGTTCGGGCACTGCACGGTGGCATCGGGGCTAGCCATCCCACAGTCCTCGTCGAGACCGTCAACGTTGCAGGTGCCGGAAACACTGCCGGGACCACTGCCAGACAGGCAACGCGCTTGAACGACGGTACCACTAGAGGGACAGGGATGGTCAGGGACAATCACCCCCCGCAGGCCGGGACCGAGGTACGCAATCAGCCCGCTTGGGTCCACCTCACTATTCGGGTTTGTCGGGTAGGCATACTGGTTCCATCCAAAACCAGCAGGATCGGGGGAGAGGAATCGACTTTGGATGGCAGGTAACTCCCGGTTTGGAGTGTCGTACATGCCGGCGAGAATATCCTGCGTGCTGCCGCCGCCGAACATTGTCCATGGCTGGTTCGTCCCGCCAAACACATCGAACACTTCTCCGTAGGGAGCATAAGCGCGATCAGTCTCTACCGTTGTTCCCCTGGAAACAAGTCGAGCGTTCCCAACCCAATCCTTGTGCATCCAGCATGTCGGGCAGGCCGTGCTGTTGTAAAGCGTGCCGCCGCCCGGTCCGGGAAAATAGCTGTAGAGATAGGTCTGGCCATTCATGAACGCTGTCTTGCCAAGTTGCGTATACCAAATTTCCTCTTTAGTAGAACCATCGTCGATTTCGACGACGCGGCCAAGCGCGTCGTAAACGATGCAATCGCCGTTGGTCGCGCAGCCTGTACCACTCATGTTGACGGAGGCCATTTTACTGAAGGGGTTCCAGGTGTAGGCATTCGCGCCGTCGTTGGTCACATTACCGTCAGAGTCATAGGTGCAGCCGGTGCAGGTGTAGTGGTTTGTTGTCTGCGAGTAACCGGGGTTCCAGCTGGGAAGACCAGAACCTGTTTTTGTTAAGTTATCGTAAGGATCATTGAATCCAAAAGCTTGGCTCCACGTGCCGCCTGCGCCAGTGCAGTAAAAGCCAATCAGCCGGTTCAGGTCGTCATAGCCAGTGCCAGACTTTAGCGAAGAGTTGTAGTCGCAGGTCATCGAGCCGCCAGAGTTGAAATCATCTGTAATTACCAACGATTTCAGAGAGCCGATGGAATTCCAGCTCAAGACTCCGGTGTCAGTGTTCGATGATCCCGAACCAACTTGGAATTGGTATTGCGTCATGTTCAAGGTGTTTGGATCGTAGGTGTAATTGTCGACGCCCTGCGTGGATCCCGCAATCGTAATTGCCGTGGGCTGGCCTGCGGGATTGAATGTGACACCGCTGGCAGCCACGATCTGATAGCCGCCCGCATACATCGAATTCCAGCGGCCCCCGCCGTCTAACGTATAGGTGTCGGTTGTGATCGACGGGCTGGCAAGAGTCAGCTCATCGACAGCCCCGTTGCCGAAGAACGTAGCAGTAGCCTCGTAATAACCGCCAGAGTTCGGCGTAGATTCCCATTGCGTAGTCTGGTGCCCATCCTTGTCATAGGTCCACCAAAGATCGGTAGTGAGCGTCGAAGACGTATGGCTGGCGACGGCAGTGCAGGAATCGGTTGTAGCCTCGACCATGCGTCCGTACTGGTTGCTGAGCGTAATTCCCGTGGGAACCGTCCCGGTGTATCCGCCGGAAGCGGTTCCGTTCCCCTCCCCATTATCGTAGTAAAACCAGCGACAGGTTGTACCGTTATTCGCGTTTATCCCCGTGACTCGATTCAGTGAGTCGTAGGAGTAGCAGAGCAGGTTTAGGTTTGGATCTTTCACTGAAGCGAGTTTGCCGCTCACGCCCTGCCACCCCGACGGGCAGGAGGTGTTTTGGTCGTACTTGTAGGTCCACGTTCCGCCTTCCGGTGTGGTTTTGCTCGTGAGACGCCCAAGGCCGTCAGTCACGGTCGTACGACATTGCTGACTTCCGCTCGGTCCTCGGCAACTCTTCACAGTTCGGCTTCCTGTCGCGGAGCTGTAACTGACCGTTGTCACGATTCCATTGTTACCGCCAGTCCGTTGGTTACACGACACTTCTCCACTGACAACGCTCGAAATAGCGCAAGTGCTAGTCAACCATCCAGCACCGTTGTATTCGCTCTCCGTTCCTTTCGTATTTTCGCCGGAAGGGGCCGGACCCAAAATCGAAGTTACGTCTCCTTCATCGTAAGTAGTCTTGACAACTGCATTTGACCCGGTTTGCGTCAGGATGCTTTCGAAAATTCCACCAGAGAGAACTTTACCGCTCGCCGTGGGGCCATAAGTCGTAGGGCACTGGGAACCAGAACTCTGAGAGCATGGATTTGTGGTCTGCACGCTCGGAATGACACCGCTAAATGAACGATAAGTACTCACAGTGTCGTAATTTGAAGCAGACGGGCCTTGCTGCTTCTGCACATTGATCGTGCGTCCGTATCCGTCAAGCGTGGTAGTGATGTTGTTCACCGAGGTTCCGAATGAGAAATCCGAGGTGAGACTTGTCGCCGAGTAGGTCTTGAACACTTCATTGTTCAGCGGGTCAATGATTGCCATGACGCGCGACCAGGGATCAGCTACGGTCCCGTTGCAGCTTGTCCCTGTCGTGTTGTTGTAGCAGTAAAATGTGTCGTTGCCGCTGGCGTCCACTTCTTCGGTCTTCACTCCGCCGTAGCCGTTCCAATAAGAATAGGTCGTCAGGCCGCCCTTTGTTCTTGATGTAGCAAAAGGGTACTGGGTGCAGCCGGAGCAGTCTGTGTAGTAGCTCGAACTGTAGGCAAAGATCGTCTGGTTGCAGTTTGCATCGTACAACGTCGAGGGCGTTCCGTTGGCCTTGTAGGAATTGCTCGTGGTGCAGCCGACGAAGCTTGTGCCGCCGTCAGGCGAATACAAGGCCGTCAGCAAATTTCCGGTGCCGCTGTAGGTGTACTTGCTGTCTCCTACCGTATTGCCGAGGATGGCGGTCGTGAAGGAACAGACTTTGTTGTTGATCGTCGCGCCGATTCCGCTGCAATTCCCAGAACCATTTACAGCCATCGTGTTCGTGGTCGCCACGAGTGGCGACGTGCCGCCAAAATCATACTGAGCCGAATAGGTGACGTTCCCATACCTGTCGAAGGTCTGGTAACTCTCAGACGCCGACAAGCCATTAGGAGAGGTGAACACAGCCAGTTGCGTAATCGGTTCCCTCACCAACGCTGTGGGGCAGGAACTTACCGTTGGAGAGGCTCCAGCGTTGTAACAATAGGTGACTGTATTCGTGGCCGTACTACTATAGGCTGGGGCCGCGACTGTGCCCGTATTCAGGAAATACTGCATCTGGGTCAGCACCGTCGTGTCGGCGTCCACGGCTCCAGTCGAGAACGTGTAGATAGTTTTATTCTGGCCAATGTCTAGCACGGTGGTTGTGCTCCCAAAGCTGCTGAGGCCGCTCACCGTGAACGTCACCGTGCCGTCCGAAGTCTTCCGCGTCATCGAGTTCGGCATACCATAGGTGCAGTTGTACCCATAGGGAGCTGTTGTTGCACCGCCTGGATTGTAATTAAATTTCACCGTGCCACCGCCGCGCTCGGTGATTTCAGACAGTCGCCCGGTGTAGTTTGTGGAGGTGACCTCGTTCGGCTCCCAACCCAGGAGTATGTCGCTGCCATCGAGGAAAGAAATCTTCGTCGTGAGTCCGGGACCATAGGACGTGGCTGGATAGTCAGTCTGTCCAGAACAACCGAACGATGTTTCCAATGTCGCGCTTGTAAGAGTCTGGCTTTCAGTTTGTGTATTACCGAGCGAATCGAACCACCCGAGTTGACCGTTCGCACTCGCGTTTATGGTCAACGCTTCCATCCCCATTGTGTCGGTGAACTCTTTAGTGCTGGAGGAATAGGTGATTTCATTGGGACTGGATTGGGCATCCTGAATAGCTTCTGCTGTCAGGGTCATGCCACCGCTTGAAACCAGTGTGACGCCAGCCAGCGTGGTGTTATTGAAGGGCTCGTATGTGCTGCCGTTGATCGTGATCGTCCATCCCGTCCCGTCAGCAACCTGATCAGTGAGAGTGCTGGCGCAGGTCGAACCCGTCCCGGAGGAAGGCACGAAAACCTGGTCATCTGGCGGAAGGGGGTGGGTGGTCCCATCCGGCGTCTTCAGAAAGAGCTCGGAATACACTACGGCCGGTCCAGTGCCGTACTGACTTGGGCAGGTGCTGATACCGTTATAGTTGCCCCACAGCAACTGCGTGTAACCAAATGGCGAAAGTATTCCGTCAATGACGGGAGCAATCGGAAGCGTCACGATACCTGGAATGAGCTCGCCAGTAGCGAAGGAAGTGTCCCCCGCCTCCAGAGCAGCCCTGAACGGAAAAGCTCCCGACTTCGACATCACCGGAACATTTAATGACACGTTCAAATTCTGCAGGTTTACGCAATCATATTGTCCGCAAATCTGGGGAACGAACGATGGTTGGCCGCCTTGTGCTGCGGCAAGCCCTACGAAAGAGAGGAATGCTGCTGGCACCAACCGCGCTAACAACAAGAAAAGGTGCCCTTGTTCTCTCCGCCAACCAACACTTGCTCGTTTCGCTCTCCGCGCGGAAGCCTTCCAAGGCAATGCGCTCCAGTGGGTGCGGGTCATGCGAAACATGGATGACGTGGCGACGAACAAGTGAAAAGACGGGAGCGACTTCGCAATGCGGGACATGTGGCTTCCTCCTGACGAAATGAACAGACTGGCCCCTCCGGCCCGTGCCGGGTTACCAATGCGACTACATGTCCGCACTTGTGCGCCGCGTGCGAATCGCGGACGCAATCCATTCACACTTCAAGGGAAGCAGCGATCCGAATCATCGACGGAACCTAATTCCGTCGCCCCCTGCGAATCCAGTTCGCTGATTTTCCGGGTACGTTACGCTCGGTCGCTTGTGGAAATCAAGACAATTTTTTTTATGAACTGTTCTTTTCAGCTTATCCGAGGGTGGGCTTACATCGGCTCATTTTATCGCCCACAAAAGCAAAACATTCAACTGCTGGGTCTTCACGCAGAGATAGCTGTTTACTCTCTCTTGGTCTTCCCACACCTACTGTCGCAAGCGGCTCAGCGTGCACGCTGGGCAAAGCTAAAGGCGCAACGGAAGAAGGCGGCATAGACGTTTTGTGTTGCGCTTCCCCCAGGTGCGCGCTCTTAATTGGGCGCGCATTTTTATTTGGGCAATGCCCCATGGCTCGATCTGCCATAATCTCCCAATGTGCGGACGCTATCGACTTTCGCGGAGGAAGCAGCTTGTCGAGGAATATTTCGAGAGCGGGGGAGAAGACGACTGGGTTCCTCGATACAACGTTGCCCCGACTCAGCCCGTGCCAATCATTCGCCAGAACCCGAAGGAGCCTCGCCGCGAATTGTCTCTTGTCCGTTGGGGTTTGATTCCCTGGTGGGCTAAAGATCGGTCTGGAGCTGCTGCGATGATTAACGCAAGATCCGAGACAGCCGCAACTAAGCCTGCATTCCGCGATGCGCTAAAGCTTCGGAGATGCTTGGTGCCAGCAGATGGCTTCTACGAGTGGCAGAAAACAGGCAAGACCAAGCAGCCGTACTGCTTTGAGGTGAACGAGGGCCAGCTGTTTGCGTTTGCAGGCGTATGGGAGAGATGGAAAGATCCGTCCGGGAAAGCCTTGGAGACGTGTTCGATTCTGACCACGACACCCAATGCCGTGACTTCAGCAGTCCATGACCGGATGCCCGTCATTCTTGATCCCGACTGTTACGATCTGTGGCTTGATCCGGGAATCCATGACATGACCGCAGTGTCCGACATGCTGAAGCCGTTCGATGCTCGGCTGATGCGATGTTATCCCGTGAGCAGCCGGGTCAACCACGTAGCCAACGACCATGAAGGATGCTCGACACCTGTCCAGCCAAATACAGTTCAAACGCAAACGAGTCTATTCTGATATGCCGAAGCGACCAGTAAGGAAAGAAGCATCCGTCACACTGAAAGGCTGGCAACAGATCTGGCTGCGCGTTTTCGGTCGAATGACATCTCCTACGTTCCAATATCTATCAAGGACTTTCGTTTAGGCTGCAATCTAGACATTTTGATGCTTCGACCAGACCAACCGGGTCAGACGTTAATGCAATCTGGGGATATTGATAATCGGCTGAAGACGGTTTTCGATGCATTGCGGATGCCGGTGTCAGGAGAGCATGGTGAATCGGATGAAGACAGTAAAGAGACTCCATTCTTTTGTCTATTGGAGGACGATTCGCTCGTGAATCATCTGTCGGTCACTACCGACTTATTGCTTGGTGTTCAGGATAAAAATGAAGTGCGGCTGGTAATTACAGTCAAACTGTGGCCGATGACAGGCTTGATTTCCACACTCGGGATATTCTGAGAAGCTTTGCTGCCTTGAACAATTGCCGATCGCGCTACAATTTATCCACCATGAAATACTTGACGCTGGCGGTGCTCTTGGCAGTCATGCAGACACCTGCATCAGCTCCACGGAAGCCAGCCAACCCGCAAACTCGCAACACTCAAAACACAGAATCCAGACAGGCACAAGATAAACGTCAGGCCCCATCCGATGCAGATGCAAAGCAGACCATAGTCGTACGAGAATCTCCTTCCATGCCGAAAGCTGGCAAAGACCCGTGGGACAAGGCTTATGTAATCTTCACTGGCGTTCTGGTCATCATCGGGGCGGTAGGTGTTGGGTGCGCCATAGTAACCCTCTGGGCTGTCAGGGCACAAGTCACAGTCATGGCCGAGCAGCGCCAAGTGATGATGGGACAATTGCGAACGATGCAAGAGCAAATTAGCGAGATGTCGGTGCAAAGCGGGATATTGCAGGAATCAGTAGGCGTTGCCCGTAGTGCGGCCAAGGCAGCTCAAGATGGCGCTACTGCCGCGAAGGAAAGTGCTGATGCTGCCCAAAGGAATATTGCACTGGTCATCAACAAGGAACGAGCTAGGTTGAGAATTGAACAACCCGTGCCTTTGCCGATCAAACCGAATTCTAATGTGGTTATTACCTACAGCCTCTCGTACTACGGGTCTACTCCGGCTTTTGGGGTCGATACCGAAGTCAACACCCTGATCAGCGAGTCCAAAGATTCCCCCAAAGACGTACATCTTAAACAACGAATCATTGGACTCCCTGCCGTCGTATCCGCCAAAGATATTCTCCCTTCGTACATGTCCATCGTATACAACATGGGGGATGCTATGAAGATTACCTTGGATGACGATATCTTTCGCAAACTTAAGGAAGGGAAAATGTTCGTTCATTTCTGGGGTTTCATCAAATATCTGGACTTTTTCGATCAACCAAGAGAGACGACTTTCCGCTATCGCTGGATACCGGCGGGACCAAGAGAGAATTGGGAACGATGGGAAAAGTACGGAGAGCCAGAGGACAATCGCGAGACTTAGCAACGACCCCTCCGATATTCCTCTTGGTTAAATTCCTTCCCAACAGGTCCCTATCCAAAACCTGTTATTATCTTCAGCCGAGGGGGCAACAAAATCATGGGAAATTTGTCTGTGGTGGTACGGCAGTTGAGAACCGAGCGCGAACGAGCACAGAAGGAGGTTCTTCGCATTGATGCAGCACTTTTGGCTTTGGGAAATCCAAGCATCAACGGGTCGAAGCGAGGCAGGCACAGCATGTCCGCTGCTGCGCGTCGCAAGATCAGCTTGGCGCAGAAAGCACGTTGGGCAAAGCAGAAGGCGAAGCCTCGCCGCACGATGTCCGCTGCTTGACGTAGACGTATCGCGGCAGCGCAACGCGCACGCTGGGCGAAGGCTAAGGCACAACCGAAGAAGGCAGCTAAGCGTACCCCTACGCGATTCCGCTTAGGTCTGAAAACGGCTCAATCAGAGTTACGCGTCCAGCACCGCCATCTGGAGCTTGGAGCGATTCTCCAACACCAACATTAGCCAAGGCCATGGATAGAGAACCGCGAACATGACGGCCCAGTAGTGGGCCTCATGCGGAATCTCATACCAGTATCGCATCAGTCTGCCAAGCAGCCCCACCCAGCTAGCGACGAACATTACCGATTACGAAGGCGAGGGTGACCCGCCGTCGTGCGTCACTTGAGGCCAATATCTTCATAGCGTCCCTTTTCCATGTAACTCAAATACCTGCTGAACCCGGCGCCCAACCATCTTCAGTGAAGGACCAGATGTGTCGTCGTTGCGAATGCGATGGTAGCGGTCGTCATGAGCATCCATGCGGTCTTGCTCTTTTCGTTCCACAACTGCACCATCAGTGCCAAGAAAAGGCCAGCCAAGAAAACTTCATCTAAGCGAACCTGAGAACCTAGATTCCGCCAGTCGCGTGAAAGATGGTTGCAAAATTCCACAAAGGAAGCTAGGAAAACCAGACTCATGACGACAGACATTCGTTTTTCCATAAAATCTTCACTTTATTGGCAGACTGAGTTGTAGGCCTGTTCTTCAACTTTACTAGTTCGTTGTCATGCCGTACTGTCTCGCATGAACCCATTCTGGCCCAATGCCTGCCATGAACTCCGCTTTCTTTGACAGCGTCCAGGGTTTCTTGAAGAGAAGATCGATATCCCACTCTGTCGCGTGACGCCTGAAGAGCGGCGTGACTCCAGCCTCAAGCTCCAACCAATTCTCTATCGGCGTAACTTCAACCGCGACCGTGGGGCCAAAACTCGCACCGCTGCCTGTCACACTCTGCGCGGCGGCTCCGCCGACTTCGAGAACTGCGGCTGATTCTTTTTCGTCCGCCTGAGCCAAGGCATTCCCACAGAAGAGACACAAGAACACAATCAACACCAATCTTTTTGAGTTCAGAATTCGCCCTGTTTTCAAGACTTGCGCCCCTCAAGTCTTTCGACGGTTACTTTATCCCCTGACGAAAAGGTGATCAGGTCATCGTGTTCTGGGGAAATGCTTCGTACTGCGAGTTGCAATTGCCGCATCTGGCCTGTAGTCGTGCTCTCCGTGAGAAAAACCAAGCCGTAAAAGAATCTCCAATCCCGCCCCTTGCGCCAGTCATGGTCTCGATAGGTATCGACGAATTTTCTGTCGGCAGTCACGATCAGACATTTCCGACGTACAGCTTCCTCAATCACTTCTGGATCACCCGTACCGCTGATGCCCAGGTCGGCTACCGTGTCCACGGTAATTTTCCTGCCGAATGCTTTCTTGAGTTCTGGGCTAAGATTTTCATCCAAGAGAACCCTGAGCTTCGCCACTTACTCCTCCTTCATCGCACTGTCTGCATCTCTGTGTTATAGACTACGTTCATGGAAAGCGATCTCATTCTGCAAGGGACGGCCACAGACACGATTTGGGCGATGGCATCGCCCGATGGGACGATAGGTCTATGCTTAGATTCTGGCGAAGCTGGAATGGTCTCGCTGACGCGAGAGCAAGCCCGTGCTGTAGTGGCGGCGCTGCAAACGATGCTTCAAGGGTAGCTCCCGCCTTGCCCCGTCGATCATTTCACGTTCTTCTTTTTCTTCGAGTTGGCTTTGCGCTTTGATTTAGCGATATCCTTCGACAGCCCCAGTGTTGTGATCTCATCCTTCGTCAACCCCGCGTTGACAAGGATTTCCCGTATCTTCGGCCAACCACCTATAGCCGCTTTGGCGATGCTGAACAGCAACCACACATGGCCGAGCGTTTCCCAGACATCTTTGGCTGGAATCCCAACCACTCTGTATGCACGCTTAACTCGGACATCAAAGCGAACTTCCACACCTTGCTCAGATAAATCGTCCTCAATCTTGCGGAGTTTATTGCTCAGCCGCTTCGGCACACGAACTACGCGAGTGATCGCCACGGTATCTCCGATCAGAGAATTTGCCGCTTAACGTTTCCCCGCTGCATCTTCAGTCGTGAAGTCTGCCATCAGGTTGTGCCGCTGAAGAAAGTGCATCAGTCGAAGTTCCGTCTGGGCGTCTATTTCATCGATTGTGAAGACGTATTGAAGTTGAGTCTGTGGGTCTACCTTCATGCAATCTCGCAGTTCGCTGCTCCACTTCTGGAGGACTACAACATCAGGAAGTTTCTCAGATTCATGCATAAGCTGGTAGTCCCAGAGCCGCTGGTCTGCTTGACACTGTGCGACTGTCGGTGCGTGTTCGACTTGTCCGACGAGTGACGCCGTGAGAAGCAAGCCACTGAGAACGAGAAGACGCTTCATCATCCCTCCAGTCGAATTCTATTTCTTCCGCACTTCCTTCTCTGACTTAATGCGGTAGCCTGAGATGAATGGTTCCTTTTCCTGTTTGGTCGGAGCATTACTGGCGAAGATGATGAAGTCAGCGCCGACTGTGACCACATAATACATGTGCGAGTGTACCTTGACGCATTCGATGGACTTGTGTGGAGTGGGCTCACTGGCGATGACTTCGACACATTCAAGAACGTACTGGACGTATGCATCTTTGTCCTGTGTGTATCCTTCGACGGTGATTCTCGTGGCGGAACATTTGCCTGCCGAGCACCAGTCGGGTGCGTCGGCCTGCGAGACGCTCGTGACGTGAAACGTGACCTTCTTGTCCTGGCTCACCGCTCTCGCAGAGAACGCGAGGAGAACGATTGATGTCGCAATGCAGTTCGACAACCCTAGCAAAACCGACAAGAAGCGACTTGCCATGAGACCTCCAGTCGGCTCCTGACAAACTCTAGCACAACTGTGTATCCTGCTCACGGGACGCATCAAAGATGAAAAGCATTTTAGTTCTCATCATTGCGACGGCTTCGCTCGGATTCGGGCAAAGTAAGCCACACGCCCCACTCAGCCAGCAGAAAGTATGTGCTGAGGAAGCGCGTAAGGCGTTCAACAAATCATTCAAAGCGGAACAAGACGGCGTGTCCTACGAGTTCACCAGCCACTATGATGCCCAGAACAGTGTGTGCTACGTCCTTGTTCACGGCAGCGGGGCCGCACGCCCCAGCGGGACTAACGGCAGTCCCAGTCCTTACGTATCGTATTCACTGTTCGATGCCATTGAGGGGAGAACTTATGGAGAGTACGTCTGGATTAACTCAACGCAGAAGAAATACTGGGAAGTATCCCCGATGATGTGTGAGGTGAGACCTCGTGGCACCGATAAGATGCTGTGCCACTCAGACGATGAATTCGACCAACTCATCGACAAGTATTTCGGCATTGGCAGGTGAGTGACTTTCGCCGAAGGGTTAGCTAGGCTTGGTGGGTGAGTGCTTGCGAGTCAGTAGGATTACGAGGTAGATGAACGGCAAGGGAATGATGGCCTTCAGAGAGACGCTTCCGAGTCCGAATATGCCGCTCCAAGGTGGGGCGAACGACGAATACCAATCTCCTGCCAACTCATCGGCAGCAAAAAGAAGTAGAAACGCGCAACATGCTCCGACTTTCAGCCAATAGTGTTTCGCAACCATTGAAGCTCACCAAGGGAGTTCCCGCAAATTCGTCCAGTGGATAGGTTCCTCGAAGCGTAGCTTGTGCCCAGCCCCACAGAGAGCGGCATCCGAAAAATGCCAGCTTGTTCGAGCGGCTAACGGTCTCCAAGTTCCTTTGTCGTCGCCGAGGATTGCGTGGACTACTTTTAGGGCCTCGCAGTTTTCCCCATCGCATTCGACCTCTATGGCAACGAGATGGCATTCGCCCTCTTGAAATAGGTTTGGTTTATCGACGTAAAGTCCCCCTGTCGCCTCGTGTATTGAATAGGCAGACACAACCCCACACTCGGGACATACCACGTTTACGGGCGAATTAGTTCGTCGGCGAGGACTGCCATCTATCTCTGATGGGCCAGAATAGGGCACTGGAATCAGGTGCATGTTTGGACATGGGAGAAACCAGTGAGGATACGCAAGACTCATGCGGGGATTCTATCAGCCAAAATGCACAGGAGAAATAGCCAATCGCCTTATCGCATTGAGCGCTCAGAACAATCCAGCTTGAGTCTCAGGCGGTTCCACAGGCTTTGAGCACCCTTCATCGTCATTCGTAACGTGATTGACTCGGTTGCTCACTGGATAAGACTTCATGAGCCGTGCGTCAAACGGCTGCAGCATGTCGGCGACGACCTTGACATCTTGCATCCCTGGATCGAGCCACAGATCATAGCAGTCGGGATCGAGGATGACTGGCATACGGTCGTGAACGGGTAAGGCCACAGCATTCGGGGTCGTCGTCAGGATCGAGCATGACTTCACCCACTGCCCACTCGGGTCCTTCCAACGATCCCACAGCCCCGCGAACGCGAACAATTTCCCAGCATTGACTTCAAAGCAGTACGGCTGTTTCGACTTGCCAGTTTTCTTCCACTCGTAAAATCCGTCTGCGGGAACGAGACAGCGCCGAGATTTCATCGCATCGCGGAACGCAGGTAAGGTCGCAGCCGTCTCCGACCGTGCGTTGATCATTCTCGCAGCGCCAAACGCATCCTTCGCCCACGATGGGATAAGCCCCCAACGGACTAACGACATTTCGCGGCGGGGTTCCTTCGGATTCTGGCGGATGATCGGAACGGGCTGAGTCGGGGCAATGTTGTATCGAGGCACCCAGTCGTCTTCTCCAGCGCTGTCGAAATACTCCTCAACAAGCTGCTTACGTCGCGACAGTCGATAGCGTCCGCACATGAAATTTACGGTCTCAGAATCTCAATCTCCAGTTTTAACCTGTGCCGTAGATTGTCGAAATTGATCTCCACGCGGGTGAGGGGATAAGACTCCGCAACACCCGTCGGAGATTCCAGCAAGGTCACGTAAAACTGATCGCAGTTCACCATGATGCTTCCCTCCGCCCACGGACGCTCGCCGACTCCCACACGCCACGGTGTTCTCTCGATGACAGTAATTTTCTTGTCCTTCCAAGCCAGGATTCTAGCGGACTTGTTGTTGCGTTGCGTTATCAGTTCTTCGTACTGCTCCCCCGAGGCTTCAAGACTTTCGGAGCCTCTTCGGATGTATGCCAATCCTGCGAAGTGGGGCCGTAGCTCGCTGCCTGGAATGATGACCGCGAGCGCTTGCCGTCCATTCTCGGTGATGATCTTCGTCACATACTGAATTCTTGGATATACCTTCTGCATCTGCGTGTTGAATTTCTTCTGAATCGCGTCCAGGTTTTCCTGCGGGGTTTGAATTTCCCCCTTGTCTGTGACTCCAATGAATTACGAAACCCCAAGTCCAAGAAGGCACGAGAGGCTTTCCGAACCAAAATGGACTTTATTTGCGGCGTGGAGAAGCAACCGCCTCAAGGTTCGCAACCGGCAAACCCGGACCCGCTAAACGCTAGCGGTGCTGACCCGCAACCGCAGCCTCAGCCTTGACTCCTTGTCAGTTCAAGGTTCCAATGCTCATTTACCAGACACCAATGTCTGGAATCGTCTGTGCAAGCAGGACGAGGACCCTGCTCAGGTACTCCAAACGCTCTCTGCGAAGGGAGCCACCTTCGTTTTGAGTCCTCACACTATCTACGAGCTCGCCCGCACATTCACTGGCTCCAAGCCAACCAGTAAGGAACAAGCGATCAAGTTTTTCTCTTACATCAAGAAATTCCTCGATGCCGGTATTCCGTGCTCGAAGCAGTTGATGAACCTGGTCGGCGATGAGGCGGTTGCATTCGGGCAGGGCCAGACCAGTATCAATCCCTTGTTGAGCGATCAAGACCGTAAGGTGTTATGCGAAGAGGTCGATAAGCTTGCTGCTGGCAATTTGGAGGCACGCGTACCCGAGTTTATCCAAAAACGCACAGCCTTCGCTGCGGAGACGCGCCAGGATCAGAGGAACCACTTCGACGGTCGGCCAGAGTTGAAACAGCATCTGCTTACGGTAGCCGAGGGTGATCTTCCAAACTGGCTACCTGCCGAGACCATGACCGCATCCGGCGTCGCGATCATATCGAGCCACCTGGAGCGGATTGCAGGAGGTTCTAGGCCGCCTGCCAGCTGGTCACTGGCGTTTCTCCAATCTCCGGTGTCCGTCGCTAGCAGTGGTGTCGTGCGCGCCGACTTGTATTACAACTGGCGAGCCGCAAACCGTGGTTCCAACCCGCCGGATTTGATGGATGACATGCTCCACGTACTTCAGGCGATCTACTGCGGACTGTACGTCACCGAAGAACCGAAGCAAAACCAGTACGCTAACTTACTGCTTACGGCGGCAACCCGTGTCGAAATCTACGATCATGCCCAAACCGTGAGCAAATGGCTTGAAAACTTACCCTAAACCAGCGTCCAAACCCTAGCTTGACATTTCTGTCCCTGAGCGTCCATGAAGGCATTGTGTAATCACACGACTGCACGGCGCATAAAGGAGAGGCCCACTTCTGGCACACCGTATTTAGAGAATGCAGTCATTCATGGCTTCATTCTAGAATTCACGGCTGATCGGCCGTAAGGGGAGTCGACTGTCGTTTCGCTGATTACGAAGTAAGAGTTAGCTCGCGGCCACTCAGTTGTGATGCACCGAGAGAGCGCCACAGCTTGGCACACATCGGGCACAGAACCCAGACGGCATAGCCTAGATTCCTACACTGTCTTGATAGGCCCCGGGTATTGTGCCACTAAGGAGTCGGTGGTCAACAGCGTTACACCCTCGACAGTCGCCTGTGCCACTAGGACCCTGTCGAAAGGATCCTTATGAATCAGCGGCAAACTCTCAGTGGCAACGACGTGATCGCTGATGATTGGTAACTCGCTGTACCCGTTGTCCAAGAGGCCGCGGCGCAGCAGCCGCGCATCTACCTTGAAATCTTCCCGGCCCAACCCGCGCTTAATCGCCACTTCCCATAAACTAGCCGCACTGAAAAGAAGCTCGTTGTCCGGATTGTCGATCAAGGTTCGAGCTTGTTTTGAAAGTCGCTTGGGTTCACCGGCGGCCCACAGAAGAAGATGCGTATCCAGCAGCAGTTTCATGCACCACCGTCGAAGATTCGCTCGATCTCCTCCTTACCCATGCGGTCAAAGTCGTCCGGCACTGAGATCTGCCCCGTCATGAAACCGAGCCGCCGTACCTGAGCACCGGTTGGAGCACTGAGGGCAGTAACCTTTACGACCGGCTTACCCGCCTTGGCAATTACGAACGCCTCACCCTTCGAGGCCTCTTCTACGAGTCTTGAAAGCTGAGTCTTCGCTTCGTGAATGTTTACTGTTTTCATAATGTTCGAAATGAACTTAGTTTCATTGGTTTAGTCTATCATCGATCTCGCAGGATTGCAAAAACACAAGGTGGACCCCTGTGTTTTCGGCAGTACATGGGTTGCTAACTGCCGGAGAGCTTCCAGTCGCCGAATTGGACACACAACTAGCACGCGCCCGTCTGAAACTTTTCAGTATCCATGCGGGTCCTACCCGTTAGCTGGCTGATGGAACGCAAGTCGGCTCACCATTCGTGTGTCCGCATTCGACTTGCCGATCGAGCGCAGTTCTCGCACACAATTGGCACAACCATTAACAGCAAAAACCTGGGGCAATTCGGTTGACATGTTAAGAACATGAAAGTATGCTTGTAACATGGCAAAGATGATTCAGCTGCGCAATGTACCTGATGCTCTGCACCGTGGCCTCAAAGCTCGCGCTGCGATGGCGGGTATGTCACTTTCGGACTATCTGTTGGCCGAGATCAAGGAAATCGCAGAGCGGCCGACGCTGGCGGAGTTGCGGGAGCGCTTGCATACACGGAAGCCGGTGTCGGCGCAGATCGATACCGCTCACTTGGTTCGAGAAGAGCGCGAGGCGCGATGATTGTCCTGGATGCGTCTGCCGCAGTTGACTGGCTTCTTCAGACAGCTGCCGGGCAGAACATCGAGAGACGCATTTATTCGCATAACGAAACCCTACACGCGCCTCACCTTCTAGATCTCGAGGTCACGCAGGTATTGCGGCGCCTAGCCATGCAGGGGG
>Ga0209624_10000709_pt1 | contig 28858 bp, 17 predicted proteins | sample JacPinW_OM2H0_O1_FD_188565 | JGI IMG/M metagenome (GOLD analysis project Ga0209624, IMG submission 188565) | Forest soil microbial communities from Algoma, Ontario, Canada - Jack Pine, Ontario site 1_JW_OM2H0_O1 (SPAdes) (version 2) | ecosystem: Environmental > Terrestrial > Soil > Boreal...
ACCACCTACTACTACGTCGCCACCGCCGTCAATTCCAGCTCCGAAGAAAGCGGCTACTCCAATCAAGCCACCGCCGTCATCCCCAACCCCTAAGCTGCGGAAAACCTCAATTTTGCCTTCGCTCTTGGGTGGTGCATAGGTTCGGTGGTGCATAGGTTCACCGCTGCGATAAGAGCTTGTTCTCGATGACGGCTTAAGCCGCTGAGGGAAACTGCCGATGAATCACGGGATGACGGCTCTGGTTTCGTTCGAGAACCTGCTCTCGCGACCCGCTTGATCCACGGCCGTAACTACATAATAGTAAGTACGGCCATTATTGACCAAGTGATCGTCATACCGAGGCTCGGGAACGCCGGAAGCCAGTTTCACAAATGGCCCGCCCGACGTGGTGCTCCGATATACGTTGTAGCTGACGATTGTGCTTCCAGATGCGGCACGCGGCGCCTGCCAACTGAGCGTCACACTGTGCGGTCGTGCCTTGCAGCCCACTGTGAGGCCGACGCAGAGCACCGCGCAGAGCGCCAGGAGAGCTCGGACTGAGCTGCTACTCATGGATGGTTGCTGCGATCGCTGCCTCACCTCTACGCGATTGCAGCTCAACTTAATATAGTGGCTTCCGCGCCAAAGTCTGCTAACTCGAAGAGAACGTTACCGATTTTAGCCGCAACGACCCGGGTTGCATTTGGTTGCAACTGTCGCAAAAACTATCATTCTTGACAGAGGTAAACATAGGACATTAAATATGGGAGGCTCGCCGAATACATTGGGAAGCTGCCATCCCCCGCTACTCCCCCTCCCGAGTGTTCCGCCAAATATTTAAACCCACGGGGAGAACTATGAGCAATAGTAAGTGGTGGCTCGGAATGATAGCGATTTGCTGCCTTGTCCCCGCCGCGTTTGCAGATCGACACCGATGCGATCCACATGATCGAGACCACGACAGGAACTGTCCGCAGCAGGTTCCGGAAGGCGGCTCAGCGGCTGTTTATCTCCTGGGAGCCGGGCTCACATGTTTCGGTGCGATGTACCTCCGCTCGAAAACAGTGAAGACCATGCAATCGTAGATTTCATTTCACGCCACTTTAGCCGGCGAGAAAATAGGCCTACTTTGCCAGCGAACTTGCTCGCAAAGTAGGCTTATTTTTGTCGTTACCCGATCTCCCGCATCAAGATCTTCCTTCGTGTGCCCTTAGAGCCCCTTTGTGGTTAACGCTTTTGCAAACTGCGTCAATAACTCTGACGATCAGCCTAATTGACTCGGGCAACAGCACGCGATGCATTAGCCGGACGGGGCGACTCTGTCTGCCGCAGAATCCAAAGCAGCATCACCACCGCCAAAACCGAAATCACCAAGAAGACAACTCCTCCGTTGTGATGAAGCTTGCCATTGAGAAAACCAGGATCCACGCGAGTCCCCAGCTCTCCGATCGTAAAAATACGAAGTCCGTTCTTCGCCACCGATAACGGAATCGCCGCCGCAACCAGCAGCACCTTCCGCCACCATGAGCTCAGAAAAAGATGCGCCAAAACCAGCGTAGTGACGATCAACATCAAACTCGACCTTATACTGCTGCACTCGCGCGCCACTTCGATATCCAGCCCCGGAATCGACACTCGGATTCCGTCCTGCGCCACCGGAACCCCAGCCGCCCGAAACATGAGGCGCGCCGCCACCGCCGACTGCTGTTGCAAAAATTCCACGATCCATCGCAAAACAAAGTCAGGCATAGGAACGATCAACAAGAGAAAGCAAAGAGGAAACAGAAACCGCCAAAAAGTTCTAATTCCAAAACACAGCACGACGCCGCCGGTCCACCACGTCACCAACCCGAACATGGCAAGCGTAAGTCGAATGTCTTCGCCAGCCGAGACTATCCCCCATCTCGCGTAACCACCCGCAAACAACGCCATCACCAGGAGAGCCGCACCCGCGCCGTAGCTCGGCCGCTCGTGGGCTCGAAGCGTGATTGACTCCCGATCCGAGTCGATATGCCAATCCAAATAAATCATCGCAGCGCTGAGCGGAAGAATCAGCAGGATATGAGTGTAGGCATCGTTCCCCAGCGCCAGGCCGAGCGTCGCCAACAGCGCACGCCACCACAAAACAATCGAGGCCCCGCACAAAACCGCGAAAACCAGCCCTCGAGTTCGCGACGTCGTGCTCATGATTTCTGCGTCCCCGGTCTTAATCTAACATTCGCGGAAGAGCTCTCCGCGTCGCGAAGGTAATGCACATGATGGTCGTAGTTCGCAGATTCCGGCCGGCGGCGTCAGCCGCTCTTGAAAGGATTGAAAATCCGCACGTCCAGATGTTTGAAATCTCGTTCGTTTCGCGTCGCAACAATCAAGCGGTGAACTCGCGCGGTCGCGGCAATCATCGCATCTTCCAGCAACTGATCCGGCTTTCGGTCCATCATGCGGCCCCACTCGCGAAAGCACGGCGTATCCATCGAAAGAATCTGATAAGAACCAGCCAGTTGATCCGCCCATTGCTCGATCTCGCTGGCTTTCACCGGGTCTTGATGCCTCGTCCGCTCAATTCCTGCCTGCAGTTCGCCCAGCGTGACCGCCGAGAGAAACAGTTGTTCATCCTCCTGGTCACTCAACCAGCCAGCCACTGCCCCATGCGGATGAGGTTTGCGAAGCTCGGAAACAACATTAGTATCGAGCAGATATCGATTCACTTAAACGCCACTCCTGCGCGCCGCCGCGCCGTCCGCGCCCCCGAGAACAAGTTCTCCAACCGCGCCTCCGGAGCGAGCAACACGTCCTTAAGGCTGGGACGGGCCGCCCTTTGCAGCCGGTTCCATTCCTCGATCGGCACCAGAACGGCCGTCTCAATCCCGCGCCGAGTAACGACTTGCGGGCCCTTCTTGATGGTCGCATTCAAGAACTCGCTGAAACGCGCCTTTGCATCCTGCACTTGCCAAGAAGCCACGTCTCACCTCCTTACCCGATGGTATTGACTAGTCATCTAACTAGTCAATATTATTCCAGCCTAAAAAGTGTAGTGCCACCGTCCCGGCGGATGTCCGGTGGGCGTCCCGCCCCGCCGAGCAAGGACAACGAAGCCGACAGCACAACTCGCACGCATCTGAGCGCCACCCCTCGGAATCATGCGCCAGACTAGACACTACTCCATACTGAAGTCACTTGACTTCATCCCTTTTTCTGGGAGAATCCACCTAAAGGTTGTCGCAACCAACAATTTTCTCGGAGGATTGGCGTGCTTAAGTCACTGCTGTCGATCATACTGTCTTCGCTGCTGGCGGCCACGCCACTGTTCGCCGCTCCCGCCGATCAAACTGCCGGAGAGGTCAAGGCCCTCATCCCCGCGGCCTCGCGCAACGCACAATCGGTGAAGGTAAAAGACAGCCTCGCCTGGAACGATCTTCTCCAAACCGATGCCCAGGGACGCCTGCGAGCCGGCCTGACCGATGGCTCCATTCTCAGCCTCGGCTCGAACAGCGAACTCAAAGTCATGCAGCATGATGCTACCTCGCAGCAGACCTCCATGGAATTGAACTACGGCAAGCTGCGCAACCAGGTTGTCAAAATCACCAAGCCCGATGGCAAGTATGAAGTCAAAACGCCGAACGCGGTAATCGGCGTAGTCGGAACCGATTTCTACGTAGGCTATACCGGCAATCAAACCACCGTCATCTGCTACGTCGGCAAAGTCGCGGTCACGCCCGCCGCTGGAGCCAAAATCCTCACCACCGAGCACGCCGCGCCCAATCCGAGCAATGGATCAACGACCGCCTCACCGAACACGGTGACTCTTACCGCCGGCCAGATGGTTGTCATCGGTCCCGACGTTCCGCCCGGAGGCTTCCAGCCCAGTTCGACTCCGACCGTCGTGGCCACGGCGAGCATCGAAGATACCAACGTGCCCAACCCGCCGATAACCGCTGGCAAAGTCGCAACGCACACCGTGCGCAACATATTGATTGGCGTCGGCGTCGCCGCTGGCGTGGGCGTAGGCCTCGGAGTCGCCGAGACTCGAGGGGGCACCGCCCCCAACCCCGGCCCGGCTCGGTGACACAACGAAATTGTCCGTACAATTCCTGGCCGTTCGCGGGTAGATGATTGCCTTTCCGAGTCGCAGCCCAATGGCTCTCGCAGCAGGCTCACGCCGTCATCGCCATCGTTGTCACGGCCGCCGGCCTCGCCCTGTTCGCCTATTCCGGAATCGGCGGCAATCAGCGCGCCGGCTTCCTCTTTCTACAGGATGTCGAGCAGCGCACCCTCGACCTTCGTTTCGCCACCCGCGGCAAGCGCCCCTCCGACCCGCGCATCGTCATCGTCGGCATCGACGATAAAACGCTGCAAACCATTGGCTCCTACCCGCTGCCCCGCAGCAATTACGCCCAGCTCGTCCGCCAGCTGAAACAAGCCGGAGCCCGCGTAGTTGCCTTCGACGTAACCTTCCCTACCGCCGCCAGCAGCGAAGCGCTCGACGTCTTAGCGCAGGTGCGCAGCGACATCGCAACCGCGTCCTCGCAAAATAAAGCCCTGCAAAATAAGCTCCAGCAACTCGAGCAACAATCCGACGTCGACGCCCAATTCGCCGCCGCCCTCAAAAACGCCGGCAACGTCGTCCTAGGCCATCTTTTCCTAAGCGCCGACCGCTCCAAGTTCACCGACCCAAAACTAGCCGAAGCCTATTTCAACATCGCCTGGGCCAAGGCCTTCCCGCAAGTCTTAAAGGTAAAAGAGGGCAACCACGATTTCGATCTAAGCCAAGCCTGGATCCAAGCCCGCGGCCCCGTCGCCGCCGGAGTCGAAGCCAATCTCCCCAAGCTAGCCGAAGCCGCCTCCTCCTATGGCTTCTTCAACATCGCTCCCGACGCCGACGGCACCATCCGCCGCGCTCTCTTCATCATTCGCTATCAAGATCAGGACTTCTTCCCCTCGCTCGCTCTCCAGGCCCTGCGCCAATACGAAAACATCCCCGACCAGCAGATCGCCGCCTACATCGCCTCCGACGGCCTGGAGCGCATTCAATTCGGCGACCACGAACTCCATCCTTGGCAAAACGGCAGCGCCCTCATCAACTACGTCGGCCCCTATCACTCCTACAAGCACTACTCCATGGTCGACGTGCTCCGCGGCGCCGTCCCCGCGGATGCCTTCCTCGACAAAATCGTTTTCGTAGGAGGCACCGCCCTAGGCATCGGTGACCTGCGCAACACTCCCTTCGAAAAGCAAGGCTCTGGCTACATGGGAGTCGAAATCCACGCCAACATTCTCGACAACCTCCTCCACAGCGCCGAGCCGTCTCGCACTTTTCTGATCCGCGGCTTTCGCGAAGAAATCGTCGACATCGCCCTCATCATTTTTTTCGGCCTGGGGCTCGGGCTCTGGTTCGGCCACTCCCACCGCCCTCTCTTTTCCACCCTCACCGCAGTCATCGCCCTGGCCGCATTCTTCGCCTTCATCTACTACGGCTTCGCCCACTGGGGACGCTGGTACAGCTTCGTCGTCCCCGCCGCAACGCTCGTAGCCTCCTACGCTTCCATCACCAGCTTTCGCGTAATCCATGAAGAGCGCGAAAAACGCAAAATCCGCAAAACCTTTTCGCAATATTTGTCCCCCGGAGTCATCGGCCTCATCGAAAAAGACCCGCAAAAATACATCCGTCCCGGCGGAGAAGTCAAAGACCTAACCGTAATGTTCAGCGACATCCGCGACTTCACGTCGCTCTCCGAAGGCCTCACTCCCGACGAATTAGTTCACCTCCTCAACCAATACCTGAGCGCAATGACCGACATCCTCTTCGCCAACCTGGGCACGCTAGACAAATACATCGGAGACGCCATCATGGCCTTCTGGGGCTCTCCCTACCCGCAGCAGGATCACGCGCGCAGCGCCTGCCGCTGCGCCCTGGAAATGGTCAAGGGTCTAGACAAGCTCAACCGCGAATGGGAATCCGAAGGCCGGCGCCCCATCGCCATCGGCATCGGCCTCAACACCGGCCCCGTCAACGTTGGCAACATGGGCTCCGACAAGCGCCTCGCATGGACCGTCATGGGAGACAATGTCAACCTAGCCTCCCGCCTGGAAGGCATGACCAAGCAATACCGCAGCCGAGTCATCATCAGCGAAGGCACCTACAACCAAGTGTCCGACCAATTCGTAGCCCGCGAAGTCGACCGCATCCGCGTAAAAGGCAAGAAACAGCCCGTAGTGATCTACGAACTTCTGGCCCCCCTCGCCGAGCGCGAAGCTTACGCCGACCTCCTGACCAAATTCAACCAGGCCCTAACCACCTACCGCAGCCAGAATTGGCCAGAAGCCGCAGAACAATTCAGCGACCTATTGACGAAGTATCCAAACGACGGCCCCACTCAGGTCCTACTCCAACGCTGCCAGGAGTTCATAGAAGAATCCCCAGCCTCCAACTGGGACGGGGTCTACGTGATGAAGTCAAAATAATCGTGGGTTTGTAGCGCCGGGCGGCAGTGCGGCGGACGTCCTCGCGCGCCGACCAAGAGCGATGGCGGCCCCCGGACAAACTTAATTCAGGTCCGGCTTTTGGGGGGCAGCGGTTTACCGCTGCGATAAGCGGCTGGTTTCAAGGAAGGCGTTAGCCGCTGAGGGATTGCTTAGCTGAGCTATTACCAAAGTCCTCTCACGCCCCTTTTTCACCACTTTTCCCCGCAACCCCATCACTACATTACGAAAATAAAGTCCGCAACCGTGTCGGTAGACCCCGGCAACACACTTTAGGACAGCACCGAATTCTCACCTAACACCGTGATCCTAATCGACCGCTTTATTTTTAAGTCGCACCCTCACCGCCGCCACTCGTCAATCAAATTCGCCACAATCCCCGTCCACCCCGTCTGATGGCTGGCGCCCAGCCCTTGCCCGGTATCCCCGTCGTAGTACTCATTGAACAGCAAACAGTCCCGCCAGTGCGGATCCTCCTGAAACTTCCGATACGGCCCAAAGCAAGGACGTCGCCCGGCGTCATTCCGACGAAACAGCCCAATCATCCGATCCGCAATCTCCTCCGCCATAGCCAGCGGAGTAATCGCCCGCCCGCCACTCCCCGCCGTCTTTACCGCAAAGTCCGCCCCCAACCCGCGGCTGAATTTCAATAGCGATCGAATCAGCAAATACGTAGTCGGAAACCACAACGGCCCGCGCCAGTTCGAATTCCCTCCCTTGATGCGCACGCTCGACTCCCCCGGCTCATAGCCAACACACTCCCCTCCAAAACAAAATGGATGCCGCTCATGATATTTCGACAGGCTCCGAATCCCGTGCGGGGCAAGGAATTCAGCCGGGTCCCAAACATATTGCAAAATGCGCGCAAACTGCTGCGAGTCCGCAATCGACAAGACATATCGCTGCCCATCCGCCGAGTAGCAAGCATTCCCCACCAGATCGGGACGGTTCTTAATGAACCACTCCACATTCCCAAGAAACTCCGGATGCGGATCCAAATCCGCCCGCTCAATCACCTCAACCGCATAAAGCGGAATCAGCCCAACCAGCGAGCGCAGCCGAAATTTATTGAAGTCCCCATTCGGCAGACGAAGCACGTCATAAAAAAATCCGTCCTGCTCATCCCATAGCTGATAATTACGCCCGCCCATCTTCTTCATCGCCGCGCCAACATAGATGAAGTGCTCAAAAAACTTGGTAGCAAGCAGCTCGTAAGCCTGGTCGTAATTCGCCAGTTCAAGCGCGGCCCGCATCAGATAAAGACAAAAAAATCCCATCCACCCCGTAGCGTCCGACTGCTCCAGAATCGCGCCCCCGGGAAGCTTCTCGCTGCGATCGACAACCGTGATATTGTCCAGCCCAAGAAAGCCGCCCTCAAAAACATTGTTGCCCGTGCTGTCGACGCGATTCACCCACCACGCAAAATTCATCAGCAACTTGTGCAGACACTTCTCGAGAAAAGCCGTGTCCCCCGTGCCCGTGCGCACCTTTTCATTCTGATAAACCCGCCAAACCGCCCACGCATGCACCGGCGGATTGAGATCGGAAAACTCCCACTCATAAGCCGGAATCTGCCCATTCGGATGCTGAAACTGTTCAAACAGCATCGCCAGAAGATTGTCCTTAGCAAATTCCGGATCGACCAGCGAAAGCGTAGTGCACTGAAACGCCAGGTCCCACGAGGCAAACCACGGGAACTCCCACTTATCCGGGATGGTCAGCACCCGCATCGAGTTAAGGTGCCGCCAATGTTTGTTGCGAATGTTCTTGTGCCCCGCCGGCGGAGCAAGGCTGTCGCCCTCCAGCCAGCGCTCCACATCGAAAAGATAAATCTGCTTCCCCCACAACATCCCCGCAAAAGCGCGCCGCTGAATCAGCTTCTCTTCCTCGGTAGCCTTAGGAGGATGAATCGCGGCATAAAACTCGTCCGCCTCCTGCTTTCGTTTTTCTATGACCGCATCAATATCGCCGAGCGGCTCGGCCATCTGTCGATCAGTCAGGCGCAACCGCAACACCATCGAACTGCCCGCCGCCACTTCCGAGGGATAGTGCACACAAGCCTTCGTTCCCATCAGCCGAGGATTCACGCAAGCCTCGCCGTTCACCACATACCGATGAAACGCATCCTTCACATACGCAGAAACATTGAGCGCCGATGCCCCATAGAGCCGCGAGGCATTGGTCTCATTATCGGTAAACAGCAACTCCCCGCCCGAAGCCGCATACAAGTAGCGTTGCCCCAGCGCATATTGCAGTTGAATATTTTGCAGCGGCTTGGCCGTTGAATCGTCGGCCACCAGCATCACATGCTGCTTGGCAGCCGCGCGGTCTTTAGGCGTTCGTTCTCCTTGCCGAATGATCGGCTTTCCGCTTGGCGGGTTGGTCCAACTCCAGGTATTTCGAAACCAAAGATGCGGCAACAGATGAAGCGCGGCCGCGTCCGGCCCGCGATTGAAAGCCTCTACGCGTATGCAAATATCTTCCGGCGATTCTTTAGCGTACTCAATGAAAATATCGAAGTAGCGATCGTCGTCAAAGATGCCCGCATCGAGCAGCTCAAACTCAGCCCCCGCGCCGCGCCGACGGCTTTCCTCGATCAACCGTTTATACGGATACTCACGCTGCGGATATTTGTAGAGCATCCGCATATAGCTGTGCGTCGGAGTGTTGTCCAGATGGAACCAATACTCCTTCACATCTTCGCCGTGATTCCCCTCATTGCAAGAGAGCCCAAACATGCGCTCTTTCAAAATAGGATCGCGGCCATTCCAAAACGCCAGCGCAAACACCAGCAGTTGATAGCGGTCGCAGATTCCCGCGATGCCATCGTCGCCCCAGCGATAAGCCTTGCTGCGAGCGTGATCGTGTGGCAGAAAATCCCAAGCATTGCCGTCAGCGCTGTAATCCTCGCGAACGCTTCCCCAAGAGCGATCGCTGACATAAGGCCCCCACTTCTGCCAAGGCGGCACAGAACCGCCGCCGATTTCGGCGAGCCGCGCATGTTCCTTTGTAGCGGCGCCATCGGGTAGGGAGTTTTTATTAGCGTCCATACTATTGCCCTGTCCCACGAATCCGCGTCAAAACTATCATTGTCATCGGAGCGAAGCGAAGGACCTATGCATTGTCTTTGCACTACCTAATGTGCTTCCAGTGAGTAAAAATGGCCTCGGTTGTTAGGCGGCGAATTTCCGGGACACGACATCGTCGACCCACGATTCCACCAACCCGCTCTTACCGACCAACACTCTCGCTGATCCTCTGCATCTGCGCCGCAAACCGCGGAGCCGAATAAGCGGACGGATCCTGCAATTGCGCGAACAGCCCGTCAATCGCCGCGCGCAACTCACCCCCATTAGCAGCCTTCGCGCTGAGGCTGTACGAGCGGAACAGCGAGTCCAAAGTCATCGCCGCCTGTTCCGCCGCGCGCTCATCCTGGTTCGAGATCGCCGCGCCATCGCCCGCAATCCGTCGCATCAAACGCAACGTCATCGCCGAATCGTAGCCCTGAGCATCAACCTGCTTGACCAGTTGGTCCGCCAACGCCGATGCCCGCGTCGCCGACGCCGCAATCAGCTCCCGTTTGCCGTTCAGGTCATTCATCAGGCCCGCCAGTTGCACGATCTCATCGTCGAATTGTTTGGCCGTGTTGGGACTAATCTCCTGCACCAGATCGCGAAACACCACCACGCGCGATTCGTTCCACGGAGCATTGCCCGGCCGCCGTCCGGCGTAACCGCGCTTCTGGCGCCAACTATCCTCCGGCCGCGTCAGGCTGTGATGGCAGGCAAAACAATCGAGCTCGGCATACTCGGGCCACACCGGGCCATTCGCGCGCCGCGCCAGTCGATTCAGCGATTCGCGCAGTTGCACTGCCTGCCCCACGCCCCACGCCTGCACCTGCCGCCAGGGATTCCCTGGCTCCGGCATCTTCCAATGCACCGGCATGACCGAGGTGAACACGCCCAACTCAAAAGTAAGATCGGGGTGTCCCGCCGCGATCATCTCGTGATCGACAAATTTTTCCGCCGTCCCCAGATGGCAGGTCAGGCATTTCGCGCTGCGATTCTCTAAGTTGCGCGTGTCATACATTCCCAATTGCACCGATTTCTCGTGAGGCCAGTCTTTCGTCGTATGCGGCCCCAGCCATCCCGACGCGGGCCCATGACAGTTTTCGCAGCTCACTCCATCGGCCAGTTCAAACGTCTCCGCTTGCTGCTCAGGAGGCACGTAGAGCGCATGACAAGCAAGGCATTTCGGCGATTTCGCCGGCGCTCCAATATTCAGAATCGTGCCGATGCGCTGTGCAACATCGTTCTGCAGCACGCTGAAAGCTCGCGCATGCTTATCCTGCGCAATCCAGATCGTGTATTCATTCTGGAAAATTCGAGTCGTAGTCCTCGGCTGCACACTGCCATGGCAGCTGCTCGCTGCGCATCCGCCAGGACCGTTGAATTTCCCGGCCGCGACATTTTTCTGCGAATAAAGGCCGGACGCTCCCCCCGTTGCACTCGGAGTCTGCGCGTCGCTCCCGGCGACGATCGTTAGCACAAGCCAACCAGCCGCTGCCAGCGCCATTCGCATTTTGCTATTCTCTCACCACGAGAAATGCGTCGGACGCAATTTCATCAGCCGATTGTTTACACGACGAATTCCCCCCCCCTCAAAAGCGAGAGTGCGGTCGGTTACAGCCAGCGGGGATACTCTGGCCGCTCCGTCCGGAATGGAATGTACTTTGCTATAGCATTTGCGCCCTCGTCATCTTAAGGTAAGGAAAGTTGCAGCTCACTTCTTAAACGGAGCCTCTGGAGTCGTGTTTGAAGAACTGAGGGCCATACAGCGCGATTTCGGTTATCTGCCCGCCGACCGGCTCACGACTCTTGCCGCGAAAATCAATGTCCCGGTTAGTCAAATTCATGCGGTAGCGAGCTTCTACCCGCACTTTCATCTCAGCCCTCCGCCGCAAGTGGACGTGCGTGTGTGTGCCGACATGAGTTGCCATCTTCGCGGAGCCGACCAGGTCCGCTCTGCTCTCGATTCGGCTTTTCAAGGCGCCGACGCAAAGGAAATCTCTATCCGCGACGTCTCCTGCCTGGGCAGATGCGATCAGGCTCCAGCGTTCGTGGTCAATGACAATATCCACTCCCGCGTCACGTCTCGCGAAGCCGTCGCGATGGTACAGGATGTGCTCGCGGGCAAACCTCTTCCGGATCGAGGCCGCAGCGCGAAACGCATGGCTGTAACATCCAACCCTTACAACGGAGCGGGCGAGTATACGGTCGTGCGCCGCTTCCTGGAAACGCGAAACTGGCAGGAAATTATTGCAACTCTCAAAACTGCCGGCCTGCGCGGCATGGGTGGCGCCGGCTTTCCCACCTCCACCAAGTGGGAGTTAGTGCGCAATGCTCCCAGTTACCCGAAGTACATCGTGTGTAACGCCGATGAGAGCGAGCCCGGCACCATCAAAGACCGCGGCATTATGGAGAACGTTCCCTATCTCGTGATCGAGGGCATGATCACCGCCGGCCTGGTTACGGGAGCGCAGAAAGGGATTCTCTATATCCGGCACGAATATGAAGAGCCAAAAGATATTCTGCAGCAAGAGATCGATCGCTGCTACCAGCAAGGATTACTAGGATCGCGAATCCTAGGCAGCGACTTGGCTTTCGATCTGGAAATATTTGTCAGTCCCGGAGGCTACATCTGCGGCGAGGAAAGCGCTCTACTCGAGGCCATCGAAGGCAAACGCGCCGAACCCCGCAACAAGCCTCCCTTCCCCGTGACCAACGGTTTGTGGAACCAGCCCACGGTGATCAACAACGTAGAAACTTTTTGTTTGGCCACCGTGATCCTCGCACGCGGTGCTGACTGGTACAAGGCGCAAGGCAAGAATGGTTCGGTCGGGATGAAGTTTGTTGGCATCAGCGGCGATGTGAATCTACCTGGCATTTTCGAAGTTCCGATGGGCATTACTTATGATGAGCTCGTCCATGAAAATGCTGGTGGCATTCTTGGTGGAGGGAAGTTACTCGCCTTTGCGCCTTCCGGCCCCTCTTCAGGATATCTCCCGGCTTCTTCGGCTAACCTGCCGTTGGACTGGAACGCAGTTGCGGCGGCGGGCTCCATGGTCGGGTCAGGCGCGATCGTCGTCTGCGCGGAAGGCAGATGTATGTTAGACATGGCACTCAATGCCACTCGTTTCTATCGTAACGAGTCCTGTGGTAAGTGCGTGCCCTGCCGGGTGGGCTCGCAAAAGCTGGTCGAAATGCTAAAAGGCTGGAGTGCGGGAGTTGGTAGCACCGATGACATGCAGCTTCTGACAGAGCTTTCAATCGCCTTGAAGCAGGCGTCAATATGCGGACTCGGGCAGGTGGTGCCAGTGCCCATCGCTTCAGTAATAAAACATTTTCCCGGCGTCGTAGAGGAGCACGTTGCTCACCATCGGTGTCCAGGAGGGGTTTGCTTCAACTAACTCTAACCGCGCACGAGTTATCCAGACAATCAACGATTCGTGACATATTGGTTAGCAAGCTAGTGAGGCATAACAACCGAGTTAGACAATCATGTCGCCCGAAGCAATAGTAGAGAAAACCGCGCCTCCGAAGCACGTGCAACTGACAATTGACGGAACACCCGTGTCCGTCTCGCAAGGGACGACCATCTTTGACGCCGCCCGTGCCTGCGGCGTTTCTATCCCTACGCTTTGTCATCAGCAAAATGAAAATCCCGTAGGCGTATGCCGACTTTGCGTAGTTGACGTGGGCCAGAGAGTCTATGCCGCATCTTGCATCCGTCAAGCAGAATCCGGCATGACCGTCAAAACCAACACCGAACCACTGTTGGGCGTTCGCAAGACTCTCGTGGAACTGTTGATGTCAGATCATCCATCTCCATGCGCCCGACAGCAGCAGTCGGGAGATTGCGAATTGGAGCGCCTCGCCGCGCAGGCTGGCCTCGGTCAGTCACGCTTCCCGACAGGTAAGACGCCGCGGGGCCATGACGATTCCTCGCTCGCCATCCAAGTCGATCACGAGGCTTGCATCCTCTGTGACCGCTGCATTCGCGGATGTAATGACATCCGCAACAACTGGGTACTGGCGCGGCGCGGGAAGGGATATCAGGCGGGCATCGCCTTCGATAACAACTTACCGATGGGAGAGTCTTCCTGCGTTTCCTGCGGCGAGTGCATGGTCTCGTGCCCCACTGGCGCCTTGACCAATCGGGGCATCGTCAAAAGCCATCTCGAAGGTGATACCGTCGATCCCACTTTTCTAACCGGCCTGCCAGTTTTCGAAAACGTTTCCGGAACATTTCTCGGACTGAATCGGAACGCGATTGTTGAACGCCGGTTTAAGCCGGGGGAAATTATCTGTCGCGAGGGAGAATTCGGTGCAACCGCCTTCTATATCGTCGACGGCACGGTGGAAGTGTATCTCGCCAGCCCGATTGCTCATGTCAAGACCGAGGGCGGCGCCCGCGGCTTCTTAAGCAAACTTACCAGCTTTCTTACTTCACGCGTCGACGACGATCGCAATGAAGAAAGCACCCGTCCTTATATACCCATCGATGCTTCCGTCGATCTCCCCTATCAGAACCCAATCGCCGAGTTAGGTCCCGGAGAACTGTTCGGGGAGATGACTTGCATGAGTCACTATCCGCGCTCGGCTACAGTGCGCGCCAAGACCGATTGCACCATGCTTGAGATGCTGCGCAACGTTCTCGATATCATGCAGCGTAATAAGACTTTCCGTGAGCAGTTAGATCGTACTTATAAAAGGCGTGCGCTGGATTCACATCTTCGCAGTGTTCCAGTGCTGGCGCCTTTAACTGCTGATTTCATCGACCATCTTCGAGAGCATGTCGAGTTACTGCGTTTTCAGCCCGGCCAGGTTATCTGCTCACAAAGTGAAGCGGCTGACAGCTTTTATCTGGTGCGGCTAGGATTCGTCAAGGTATCGCAGCATCGCCCTGGCGGAGATATCGTCCTTGCCTATCTGGCGCGCGGTTCGTATTTTGGCGAAATGGCATTTCTCACGGGCACGCCACGCATCGCTACGTGCACCGCCCTCGACCACGTCGAGGTGGTCCGTCTCCCCGGCGACGATTTTCAACTCATGCTCGACCGCTTCCCTGACATCCGAGAGAAGTTAGAAGCCGAGGCGGCAGAGCATATGGAGGCGAACCGACAAAGAGAAGCACAGGTTGCAGATGTCTCCATGGACCAATTTCTCAACCAGGGACTCATGGAAGCGCAAAGCTTGCTTATTCTCGACCTCGACCGTTGCACCCGTTGTGACCAATGTGTGCGCGCATGCGCCGATGCCCACGACGGTGTGAGCCGGTTGATCCGTGAAGGCCTTCGTTTCGACCGCTATCTAGTCGCAACCTCCTGCCGCCAATGCCGCGATCCGCTGTGCATGGTGGGTTGTCCCGTGGGATCGATTCGCCGCCGCAATTCTCTTGAGGTGATTATTGAGGACTGGTGTATTGGTTGCGGACAATGCGCCAATAATTGCCCGTATGGAAACATCAATATGCATCCCTTTCCTGTCGAGATCGAAGATCTGCTGCATCCGGGAAGAACAATCGCCAGCGTGAAAGTGAAAGCCACATCGTGCGATCTTTGTCTGGACCACGAAGAACCTAGTTGTGTCTATGCGTGTCCCCACGATGCCGCGCATCGAGTAAACCCTCCTGAGTTTTTCGGCGGGTTACTGAAGCAACAGAAGCTAACGAAGCAGTAGTGAGTAGCTCACTTTATAGGTCCACTGCAATTGCGTATTGATCAGACACATCGACTGTGGTTCATCGCCACTATGGCGGGATTAGTTGTTGCCGCCGCGATCTATGTTCCTTACAGCCGTACTGCGCCGCAAGCCGCAAGCGGCGGGACGGCCACCGGCTTGATCTACGGGAGCCTCGCCTCCGTCTGTATGCTTTTTGCCGGACTGCTCGGAGCGCGTAAGCAGGTTCCTGTCTGGCGCATAGGTCGCGCACAGACCTGGATGCGTGCCCACCTATGGCTGGGCTCCGTCAGTTTTCCGTTGATCCTCTTCCACTCGGGATTTCACTTCGGCGTGGGACTCACCAGGGCCCTGATGTGGTTGCTAGTGATCGTGTTCGTCAGTGGGATCGTGGGAGCGATGCTGCAACATTTCATGCCGCGACTTACCACCGAGCGGATTCCGCTCGAAACTATTTATGAACAGATAGGACGAGTACGTTCACAGCTGGTCGCGGAAGCACAGACTGTGATCGACGAAGTTTCCGCGGCGCTCGCTGGAAATGTCTCGCAAGCCACGGCACAGCAACGTGCCGCGTCGGCCAGCGCGGGAACCATGGGCGGCGTTACCGTTGCGTCCGGCTTGCAGGTTGATGAAGGAGCTAGCGTCCAGCTCCAGGAATTCTTTCGCCGCCAGATGCAGCCCTACATCGCGCAACGTGGATCGAAAGGCATGCAGCTCGCCGATCGCAATCGGTCTCAAAGCATGTTTCAGCAACTGCGGTTGCTATTGCCGCCAAACTTGCATCCAGCGATCGAGGATTTGGAAAATATCTGCGAGGAGAAGCGCGAACTCGACCAACAAACCTACTATCACCGCATCCTTCACGGCTGGCTGCTCGTGCACATACCTGCCTCTTACGCGCTCTTACTTCTAGGCACCGTGCATGCGGTGATGGCCCTGCGTTACTAAAGGAAACGATGGCGCGGCGCATACGCACGACCAAGAATCTCGCCAAGCGGATGGACTTGCAATACTTCAAGCAATCTCATCCTTTGCGACGCTGGCGGCTGTGGTTGTCGATTCTTGTTCCTACCGTCGCCGCAGGATGGTTCGCGGTACAGCGCGCTAACAGCCAGAAGATTTACAGTAGCGGGCCGCTCTCGGCAGCACACTCCGTGTTAGGAAGGCAATGTAATGTCTGCCACGTAACCAGGCTTGGTCTGTTCCGCGCGAAGGTTAGCGACGACGCGTGTTCGCAATGCCACAACGCGCCGGCGCATCATGCCGACAAAGTTACTTTCATTACTAGTTGCGGCTCGTGTCACATCGAACACAGGGGTTCGCCGCATCTGGCAAAAACAGACGATTCAAGTTGTACCCAGTGTCATTCGAACTTACTAACTCGCAGCGGCGGCCCGCAGTTCGCGCGTGTGGTAAGAGATTTTGATAAGCAGCATCCAGAGTTCGCAGCGTTGCGTCCTGGTGGCAGGGATCCAGGTCAGATCAAGCTCAATCACTATGCACACCTGCGCCCCCATCTCGCGGGCCCCGCGGGTCCGGTCCAAATGGATTGTCAGGACTGCCATCGCGTGACTGCGATGGACAGCGGCTGGCCTTATTCACAGCCCGGTTCGGCGCCTAACCCTCTTCCTGTCGCCGACGGTATGGGTGATCATCTGAGGCATTCGCGCTCTCGCGATCACATGTTGCCAATTCTTTACGTCAATCAATGCGCCGGCTGTCACGTCAAAGATCTGCAATTCGACAATCGATTCGATCAAGCAGCGCCGCACGACAAGCCGGAAGTTGTGCAGCAATTTCTGGTGCAGAAATACAGCGAGTACTTCGCGTCTCATCCGCGAGCGCTTTCCGAGGCAGGAGCACGGGAGCGGCTTTTGCCCGGCGCAATTACTTCACAGCAGGCAACAACGCCACTTATGATTCCCCACAATCGCCAGGACTGGATCGACCAACAAGTAATGCTCGCTGATCGACTGTTATTCGACAAAGGTTGCAAGCTCTGCCACATCATGATTCAAGGTCGCGGGGCGCTGCCAACAGTTGCGAAGTCTTCGATTCCGCGGCGCTGGTTCCTGCACGCGGAATTCAGCCACGATGCCCACGGCTTGTTGACGTGCCCGGCGTGCCATGACCGGACACCGGAAAGCCGCGAAACCGCCGACATCCTCTTGCCCGGGATCAGCTCCTGCAGAAACTGCCACGAAGACGGCGGGCCGCGGCATGATGCCGCTAGCGGTCGCTGTTCCGAGTGCCATGCGTATCATGATTGGACGAAGGAACAACCCACGAAGGGAACATTCACGATCCCACAACTGCGAGCGACCGCGTCACCATAGCCTTCCGAGTCAGTGCGCAGGGCCGGGTGGACTGTCGGTCACCGTGTAGAGTTGGCCCTCGCGAAGATACATTCGCTGCATCTCCTCCTGATTGAACGGGCGTGCTCCCCGGCGTCCAAGCACCGCTACCTGATTGCCACTCTCATCCACCCCACGATCGCGATCGATGCCTTTGGAAACGGCGAGCGCCGGCCCGCGCGTGTGGCGGGTAGCAATCAGTTTGGGAGTGGGGTGCGGGCTAAATCCAGAAAAGTTGGGATTGTCGGTGGGCGAAAATAACTGGATCACGCGCATTCCATTCTTGCCATCGGCCACGTAGGCGAATAGCTCGGACGAGACCATGCCGAGTTTGACGTCGTTCACATCATTCATGGCGCCATCGGCGTTGAAAATCTGATCGAGTTTGGGTTGTTCGGGATGCCCGACGTCGACGATAGCCAAACCCTGCTTGCCCGCAGCTACATATGCGTAAGTACGCGCGACATAGACATTGCGCGCGTCGGCCAGCGGGACGCGACCATCCGGAACCGGCACTGGTCGGTCAAGATGGGTGATATCCAGAACCTGGAGTCCCTGACTATCCACCACGAAGGCATATCGGAACTGCACCGCGATTCCTCGCGGCTCGATCACAAAAGGCGCGCCTATTTGCGCTACTAGTTCCGGTTTCAGCGGATTCTGAAGACTCACCACAGCCAAGCCGGCATCGCAAAGGATGTAAGCATACGTGCCCACGATCGTGATTCGCCGCGCGCCCATCAGCGCACCGTTGGGATTGAAAGCCAAAGCGCGCTTAAGAAAATTATTAGTAGGATCGCCGTCGAGCAATGTGCCGACGCCAGGACTCTTACTCTTCCGATTGGGATCGCCAATTACGACCAAGCCTTCTTCTTTGTCTGCGACGTAGAGAAAACCATAGATGAGATGAATCGGCTGCTCTTCGTTCTCGGGCCGATGCGTGCGTAATGGATCGACACCCAATGTCGTCGGAGTCGCCACCGCCATCGCATATTTCGTGGGCACATAAAAGCGCTGGCCGAGCGGCGAAACCGGCGCGGTAATCGTGCGTTGAGAAATATCTTTGTCGTCGACGTTCGCAATGTCATAGACGCGAAGGCCTCCTTTTCCCATCGCCGCGTAAAGATACTCACCGCGCGCCTGCACATCCAGAATGTCCGACCCGCCGTGCCCATATGCTTCTTTCAGCTCACGATTATTCTTTAAATGCTTGTTGTAGTCATCGGGATAGGCAAGCTTTTGCAGATCGCTTCCGATTACGGCGGGAGGCTCATCATGTTCGGTGACCGCGACTGCTTCATATCCGTGACTACCCGTCGCCAGGTAAACGTAGCGCCCCATGAAATTCATGAAGTTTGTGCCAAGCAGCAGCAACTGTGTCATCCAGGCATTGTTGTCGCCCGCTTTCGAAACATGACAGTCGGTGCACCCCTTCGTTTCTCGCGCACGCACCGTGTGCGGGACGAAGGTGCTGAACGCCTGCCCGCTGAATCCTTCCGCCGAAATTGTCTGCTGCTGATAGTAGATCCAGTCGCGATTATTGTTCTGCGAACTCACCAGCACGGCGCAAGCCGAGCGCACCGGAGCGACCCGATGACCAGTGACCGTTCCATCGATCGCCAGACTAAACACGTCGTCGCGAAGAACCTGGAAATCGTATGAGGTCCAATTGCGCGTCATCAGCCCCTCGTTGTGCAGCATCGGCATCTTCTGATTCGCCGTCATCGAAAGATGGCAGCCATAACAAGTCGGCGCCCATGAGCTATGACATGAATAACAAGTCATCCGGCTGTTTTGGTGCGCCAGTTGCGATTGATCGGCCGCCGCGCTTCCCCACGTCGTTCCGTCTTTCTGGATGGTCTTGGCCAGCCGCGATTTCTCGCTATAGTGTGCATTGCCCGGAGTGATCGAATCGAGAACCTGCACCACCTCCCACTGCTGATCCTTCTCCAGCATGGAACGCTGAAAGAGCCGATCTCCTTCCCAATAGAAACGGCGAGCGCCCCACGGCGTGCGCAGCCGGTCAAGCGCAGTGCCTCCGTCCGGCGCCGCGATGCCTGACGTCCGCAACGCCGCTCGCTGCTGGATCGTACCGTGGCAATCCACGCAATCCACTTCGATCGCATTGCGGGTTTCACCATACAGTTTTCCGTTACCGTGACTGTCCTGCTCAAAGTGGCAGTCGATGCAGTGCATTCCTTTTTCCAAATGAATATCTTTCAGATGTACGGTCTTTTTGAATTTGTCGGGATCGTCGAACGAAACCTGCTTATCTTCTGCATCGAGAAGATTGCCTTTGCGATCATGTTTGAAGACCGCGCGGAAAATCCATCCATGACTGTGGAAGTCGCCGAACTGAGTATTCTTTAGGTCATTATTAAATTCCGGCGTCCCCGTCTTCTCCAGGAAGCCGACATCCGACCATAAACCGCGAATCGCGGCCCGTTCCGGATTGCGCTCCTGAATCTCCTGCTGTTCTTTTGCACTCGGATGCCGCTGCTGTTTCGGATACATCTTGTCGCCATCGATCTCGTTATCCCACCACGTGTAGCCAAAATAAGTTGCCACCATGTTGGTGCCGGGATGAATGTGGCACACGATGCACTGACTTGACGGAATCGATCGCGTGAACTCGTGGCGGATGGGATGCCCGGACTCATTCTTTTGAATCGTCGGATCGGCGGTTGCGCTCTGGCCCAAATTGCCCGCGACCGCATAATGCCCCGAGTGTTCCGGAGAATGATCATTGGCATAGACCACGTGGCAGGCACTGCATCCGCTGGCGCGAAAGTCGCCGGCTTGGTCATTGGTTCCGGGAAAAGACAGCAGAGGATCGAACAAGCGTGTTTTTTGCAAGCCGAGAACGGTGGGGTCTGTACGCAACAACGTTCCAAAGCCGCGCTCGCCGAGTTTCACATCCGGCTTTCCCGGCGGTTCGTCCAGACTGGGAATCCCGACTTCAGGTTTCTTCTCTCCACCCCGTTCAAACACCCTCAACACATTGCCGGGCTGCGACACCTCCCACCGTTCGATCGGTTCGAGATAAGGAAGAACCCCCTTGGTGCGCGTCTCTTCGGCCGTCGGCGGCGGAAAGGTTTGCAATCTCTGTGGCTTTCCGTCCGGCCCATAGCTTTCGCCAAAGAAAGGATTCTTTAGCGGAACCGCTCCGTTGTTGTAAAGCGCCGCACCCCACAGCATTGCGCCGTGCGTCATCATGCTGGTGCGCACGCGCTGCACCTCAGCGCTATGACAACCGGACCCGCCGCAGGTTTGCTCCGCCACCCGCAGATCGCCGGGGTTGATAAATTTGATGTATTCCGCGTCTTCTTTCAACCACTGCGTATAAGCGCGCATCGGGTTCGCCGACGATCGAGCATTCTCGGCAAAGCGAGGTCGCGGATGCGCCTGCTTCTTGACCTCCGCGTATTCCGCCGATGCCCGCGCAACACCTGCCGGCAGCCCAATCTCGGCGTTTCCTCCATGACAGTCCGTACAACCGAGCCGCACGGTGCCGGTGTTGTGCATGGTGGCGCTGTCCATCGGATTATGGCAACTAACGCAACCCGCCGATTTCTGGTGCGCTTCGTCGAGCGAGTCTCCGAGGCCGGGCGAGCTTCGCTCAGCGTTTGCTTGTGCCGGCGATCCCGCAACACGCTCTGACGCCGAGGTTCGGGCCAAAACATCAAACGCCGTCGACGCCGCGCAGATGAGCGCCGTCGCCAGCAAGACTTGCGTAAATCGTCGCCCAAAACAAAGCCGCATAGCCGGAAGGTTCAGAACGTCAGCCTAATGGTGGTGAAGCCGGAGATTAACACGCGTTTGTTGAAGATTTCCTCAAACCCGGCGCCCGGAAGCAAGTTTGATACTCCCGCCGTGATCACAATGTTCTCAGTCAACGGCGGTCGATACTGCACCCCGATTCCGCTGTCTGTGCCGATACTGTGCCGTATGCCGGTTTGTGCCAGGACGATTTGCAGCGGCTCCGTGCGATCGAATCTCAGGTAGTTCGCATTCACAAAAGCGCGCAGCTTGGGAGTCACATTAAAATCGGCGCCGGCGTTGAATACATACACTCCAGGGTTCACAAAATTCGCCTGTCCTTCCTCCTTATTGGTACGCAGGCTCACCAGCAAACTGCCCGGATTCGTGAGCGCAATTCCCGTGCCCGTCAATCGAATGCCCTGCTGGTCGAAAAAGCTAAACGCTCCGCCGGCAAAATTCGTTTCATCCACAATCGTGTCGAAACCGCGAGCGCTCGAACTGCGACCACCTCCAAGCGCATCCGACTGATTGCTCGGATCGCCCGATGCGTAGAAAAACGACGACCGGAAGCGCACCCAATCTTTATCCACCGACAACTCGAGCGCCCCCATTCTTCCATCGATGTCAACCCGACGTCCGGCGATCGGATTCAGCGTGTCATGGCCCAGCGCCTGATAAAACGCGTGGCTAACATTCAGGCGGCCGATATGCCCGTTGCTGGCCCACCCTAGGTAGTAAGCGTGGATGCCATGCGGCTCAATCAACCCGACGGGCGCAGGACGCACCCGAAATCCATTATCGTCGTAGTGAATTGAGGGATCATCGCGGTTGTAATGAAAACTGAATTCCGTGGTGTAACCCTTGGCAAAGAAATCCTGTATGTACACATTCCCGACGTAAACCTGCTGATGTCTCGGCTGAAAGGTATTCAATCCGCTGTTCGTGTTCTTCTCCAGAAAATAAAACCAAGCCAGGTTGTAGCTAATGCGGTTCGAACGAAGATTGCCGAAGATGCGCACGCCGGGCTGCTCCTCGGCAAAAATAAATCCGCGAAAGTCGCTGACAAATTGCTGGATGCCCGCCCTCACGGAAACGAAATCAAAATTCGGGCTTAGGTCGTGAATTTTGGCCTCGACAAATCCCTCCTGCAAACCAGTGTGCGTGTCGAAGCGATTAGTCCCATCGCGAACGTCAACATTGACCAGTCCGCGCTCGCGAGTTTGCAGGAAATTAAGATTGAATTCCGGCGTAAAGCGTATGCGGAAAGCAATGGGCCGAAAACTCGTGTCGCCTTCGAAAAGATCAAAAGAGAGACGAAAACTCTGCGAGGCGAACGCCTGCTCGCCGCGGCCGAAGAAGTTCGAACTACCTCCCTGCTCCGCCGATACACCGCTCGGCACCGGCAAGCGGCGCACATCCAGCCCGGTGATGCTCGTCCCCGTGAAATTAAAAAACCAGCGCTGGCCCCACTTCGTACCAAAGATCGGCTCGTCTCCCTTGAGGCGGCTGCGATTGAACGGATCGTACCAATGGCCCTTCGTATACGGGAACTCGCCGCCCTTGCCATAGCGATCCCACGCCGGCATCGGAACGTTCCAGCGATCGGGATCCTTCGCAAAATTTGCGGAGTCCGGTGGCAGTTGCTCAGGAGCGATCCCCAGCGGCCCCGGAGAAGACGTTTCAGCCGTTCGCAATCCAGGATTTAGCAGACCAGGGTAAGGGCTTGCCGGAGAAGATGGTGGCGCAGGTGGCGAAGCGGCAGAGCCCGGAACTCCAGAAGGTCCCTTAGTCGCCGCTGTCGCGCCAGCCGTCGGCTCCAATTCCAGATCCTTCACCTCCGCATCGTTGATTTCAAAACTGGGCAGATCGAGCGTCTGAAAGCCTTCTTTCTCCGCCTTGAGCTCATAGCCTCCCGCCGGCAAGTCAGTGAAGCGGAAGATGCCCTCAGCATCCGTCGTTTTTTCGCGAACCCAGGCACCAGCCCGAAGCAGTATGATCCTCACTCCCGGGACGCCCAAGTGAGTCCGCCGATCCCTCACCGTTCCTTGCAGCGAAGTACTGTTGGTGGGCGCGTGGCCGGGGATGCGCTGCGTTTGCCCCCACGCTGCAACGTGAAGCACGAGCAGACACAAAAGCGCCGACCGAGAAGTCCACGCCTTCATCAACAGTGACATTCTCGCCAGGTCAATCTTCATTGTGAAATGGAGTTGCTATCGATACCCACATCCGATCGGGCCTAACACCTATCACAACCACAACTCGGGAGCAAGCCTTGCTTGACTTTGCATCGCTCGCCGTCATAATGAATCATCGCGAAAACATAACACTATTATGAACACGAGGTTATGAAGACCGTAACGGAGAATCATAACCTCGTGTTCATAATAGCATTCTCTCTAGTGTTTTGTGCAGCGGCGCTGTTGTCCTTGTCTTGCGGCGGAGGCTCTTCGTCTTCGAGTTCGCCTGACCCTCCACCCCCCGCAGCAGTCCCGCTCAGCATCGCCGACGTAACCAACGTTGTTCAAAACGCGGTAACCTCGGTGAACGCTCCCATGGTAGTCGCGGTTGCCGACCGCGCCGGAAATATTCTCGCCGTATTCGAAACCCCGGGAGCCCCAACGACCTCAATTGGAAATTTCGGCCAGACAGTCCCCGCCGATGAACTAGCCGTCAGCCTGGCGCGCACCGCAGCCTTTTTCAGCAATGACCAGGCTCCGCTTTCTTCCCGCACCGTTCGCTTCATCAGCGGCGTCCATTTTCCACCCGGAATCGCCGGCACTCCCAACGGAGATCTCTACGGCATCGAAAATACCAATCGCGGATGCACGCTGAGCACAAACTACCTGCCGGGCCAGGGATTGAATCCGTCTCTGTCGATCGACGGCTCCAGCTTCGGCCTGGGTATCATTACCGGCAAAGCCGACACCAACGACAGCAACCCGCTAGCGGTCAATCCCGGCGGCGTGCCTTTGTTTAACGGCGGAGCAGTCGGCGGAGTCGGTGTGGTGAGCACGTCGCTGACGGTTGCCGAATATGCCGCCTACTCCGGGGCAATGAATTCAGGCTTGCTACCGACACCGTCTCAGCTTCCTCCGCCCGGCGTCGTGATCGTCGGCGGCGTTGCGCTGCCTTTCGTGGACCAAACCACGCCCCCGGCCGGCACATCGACCGGTACCTTCGCAGGGTCGTACAGCCTACCCGCGACCGCCGGCACGCTTCCGCCCGAAGGATACCTGGTCGGTCCGAATGCAGGTACCGCGCTCTCGCAGAGTGACGTCAACGAAATCATCATGAATGCCGTGGCAACGGCAAACATAACCCGCGCCGTCATTCGACTGCCGCCGGACTCGCGCACGAAAATGACGATTGCGGTTTCGGATCTTGACGGCACGCTTCTCGGCCTCTATCGCATGCACGATGGGACCGTATTCAGCGCCGACGTGGCGGCGACCAAGGCTCGCAATGTGATCTGGTTCAGCACCACCGGAGTGCGCGATTTGCCCGGCGTGCCAACCGGCACGGCGGTTACGAATCGCACCGTCGGCTTCGCAGCGCAACCCATGTTTCCGCCGGGCATCGACGGCTCGGGCGATGGGCCATTTTTCCCGCTCTATCTTTACGACACCGCCAACCCTTGTACGCAGGGATCGGAAGGCGGCTCCGCGAACACCAACAACATGAGCGGAGTCGTCTTTTTCCCCGGCAGCTTGCCGCTCTATCAAAATGGCGTTCTGGTTGGCGGCCTCGGCGTCAGCGGAGACGGCGTCGATGAGGATGATTTCGTCACTGCGGGCGCAGTGAATGCCGCTTGCGGATCAGGCGGTCCGTGTGGCGTGCCAGATTTTCAGGCGCCCTCGAATATCCGCGCCGATCAAGTCGTGATCGACGACGTGCGCCTGCCCTACCTGAAATTTCCACGGAATCCAACTGAATGACACGGCGACGACACCGAGGACTACGTTGATTCGTTAGCGCACGCTGAAAGCGGCAAGGCTATCGGCCGGCAATAAGAGAAGTACGTTGCCATTCCCAGCCTCCGCCGGCGTATTCCCAAAAACCTGCAACTGATGTGCGCTCTCCAGCGGTGTATTTTCAACGGGGATATTGAGTTCGCGCGTTGTGGACGCATTGTTCCATAAATTCTCGAGGTGAATTCTCTTCGAGCGACTTTTCCGCCGCGGCAGTTCCCTACTACCGATCCCTCTCTACCGATCGTACAGCGTGACCAGCGATCGAAGCCTTGCACTCAATTCCCCGCTCAATGCACCCGGCCGATAACGCCATTCCCAGTTTCCACCGACCTTGCCGGGAAGATTCATGCGCGCCTCGCTCCCCAAGCCGAGCACATCTTGCAAAGGGACGATGGCCACATCAGCAACCGACGACATCACCGCCCGAATCATCACCCAGCTGATTTCGGAATCATCACGAAAATCAAGATACGCGCGCGCAAATTCGTGCTCTTTGCGAACATCCTCCGGCGTGCGTGTGCTGTCGCCAGCGCCCGAACTCGCCCACCAGCCCACCGTCGTATCGTTGTCGTGGCCGCCGGTATAGGCGACAAGATCGCGACTGTAATTATGCGGACGAAACGATGGCCCCTGCGGATCAGTGCCAAATGCAAATTGCAAAAGACTCATGCCCGGCAAACCAAACTGCTGCCGCAACTTCTCCACCGGCGGAGTAATCACGCCCAGATTCTCCGCCACAATCGGCAGTTCGCCTAATGCATTTTGCAGCGCCGACAGAAGATCCGCTCCGGGCCCTTTCACCCATCGCCCGTGAATCGCAGTCGTTTCCCCGGCAGGAATCTCCCAATAAGATTCAAAGCCGCGAAAATGATCGAGCCGCACCATATCGAAAGATGCGAGCGAGGCGCGAAAGCGCTCGATCCACCACTGGTATCCATTTGCGGCGAGCAAATCCCAGCGATAAATAGGATTCCCCCAAAGCTGCCCCGTAGCGCTGAAATAATCCGGCGGCACGCCGGAGACCACGGTTTGGCTGCCCTGATCATCGAGATCAAACAGATCAGGATGAGCCCAAACGTCCGCGCTATCGTGCGCAACGTAGATTGGAATGTCGCCCATGAATCGTATGCTGCGCTGCTCGCAATAATCCTTGAGACGTTCCCACTGCTGAAAAAATTCAAACTGCCAGTACTTATAGGCCCGCACTTCGGTCGCTAGTCTCTTCGACCATTCGCTCATCGCTCGCGCGTCTCGCCTGCGAATCTGCGGGTCCCATAACGTCCACATGATTCCATGGTGGGCATCTTTGCACGCCATGAAGAGTGCGTAGTCGTCGAGCCACGAACTGGCACTCCCGCAAAAACGGTCGAAGGCCTCGCGATCGGCGACTGAGCTGTCAGCGAAAAAAGCCTTTGCCCCCCGACGTAACGCCGTCATCTTGAATTCGATTACCGGCCCGTAGTCGACAAAATCTTCGGGAAACGGCGCATGAGCCCCTCGCAGGTCTGACTCCTCGAGCAAACCCTGCTCCCGCAGCCGTTCAAGACTAAGCAACATCGGGTTGCCGGCAAAAGCAGAAAAGCACTGATAGGGAGAATCGCCATACCCGGTGGGATTCAGGGGCAACACTTGCCATAGCTTCTGCCCGGCGGCGAAGAGAAAGTCGGCGAATTCGTAGGCGCACGGGCCCATATCACCGATGCCGAAGCGTCCGGGAAGAGAAGTCAAGTGCAACAGGATGCCACTGCATCTTGGAAATTTCACTCCGTAACCATACCCAGATTGGCAGCATTAGGGCAAGGCGCGCGCCAGAGATCGTAAAGGCTTCGGCGGGCACTAAATATTCCCGCACATGAACTTCCAATTTAGCCGCCTTTGCCAGCCATTCGTGAAGCGTGAATCCACGCGGTGCTTCTGTGATTTCAAAGCAAGGATGTAAAAACGAAATGCACCAGCCGCGCGCGCCTGCGAGAGCATATGTGCGCCGGATATACTTTATCGTTCGTCTGGCCTGCAATAGCAAGTTAGCAGTTCCTACGATTTTCAACCCTGCTCAGACCGGCCACTAGCCTGTCGATTACCTGTACCGAAGGACACTCGGTCACTCGCGGCTGGACCGCGTCGTCCTGATCGTTCGTCATCTGCCCAAAACTTCTCGCTCGTCGAAGAATAACGATATGCACCGCGCCTGCGCGGGACATTTTTGCTCGCAGGACTACGTGCAGCTGCTCCACATCCCCCGCCGTGCGGTGTCCCGCACGGAATAGGAGAAGCGAAGTGAAACGTCATTATCTCCCACGCACTTTTGTGGGCTGCGGATTCGTTTGCTTGAATGTCTTTCTGTTCGCCGCGGCTGCCGGCGGACAACTCGCCGTTACTCCCTCCAGCCTCAATTTCGGTAGCGTTCAGGTGGGCAGCACTGGGTCAGAAACCCTGAGTATGAGCAACACCGGAGACGGATATTTGATGATTTACCAAGCGACAGTAACAGGCACCGGCTTCAGCATCAGCGGGCCCAGGATGCCATTGATGCTGCGCCCAGGCCAGAGCGCTAGCTTGACCACCGCCTTCGCGCCCCAATCGAACGGCACCTACACTGGCACCATCGCTCTCGAGTATTCCAGAAACTTTGGAGAACGCCACTCGAACCTAGTGACCGTAGCCCTCACGGGAACGGGCACCGGAACACCTTCTAGTCAACTCACCGCCACTCCCACCAGCCTCTCGTTCGGCAACGTTCAGGACGGCAGTAGCACGAGTTTGTCCGAGACGCTAACCAACACCGGCGGATCGAGCCTCACCATCTCCGCCGCGAGTGCGAGCGGCACTGGATACAATTTGAGTGGACTCACCTTGCCCGTCACCTTGACCGCAGGGCAGAGCATTTCATTCTCAGTCGTGTTTAGTCCCACGACAGGCGGCGGTGCCAGCGGCAGCGTCAGCATCACCTCCACCGCATCAAATACGAACCTGAGCATTCCTCTCTCTGGCACAGGAATGACACAGGGAACTCTGACCGCCAACCCCACTAGCCTCGCCTTCGGCAACGTTCAGGATGGCAGCAGCGCAACTCTGTCCGAGACCCTCACTAACACCGGCGGATCAAGCCTCACCATCTCCGCTGCGGGTGCGAGCGGCACCGGCTTCAGTTTAAGCGGACTAACCTTGCCCGTCACCTTAACCGCCGGGCAGAGCATTTCATTCTCAGTCGTGTTTAGTCCCACCACAGGCGGCGCTGCCAGCAGCAGCGTCAGCATCACCTCCACCGCGTTGAATACGAACCTGAGCATTCCTCTCTCTGGCACAGGAATGACGCAGGGAGCTCTGACCGCCAACCCCACCAGCCTCGCCTTCGGCAACGTTCAGGATGGCAGCAGCGCAACCCTGTCCGAGACCCTCACTAACACCGGCGGATCAAGCCTCACCATCTCCGCTGCCAGTGCGAGCGGCACCGGCTTCAGCTTAAGCGGACTAACCTTGCCCGTCACCTTAACCGCCGGCCAAAGCACTTCGTTTTCGGTGAAATTTGCTCCCACTGCGGCCGGCGCCGCCACCGGCAGCGTCACCATTA
>Ga0209624_10000710_pt1 | contig 28856 bp, 19 predicted proteins | sample JacPinW_OM2H0_O1_FD_188565 | JGI IMG/M metagenome (GOLD analysis project Ga0209624, IMG submission 188565) | Forest soil microbial communities from Algoma, Ontario, Canada - Jack Pine, Ontario site 1_JW_OM2H0_O1 (SPAdes) (version 2) | ecosystem: Environmental > Terrestrial > Soil > Boreal...
CAATCCGAATGGCGTGAGCTTCCCGCTCGACGTTGGGACTTTTGCTATCGCCGAGCTGCAATACGCGTTCGGCGCCGGCGCGCAGGGGAAGGCCAACGCCGATGCTCCGCTGCCTGGCATCTATAAGATCGGCGCCTGGTACGACAGCTATAAGTTCGACGACCTGCAAACCGACACCGTAGGCCTGCCCCTAGCCAGTTCCCTCAGCGACGGGAGCCCCGCTGCGCATCACGGCAATTTTTCCCTCTATGGGGTCGTGGACCAGATGATCTGGCGTTCGAAGGACGACACCAGCCGCACGCTGAATGTTTTCGTCCGGCCGATGTTCACGCCCTACCAGGATCGCAATCTCGTCAGCGCCAGCATCAACGCCGGCCTGGCCCTGAAAGCCCCGCTGCCGGGGCGCGACAGCGACGTCTTCGGCGTCGAAATGGGGACGGCGTGGGCGAGCAGCGGCGCCTCCAGTTTCGACAGGCAGATGCAGTTCTTCCAGCCTTCGGTCTATACGCCCATTCGTGGCAGCGAGACCTTTCTCGAAGCGACCTACCAGTTTCAGGTCCTGCCTTCCTGGGTGATCCAGCCCGACCTTCAGTACTTCATCAATCCTGGCATGGGAATCGCCAACCCGGACGCTCCGACGCAGCGAATCAAGAACGAGTTCGTGGTCGGCCTGCGGACGAACGTCAACTTCTGAGCGCGGCCGAACGCCGGAAGAAACGGCTCGAGCGCGGCAGGGTCCAGCGCGGCCTTCTCCAACAGCGGCGCCAGCAGTTTTCGAACTTCGCGGTTGTCCGCCGTCGAGCGCCGCGGCGGAATGAAACGGGGATCGGGCCCGCGCACTTGCTTCGCCACCAGGACGATCGACTTCATCCGTTCAACGTCGATGTCCGCCATGCCAGCCTCCAAAGCGCCAGCCGCCGCGACGACAGCACCGGTCTTAGCATGGAGAACGAGAAGCGAATACGAATGCCAGAGCGAGGCTCGACGGCGGAGTTCGACGAGGAAGACCGGCCCGCAGCTAGCTCACGCCCAGCTTGCGCTGCAGGCTGGTCGACGACGTCGTGTATTGGAACGTCAGTTTCTTGTCTGGGTAGACATAATGATGCGCGCGCTGGGCGGCGAGCGTGGCCTCATGAAAACCGGACAGGATCAGCTTCAGCTTGCCGGGATAGGTATTGATGTCGCCGACGGCGAAAATGCCCGGAACGCTCGTTTCGAATTTCGCCGTGTCGACAGGGATCAGATTCTCATTGAGATTGATTCCCCATCCGGCGATCGGGCCGAGCTTCATGGTGAGCCCGAAGAACGGCAGCATGTCGTCGCAGGCATGGTCGTAAGTCTCACCGTTCTCACGACGGATCGTGAGGGCCGACAGCTGGCCGTTCTCGCCCTTGACCCCCGTCACCTGCCCCAGCACGAATTCCATGTCGCCCGAATTGACGAGCTCCCGCATCGCGTTGACCGAGTGGGGCGCCGCTCGGAACGCGTCGCGGCGGTGAACAAGCGTGATGCGGTCAGCGACCGGGTGCAGGTTCAGCGCCCAGTCGAGCGCGGAATCGCCCCCGCCCACGATCACCACGCGCCTTCCCTTGAAATGGTCCATCTTGCGCACGGAATAGAAGACGCTCTGGTTTTCGTAGGCGTCGAGCCCGGGGATCGGCGGCCTCTTCGGCTGGAACGACCCCCCGCCCGCCGCGATAAATACGGACTTGGCTTCGATCGCCTTTTCGTTGTCGGTGCCGATGCGAAACAGGGGCCGCTCAGGCGTGCCCAGAACCTCCATCCGCTCGACCATCTCGGCAAGGTGAAACTTTGGACCGAATGGCCCGATCTGCTTCATCAGATTGTCGACAAGCTCTTGTCCGTTGATGACCGGAAAGCCTGGAATGTCGTAGATCGGCTTCTCCGGATAGAGCTCCGCGCATTGGCCGCCAGCTTTCGGCAGGATGTCGATGAGATGCGCTTTGATGTCGAGCAGGCCGAGTTCGAACACCGCAAATAAGCCGATGGGCCCGGCGCCGATGATCGCGACGTCGGTCGATAGCACTTCGGTCATTCAGATTCCTTCTGTTCTTATCCTTGTTTCGGGGGCGTGGTCACGGTGAGGCCGTCCAGGGCTTCGCTGACCTTGATCTGACAGGAGAGCCTCGAGTTGGGGCGCACTTCAAAGGCGAAGTCGAGCATATCCTCCTCCATCTGGGAGGCTTTGCCGGTCGCTTCTGTCCATTCTGGGGCGACATAGACGTGGCAAGTCGCGCAAGCGCAAGCGCCTCCGCATTCCGCCTCGATGCCCGGGACGGAGTTGCGCAGCGCCGTCTCCATGACCGTCGCGCCGATCTGCGCCTCGACCGAACGCGACTGTCCGGTCGCGTCAATGAAAGTAATCTTCGCCATTGAACAGAGTTATTCCTTGGAATATCGCGTCACGCCTTGAGGGCGCGTGAATTCGGTCGGCGAGCGCCGGCTATATAGAGCGCGCCTACATAGAGCAAGCAGGGCGGCGCCGAAAGGGCATTTGGGAGCTCCGCGGCGGTCGGCGTGATTCGCGACGCGGCCGAAAACGCACCCACGTCGCAGTCGACGGTCTGGCAAAACTAACCGCGAAGGCGATCGATTTCCGTGAGGGCCTCACTGACCGCGGACAGGAGTGCGGCGATCGCGTGCGCCTCCGCCAAGCTTTGGTCGCCGCCAGCCGAGGCCAATTCCTCGATGCGCGAAGCGGCGCCGGCGACGCGCCCCGCGCCTACGGCAAGCGCGGAGCCCCGCAGCGTGTGAGCGATTTTTGCCTTTGCGTCTACCGATAAGGGAGGCGAGCCGGACAGCCGCGCCGTCAACGTCGGGGCTTGCTGCCGGAATAGTTGAAGCAGCTCCGCCTCGAGCTCCTGATCGCCAAGGCATTGGCGGGCCAAATGAACGAGATCAAGGGGTGGATCGAAGCCGGCGATCGAGCTTTCGAGCATAGCGCGCTAGTCCGTCCACCTGAAAGCCGCGGCCCGTCCATGCCGCCGTTAATCACTGAACACTATGGAAAAACATGGTAACCGAAGCGTTAACGACGTTTTCAAGTTGCGCGGGTGGCGTGGTTTTCATCTATGAGGCTCGGCGGTAGACTACAACGTGGTTAATTGAGCGTTTGGTTCGGCCGCGGCGAGCCCGGGGAAACGCTTGGCGCGCGTGTCGGTCATTTCAACGATCGGCGCCGATGGAGTGAGGCGGACGCAATGGTAAAGCAAAATCCGGCGACGGATCCCGTTTCGGCGGCGATGTCGGCGATCGAAAGCGCCTTGAACCTGACCGACGACGAGGTCGCCGCCGCTCCCGCGGACGCCAATACCTCCACGCCCCAGCTCGCTCCAGCGAAGCAGACGGCCGCAACGCCGGTTCTCAAGCCGACCCAACTCGCCGCCGACGCGCCAACGCTCCTTCGCGCGGGCCCGGCTTCGCCTTTCGTGCCGGAGAACGAACCAAAACCGGCGATCCCCGCGGCGACGCCGGCAAATGATGATCGTGAGGACGTCGGCGCGATCCTGCAGGCGATGAATGCGCGTCCAGCGAGCCGGACGCCATTCATACTCGCCTTGGTTGCTTCACTTCTGTGGGCGACGATCTGTGCGCTCTACGGCTATGTCTCCGTGTGGCCCTCGGCGCCAAGGCGGCCCCTCGAGATGCTGCTGCGACCCGAGACTCCGTTGTTTTTGTTAGCGGCGCTTGGGCCGATCATCTTCATGTTCGCGTTCGCCGCGCTATCGCGGCGGCTGCGCGAGTTGCGACAATCGGCGCGCGCGATCTCCCAGGTCGCTGTGCGTCTGGCCGAACCCGAAACGATGGCCGGCGAGCATGTCACGAACCTGTCCCAGGCGATCCGTCGCGAACTCACGTCGATGGGCGATGGTGTCGAACGCGCTCTGGCGCGCGCCGCGGAGCTCGAGACGCGCGTACGATCTGAGGTGTCTACGCTTGAGCGCTCCTATTCCGACAACGAGCGCAAAATCCGCCTGCTCATCGCCGAAATGGCCGATCAGCGCGAGTCGATCGTGACCAGCGGAACACGCGTTCGTGACGCCATAGCAACAGCGCACGACAGCGTCGCGCAGGACCTCGTCGTCGCTGGCGGCAATTTGAGCGAGCGCCTCGCTGAGACTGGCCAAAAAATTACCGCATCGCTCGGCGCCGCATCGGATGAGATCACCGTCGCGATGGACCGGACCGGGTCGGCGACGCTCGAGCGGATCGTGGCGGAAGGCGCGCGAATGAGCATATCGATCGAGGCGGTCGGCGAAAGCTTGGCCGACCGCCTCGCCAACACGAGCCAAAAAGCCGCCGGCGACATCGTGTCGCGGGTGGGAGAAGTCGACAATCGTCTCAAGGCGGTCGGTGACAATCTGCTGTCGCGCCTGGGCGAACGGGGCGACAATCTGATCGAACGCATCCAGACTTCGCAGGATTCCGTCGTCGAGGCGATCGATGCGCATGGCGACCGGGTGGCGACTCGTCTCGCGGACGCAGCCGAATTCGCGCGGAGCGCCGTGGGGGCCCATGCCGACGATGTGGTCGGACGCATCAGCGGCAGCAGCGCGCGAGCCGTCGAAGCGATCAAGGGACACGGCGACCAGATCGCCGATCAACTTGCTGTCGCGTCGCTCGGGCTGTCGGCTGCCTTCGGCGCCCACACCGACGACGTCGTTGGCCGTATTCACGCCAGCAGCAATGAGGTCCTCGACGCCATTCGCTCCCATGGCGACTCAGTCGCTGTTCGCCTCACCGAGGCCGCCGCTTCGGCGAGCGACGCCGTCACCGCTCATGCGGACATCGTCGTAAGCCGCGTCTCCGCCAGCACTGGCGAAGCCTCAGAGACGCTCAGAGTCCATGGCGACACCGTCGCCGCGCGCCTCTCCGAGGCCGCCGAGACCGTCAACGCGCACGGCGAGTCGGTCGCGGCTCAACTTGCCGGCGCGTCCGCCGCGATGAGCGCCGCTGTCGCCGCTTACGCGGACGAGGTTGTCGGCCGCGTCAGCGCAAGCGGGGCGCAAACCGTGGACGCGATCCGCGCACAGGGCGATTCGGTCGCCGACCAGCTCGCGCACGCTTCCGAGACGACTCGCGGCGCCGTCGCCGAATACGCGGACGACGTCGTCGGCCGTGTCAGCGCAAGCGGCGAACAGGCCGTAGCGGCGATACGCTTCCATGGCGAATCCATCGCAGATCGACTTTCTGACGCCTCGGGGGCCGCGAGCGCCGCCGTCGGCGAGTATGCGGACGACGTCGTCGCCCGAGTCAGCGCAAGCGGCGAACAGGCCGCCGCGGCGATACGCTTCCATGGCGAATCCATCGCAGATCGACTTGCCGAGACTTCGGCGGCAGCGCGTAGCGCTGTCGCGGGGGTCTCCGACGAGATCGCCGCTCGCATCAGCGCAAGCGGTGAACAGGCCGCCGAAGCGATCCGCGTGCATGGCGATTCGGTCGCCGGGCGACTGGCCGAGACTTCGGCGGCGGCGCGTAGCGCGGTCGGAGAATACACCGGCGACGTCGTCGCCCGTGTCAGCGCGAGCGGCGACCAGGCCGCCGAAGCGATCCGCTTCCATGGCGACTCGATCGCCAATCGACTCACCGAGACTTCGGCCGCGACACGCGCAGCCGTCGACCAATACGCGGACGACGTTGTCGCCCGCGTCAGCGCGAGCGGCGAACAGGCCGTCGACGCGATCCGCTTCCATGGCGACTCGGTCGCCGGTCGACTTGCCGAAACGTCCGCCGCAGCGCGTAGCGCGGTCGGAGAATACACCGACGACGTCGTCGCCCGTGTCAGCGCAAGTGGCGAACAGGCCGTCGAAGCGATCCGTTTCCATGGCGACTCAATCGCCGGTCGACTTGTCGAAACGTCGGCCGCGGCGCGCAGCGCGGTCGGAGAATACATGGATGACGTCGTCGCCCGTGTCAGCGCAAGCGGCGAACAGGCCGCCGCGGCGATTCGCTTCCACGGCGACTCGATCGCCGATCGACTCGCCGAAACGTCGGCGGCGACGCGCAGCGCCGCGGCAGAGGTCTCGGACGAAATCGCCGCTCGCATCGGCGCAAGCGGCCAACAGGCGGTCGAGGCGATCCGCTTCCACGGCGAGTCGATCGCCGATCGACTCGCCGAAACCTCAGCGGCGACGCGCAGCGACGCGGCAGAGCACTCGGACGAGGTCGTCGCTCGCATCAGCGCAAGCGGCCAACAGGCGGTCGAGGCGATCCGCTTCCACGGCGAGTCGATCGCCGATCGACTCGCCGAGACCTCAGCGGCGACGCGCAGCGCCGCGGCAGAGCACTCGGACGAGGTCGTCGCTCGCATCAGCGCAAGCGGCCAACAGGCGGTCGAGGCGATCCGCTTCCATGGCGACTCGATCGCTGAGCGGCTTGCCGACACATCGGCGGCGGCCCGTAGCGCCGTTGACTTGTATTCAGACGAGATCGTGAGTCGGATTAGCTCGAGCAGCGAGCAAGCCGTCACCGCGATCCGCGCACAAGGCGACTCTGTCGCCAGTCAGCTGGGCCTCGCCAACGACACAGTCGCCCGCGACTTCAGTGACCGATCGAACTCGCTGATCGAGCGGCTCCAAAGCGGTGGCGAGCGGCTCTCCGATACCATCGTCGTGCACGGCGACAGCCTGGTCGCGCGTCTCGGCGACGCCGCGGACCGTCTGCACGACACCGTCGTGGTGCGTGGCCAGGTCCTTGAGGACAGGCTCACCGGGTCGAGCGAACGGCTCAGCGCTGTGATCCAGGATCGCGCCGAAGACGCAGCCGCGATCCTTGACGCCGCGGCTGCACGATGGGGCGAACAATTCGACGCCCGAGAGAGCCAGTTGCGCGGCGCAGTCAACAACCAGAACGACGCGCTCGAGAGCCTGTTCGACGAATCGACGCGCCGCCTTGTCGGCGCGATCTCCGCCGAGGGCGCCCTCGCCCAGGCGCAGATCGAGGCGTCGGCGTCTCGATCCATTGCGACACTGAGCTCTGAGTCGGCGCAAATCAACGAGCGTCTGGCGTCGCTTGCCATCGACGCCGCGGCCGCAGCGGCGAATGGAGCGGGCGGCGTGCATGACGCGCTGAGCGAGCGGATCGCGGCCTTTGACCACATCGTCAACCAGCACGCCGTCAGCCTCGTGGAGGCTGTGTCGCAACAGACTGAGCGGATGCGCGAACATCTCCAGGCGCTGGATGGTCTCGTTGGCGAAAGCGGGCATAGCGTCATCAACCGCTTAGGATCCCACTCCGACGAGTTCAACGCGCGCATCTCCGGACATCTCGATGCGATCGACGTGATGATGCAGGCTCGGCGCGATGAGTTTGACAAGCGCTTCGTGGACCACAGGGAGCAGCTGGACACGAAGTCCGCAGAGCGATTGGAGCAGTTTGAGATCACCTCCGTCGCGCATCACAATGCGGTCGACCTCGCCTTGGCGTCGCACTCACGCCGCGTCGAGACTTCGCTCGGAGACGGGCTCGCGCGGTTTGAGGGCGCGATTGACGGGCGCGGCCGCGAAATCATCGGACGAATCGGCGATCGGTCGGCGGCTCTCGCGGCGGATCTTGGCGCCAAGCTTGCCGCCATCGAGGAGACTCTTGTCAACCGCGGCGGCGCGATCGACGAGAAGCTCGGCCAGCGAAACGAGGAGGCGGCGGCCCTGTTCGACCGTCGGCTACAAGCTGTCGAGGAACGCGCAGGAGCAAAACTTCACGAAGTATCGTCGACGCTCGAAGGTCTTCTGGCGCGGATCGAAGACGCGCTTGCGCAGCGCGGCCGGGCGCTGTCCGAGACCCTCGCTCGCACCACTCTCGAAACCGCCAAGGCGCTCGGAGACGGCGGTCGCGAAATCACGCAAGGCATGAGCGCCAAATCCGCGGAAATCAGTGACGCGCTGCAACGGCGCGCAGAAGAGCTGACGCAAACGCTATCGACTGTCGCCGGGGACATCAATGCGACCTTGACCGGCCGCGTCGAAGACGTCTCGCGGTCGCTCGCGGCGAGCGTCGATCAGTTCAAGGAGCAAGTCGTCACGCCGATGCAGGACCTGAGCCGACGCCTCGACTCGAGCCGGGCCGAGCTGGGGGACAAGGTGGGCGAGCACGCCCAGCAAGTCACGACGATGCTCGACTTGCACAAGGCCTCGATGGGCGCCGCATTCGACTCCCACAAGATCGTTGTCGCCGACGCCACACAACAGAGCGTGCAGATCTTTGACGCGCGCCTTGCCGCCCTCGCCGAGGCCGCGGACCAAAGCACGCGCATCATTGACGTTCGGCTCGCAGACATGGTCGAGGCGGCGAATCGAAACACCGAGGCCATCGATGAACGCCTTGTCGCTCGTATTCAGGCGATGAGCGAAGTTCTGACGAGAGCGGCGTCGGAAGCCGAATCGATCTGGTCGGCGCGCGGAGCGGCCGTCGCCAACGCGATCAGAGCGAAGGTCGATGAGTTGCGCGAGGTCATCGAAGGCAAGGGCGCCGAGTTCGTGACCGCCCTCGGTGACCGGGGAGATGAGGTCTCGGCGAGGTTCGTCGGCGTCGGCGAGCGCGCGATGCATACGCTCGACCAGCAGATGGCCGGCCTTGCAACGCTTCTGACCCGGCGCACAGACGAGCTTATTGCGGCCGTCAATGGCAGCGCGTCGGACCCGGTGCGCGCGTTGAGCGCGCTGACAGGGCAGTTGCGTTCCGAGGTCGCCGATTCCAGCGAAGCGCTACGCAACGTCGCCGCCGACGTCACCCAGCGGTCGACCGAGACGATCGAAGCGTTGCTCAAGCGATTGACCGAGCAGGTGGAAGCTTCCAGCGTCTCGCTAAGCGAAACCGTAACCCGCAGCGCTGAGAACTCGGTCGACTCCCTCTCGGGGACCGGCGACCGGTTGCGCCACGAATTGACATCCGTGATCGACAACCTCGGTCAAACCAGCGCCGTCATCGATCAGGCGATTGGATCGGCCGGAGATCGGCTCGCGGCCGTTCAAGGCGGTCTCGCGACGCGCGTCGAGGAATTCCAACATGCACTCGGCGGCATCTCATCGCAGGTCGCCGCTCTGGGACGCCTTTCGGCCACGACTCAGTCCGACGCGAGCACGCTTGCCGGGCAACTCGCCCAGCATGCGGAAGCTCTCGCAATTGTCGGACGCGACCTCGCACAGCAGCAGCAGTCGCTCGATTCCGCCCTGGAACGCCGCCGCAGCAGCCTCCAAGCGCTCATCAGCGATATCTCTGGCCGCAGTGAAGCCTTCGAGGCGACACTCGGGCGCTTCGCGGCCAACGTCGAAGACAGTTTCGCTCGGTCGCAAGCTCGCGCCCAGGAAATCAGCGCCGCGCTCGCCGCGGCCACAAGGGGCGCGTCGATTGCGGTCGCGGGTCAATTCGAAACCATTCGTGACACGGCGGCAAAAGAGCGCGAGCGAACGACCCAGACGCTCCAAGCGACCGTGGAACAGACCAATGCGCAGCTGACCGGCGCGCTTGATCATGCCGCTGACCGGTTCCGTCAGTCGGTCGCCGAAGTGAAGGACATGGCAAGCCAGGTTCAGCGCGAACTCGACCAGACCCGGCAGGACCTCCGTCGCGGGGTGCTCGATCTGCCGCAGGAGACGAGCGAAACCGCAGACGCGATGCGGCGGGTCGTTTCCGATCAGATCCGCGCGCTGAAGGAGCTTGCTGCGCTGGTGTCAGAGTCGGGGGCGACTTACGACGTCGTCGAACCGACCGCGACGACCGCAGTCGGAAGCGCGCGTTTTGAGAAGCCGCTGCTGCGCGCCGTCGAAAGGACGCGTGAGCTCGAGGCCCCGGCGCAGTCCGAAACCCTCGCGGCCGTGGCTGAAGCGCTTGCCGCGCCTGCGACCGAGAGCCAGACGTCAGGGCGGATTGGCGCGTCGGAGGTGATCCCGCCGTTCCCGCGGGCTCAAACGCAGCCGTGGCCGCCGTCGTCCGCCGGTGCCCGACCGGTTGCGGCGCCGACAACCTCGGCTCCGGCATCGGCTGCCGATCGTGGGCAACCCGGATGGCTCTCGAACCTGCTTGCGGCTGCCTCCCGCGACGAGCCGGAGGAGACCGCGTCCAAAGGCGCGGAGACGCTCGAGGCGCTGAGCCGTGAAATCTCCGGCCTCATCGACAATGCGGCTGCGGTCGAAATGTGGGATCGATGGCGCCGCGGCGATACGGGCGCTGTGTCGCGCCGGCTCTACACAGAGGCCGGCCAGCAGGCGTTCGACGAGCTTCGCCGACGCTTTCGCACCGACACCCAGTTCCGGGATACGACAACCCGCTATATGCAGGAGTTCGAGCGCCTGTTGTCGAAGATCGGCCAGAATGACCGCGACGGCGCGCAGTGGCGGGCCTACCTATTGTCCAACACCGGCAAGGTTTACACGATCCTCGCGCACGCCTCGGGAAAGTTAGGCTAGCCCAGCATCCGATAAGCAGACGCCGATGTCATGTCCGCGAAAGCGGGCATGACAGCAACACTTCGTTCCTTTGATTGCGCTCGGCGAAACAATGCTTTCGCTTTGCGGCGTAAAAACGCTCCGGAGAGGCGCCGAGGCGAAACAACGGCGAGACCGGCGCGCGCCCGGCGTCCGTTCTCGCGAGCGGCGCCTCTGCGGCCGCGCCATTCTCTCAGAGGCTGCGATAGATGTTCTTGTAAGCTTCCCGCAGCGCTGCCTTCTGGACCTTGCCCATTGCATTACGCGGGAGAGCCTCGACGAGGACGATCTGTTTGGGCGCCTTGAATTTGGCCAGGCGGCAGCCGAGCGCCGAGAGAATTCCCGCTTCGCTCAGAGTCGCGCCCGGACGTGGAACGACGGCCGCTGTCACGGCTTCGCCGAAATCGGCATGCGGGACGCCGAAAACAGCGCTCTCAAGCACGCCCTCGATCGCGTCGATCTCGGTTTCGACCTCCTTCGGATACACGTTGAAGCCGCCAGAAATCACGAGGTCCTTTGCCCGCCCGACGATGTGGATGTAGCCATCGTCGTCAACACGGGCCAGGTCGCCGGTAATGAAATACCCGTCAGCGCGAAACTCCTGCGCGGTCTTCTCGCGCATCCGCCAATAGCCGGCGAAGACGTTGGGGCCCTTGACCTCGATTACGCCGATTTCGCCAGCCTGAACCGGCGCGCTAGTCTCGAGGTCGGCGATCCGCACGCTCACTCCTGGAAGCGCGAAACCGACCGCGCCCGGCCGGCGTTCGCCGTCGTAAGGGTTCGATGTGATCATATTGGTTTCGGTCATGCCGTAGCGCTCGAGAATTGCGAAACCGGTCCGCTCCCGCCAGGCGGCCTGAGTCTCGGCAAGCAGCGGCGCGGAGCCCGAGACGAAGAGACGCATATTCGCGCAGAGGGCGCGATCGAGGTCGGAATGGTCGAGCAGCCGCGTGTAGAAAGTCGGCACCCCCATCATCGCCGTCGCTTCCGGTAGCGCCGCGATCACCGCGTCCGGATCGAACTTGGGCAGGAAGATCATCGTCGCCCCAGACAGCAGCGCGACGTTGACCGCCACAAACAGCCCATGCGTATGAAAAACAGGCAGCGCGTGAATGAGTCTGTCGGCGGGCCCGAAGCGCCAACAGTCTATGAGAGTCAGTGCGTTCGACGACAGATTCTCGTGCGTCAGCATCGCGCCTTTCGAGCGGCCGGTGGTGCCCGAAGTATAGAGAATCGCGGCCAGATCGTCGCTCGCCCGTGGCGTGGTTTCGAACTCGGCCGGCGCGGCGTCGATCGCCGCAGCGAAAGTTCCGTCGCCCTTGACACCGAAACTCTCGACCGAACGCAACTTGAGCGTTTGCGCAAGCGCACGAATCGCCTCGAGCCGGTCGGGGCGGCACAGGGTGAGCGCAGGCACGGCATCGCCAAGAAAATATTCGAGCTCGGCGAGCGTATAGGCCGTATTCAACGGCAGCAGCACCGCGCCCGCCCGAAGACAAGCGAGAGTAACGACGATCACATCAGCTGACTTCTCGAGCTGTACCGCGACCCGATCGCCAGGCTTCACCCCGAGCGCAACCAGCACATTGGCCGCCCGCGCGGAGCGTTTGAATAGTTCGCCATAGGTAAGCGCAGTGGCGTCTCGGGTCTCCAGAGCAAGCTTGTCCGGATGGGGCGCTCGCGCCGCAATAAGGTCAAACAAATTTGCGGACGGATGTCGCGACACTTGATCTCCAGATTGAAGGGCGCGAGCCGGCGCTCCAAGACGCCGGACACATTATAGGCTGGCGCGGCGCGTAAACGCGATAGGATAGAACAGATCGCGCCGCCGGACCCAGATCTGCTTCGTGGCCGCAGCCAGCGGCTCCTAACTTGATTTCCTGAGCGATCTTCTCTCAAAAGCGAACCCGAAACGCGAATTGGCGCTGAACGAAAGCGGGGGACATGGCCACGACTGAGAAGGCGGTGCGTGAATCGATCATCGCACGCGGCGCAAACGTCGTTGCCGCTGGACTGGGCAGCGCTCTTGTGGGCGACATTTCGGCGCGCTTCGAGGATTCACTGCTCATCACGCCGAGCGGCGCGAACTATGCCGACCTGCGGCCGGCGATGATCGCGCTCATGCCCTTAGTCGGCGAATATGGCGCCTGGAAGGGTCCGAGGAAGCCGACAGGCGAATGGCGCATTCATCTCGATATTGTGCGAGCCCGTCCCGATATCGGCGCAATTGTGCGTTTCCAGTCGCCTTACGCCACCGCCCTGGCCATGGCGCGCAAGCCAATCCCGGCTGCCCATTCGATGATCGCACTGTTTGGCGCGCCGATCGTCCGGTGCGCCAAATATGCGCCCGCCGGCACCAAGGAACTGGCGGGCCTTACGCTCGAGGCGCTGGACCAAAGCCATGCGGTTCTGCTCAGCAACTATTGCGCATTGACCACCGGCCCCACGCTGGAGGCGGCGCTGGTCCGGGCGCGGGAACTCGAAACGCTCGCGCGGCTCTACGCAATCGCTCTTTCGCTTGGTCGTCCGGCGATCCTTTCGGATGAGGAAGTCGGTCGCATCGGCGAGCGGCTGAAGTCAAATGGCGCCGATGTCCAGGCGCGCATTGCAGCGCTGGTTGAAAGCAAGTCGAAACCCAAGGCTCCCGCGAAGGCCAAACGCCTCACCCGCAAGCGCCGGTCATAGAGGCGATAGGCCGCGATTACTTAGAGGAAGTCCCCGGCGCTTTTCCAAAGCGCTAAGTTTTCAGTTGATGCGGCCGATCCGCGCCTATCCTAAAGCTACGTCGGATTCTCGCCGTCCGTTGGTCGTATGCGAAGCCCCATCAATCATAGCACTCCCAAGAGATATTTTACGTGTACATCACACAGCAGGCCTATCACGACGAGGAGGTCAACCCAACACCAACCCACGAGGGTAGGACGGTAGTTTACCAGGAAATGTTCAGTGTACGCAGTCAACAGTGACAATTTCCTTTGTGGTCCTGATGTTATGATAACCCCATCAAATTATAAGTTCAATGATGGTGCTCCCGCGTTCATCCGCGAGGTCGAGGTCCCCCACTACGAGCTTTCGCGCGTCATTGAGGACGCGCCCCGCGTCAAACACCCGGAGCCGGACGTCGATCGCCCGCACGATGTCGTCGGTCGCGTAGCGCTCCAACAAGTCGCGCAGCCGAGTGACCGGCCCGCGTCGAGGCCCGCACGCGCACCTACAGCCTTGTCGAGGCCTGCCACCGCTTGCCCTCGCGCACGTCGGCTGCTCTCTACCCCCGAAACGAGCGAGGGCGTCGCGGGTCCATCGCCGACTGGCCCGAGGCTCAAAGCGCCGAAGTGGGCGAGTCGCTCCGACGTCTCGCGCCCGGCGCCTCATCTTCCTCTCCCGCCAGCTTCTCACTGATGATGAGAAGCTGCGCGGCGGTCGAGGCTGCGATCACCGCCGGATCCTTGGATTCGAGACCCGGCACTCCAATCGGACAGACGAGGCGGGCGAGCTGAACCTCCGTGAGGCCCGCCGCACGCATCTGGCTCAAGAACCGCGCCCGTTTCGTCGCCGAGCCGATCAGGCCGACATAGCCGAAGCGCTCGACCCGCAGCGCCTCGGCGACGATCTCGAGATCAAGTGCGTGCGAATGCGTCAGCACGACCACGAGCGCGCCGTCGGGCGCGCTCACGAGCTCGGCCGCAGGTTCCGGCGCATGAATGAGCGTGACGTTCGCGGGCGCGTGCGTCGGAAAAGCGTCGCGCCTGGGATCGATCCAGCGCACCGCGAAAGGCAGCGGCGCGAGCGCGAGCGCCAACGCCCGTCCGACGTGGCCGGCGCCGAACAGATAGACCGCGCGCGCCACCACACCGAGCGGCTCAGTCCAGCTCTCCTCTGCGAGACGCGCCAATCTACGTTCGCTCAGGCTAGACGCTAGCGTGCGCTGAACGCGTCCGTCGGGCTCCAGCCGCGCGCTGAGCGTCGCTAAGGCGCCACCTTCGGCGATAGCCAGAGCCGAAAGATCGTCGAGATCGCGCATATCGAACGTCTCGACTCGCCATTCGACGCGGCCGCCACAGCACTGGCCAAGCTCAGGCCCGAGCGCGAGCGAACGACGCCGCGCTGGCCCGCGGCCTCTTCTTAGAGCCTCGTTTGCCGCTTCGAGGGCGGCAAATTCAAGCGCCCCGCCCCCGATTGTGCCGTGAAAGCCACCCGACGGCCGCACCACCATACGCGTGCCCGCTTCGCGTGGGCTCGAACCCTCGACTCGCGCAAGCGTCACCAAGGCCGCCGAACCTTCGGCTTCAATCGCTTCGACGAGACGGCGGAAAGCTCTCATCGCAGCTTCTCAGCCCGCCCCGTTCAGCGATGCGATCGCGTTGAGGATCGATTCCGGCGTACATGGCGCTTCGAGCTTCGGCTGACCTCTCGGGTTCGTCGCGTGCACCGCGTCGAGAATCGCGGAATAGACCGAGATTCCGTGCATCAAAGGCGGCTCCCCGACAGCTTTCGAACGGTAGATGCTCAGGGTCGGATTTGGTCGCGTGAAGAGCCGGGTATTGAAGATTGGGGGCGTGTCCGAGGCGACCGGGATCTTATAGGTCGCGGGCGCGTGGGTGAGTAGCCGTCCGTCGGCGGCGTATACGAGTTCCTCGGTCGTCAACCAGCCCATGCCCTGAATGAAAGCGCCTTCGACCTGACCCATATCGATCGCCGGATTGATCGATGCGCCGACATCATGGAGCAGATCCGCTCGCATAACTCGCATCTCACCGGTCAGCGTGTCGATTGCGACCTCCGAGCAGGCCGCGCCATAGGCGAAGTAGAGGAACGGACGTCCCTTCGCCCTAAGACGATCCCAATGGATTTCAGGCGTCTTGTAGTAGCCGGAATGCGACAGTTGCACGCGCGCCAGTCGGCACGCCTTGGCGAGTTCGCCAAAGCTCATGGAGGCGTTGCCGGCAAACACGCGCGCGTCGCGGAACTCGACCGCCTCCGGCGCAACGTTCCAAGCCTCGGCGGCAAAGGCCGTCATCCTCTCACGAATCGCGCCGGCCGCGATTTGCGCCGCCATGCCGTTGAGATCGGTCCCGGACGAAGCGGCTGTCGGCGAGGCGTTGGGAACCTTTGCGGTGTTCGTCGCGGTTATGCGGATGAAATGCAGCGGCACGCCGAACTCTTCAGCCACGATTTGCGCGACCTTGGTGAACAGGCCCTGCCCCATCTCAGTACCGCCGTGGTTGAGATGAATCGAGCCGTCGGAATAGACGTGCACCAGCGCGGTGGCTTGATTGAGGGGGATCAGCGTGAATGAGATCCCAAACATCACCGGCGTCAGCGCAATGCCCCGCTTGATGATCGGACTCTGTACATTGAAAACTGCGATCCGCTCGCGGCGCGCGCGATAGGCGCTAGAGACCTCGAGGTCCTCGATAATCTCTCGCTGAGTCTGATAGTCCTCGACTGTTTGGTCGTAGGGAGTGCGATCGAAGCCCGCGCGCAAAAGGTTGGCCTTGCGCACGTCGAGCGGATCAAGACCACGATCCCGCGCGATTGCGTCCATGACGCGCTCGATGGCGATCATGCCTTGTGGCCCACCGAAGCCTCGAAATGCAGTGTTGGAAACAGTGTTCGTCTTAAGGCGGCGGGTGAGGATCGAGACTTCGGGCAGCCAGTAGCCATTGCCAGCGTGAAACATCGCGCGGTCACAGACTCCAGGCGAAAGGTCCGCGGAACACCCACAGCGCGCATTGAGCGCCACCTCGTAACCTTCAACCACGCCCCTGTCGTCATATCCCACTCGCCAATCGGCGCGGAAATCGTGGCGCTTGCCCGTCAATGCGAAGTCGTCGTCGCGATCGAGGCGTATCTTGCACGGTCGGCCCGTCACATGCGCGGCAAGCGCAGCGATCGCCGCCCAGGCGCAGGCCTGGCTTTCTTTGCCGCCAAAGCCGCCACCCATCCGGCGTGTTTCCACGGTGACGAAAGCGTCCGGTATTCCAAGGATGCGCGCGACGATGTGCTGGGTCTCCGTCGGATCCTGCGTCGAAGCGTGCACCGTCATCTCGTCCCCTTCGCCGGGAAAGGCGAACGATGCTTGGCCCTCGAGATAGAAATGCTCCTGCCCGCCGATAGAAAACTGGCCATCCAGCTGGTGCGTGGCCTTGTCGATCACGGTCGCGGCGTCGCCTCGGCGGAAGGCGTAGTCGTCCTGAACCCGCGCGCCGCTGACGAGCGCATCAGCAATCGTGACGGCCGGCGTCCTGGCGTCGACGTCGATCTTGGCGCGCCGCGCCGCCCGGCGTGCTTGGTCGCGCGTGCGCGCCACGACGGCGAAAAGCGCCTGTCCGTGGAACATTACCTCTTGGTCGGCGAACAAAGGCTCATCGGCGAAAACCGGCGCAACGTCGTTCTTGCCCGGAATATCCGCCGCCGTCAGAACCACGACGACGCCAGGAGCGCCGCGGACCGCCTCCAAGCCCAAACTCTTCAATTTGCCGCAGGCCTTAGTGGCCATGCCGATCGCGATATGCAGTGTGCCCGTAGGCTCGCCAATGTCATCCACGTAAGTCGCCGCGCCCTGGACATGCAGGCGCGCGGAATCGTGCGGCAACGGCTTATGAACGACCGCAGTCGTCTGAGCGAAGTCGGCTACGTCATTCGGCGGCATGCAGCATCCCGATCCGGGTCGGCGGGCCAGCGCCGGAAAGTTCTATGAGCGCCTTTTCCAGAAGATTGGTGGCGACTGTCATGCGATAGGCCGCGGTGGCGCGCATATCGGTGAGTGGGGTGAAGTCCTCGCTGATCGCCTCACGCGCAAGGCGCCAGCTCGCGGGTTCATCGAGGCTCGCGCCTACGAGCGCGCGCTCAGCTTTCGCGGCGCGCTTCGGGGTCGCCGCCATACCGCCGCAGGCAACGCGCGCTCCCATGATGCGCCGCCCCTGGAGGTCGATACGTGTAGCGAACATGACGGCCGAAATGTCCTCGTCGAAGCGTTTGGACACCTTGAAAGCACGGTAGTGCTGACCTGCGGCAAGCCGCGGCGCTTCGACCGCCACCACAAACTCGCCAGGGCCGCGATCCTGCTTGCCATAAGCGATGAAGAAGTCCTCGAGCGGTAGGGCTCGCGTCCTATCTCCCTTGCGCAGCACAACTCTACCGCCGAGTGCGATCAGAGCCGGCGCCAAATCGCCAATCGGCGAACCATTAGCTATGCTTCCACCGACGGTTCCACTCACCCGCACCTGCTTCGAACCGAAACGGCGCAGCATTTCGCTCAAGTCGGGATGGATCGCGCCCAGAAGCGGCATAGCGTCCTCCAATTTCAGGGTCGCTCCAAGGGAGAGATCTCCGCCGGCGCTCTCTCCGATATTGTCCAGCCCAGCAACCCTGCCGAGCCAAATCACGCGCTTTAGGTCGCGCAATTGCTTGGTGACCCAAAGCCCGACGTCTGTCGCCCCGCCGACGAGGGTTGCATCGGGAAAGCGCGCATAGAGCGCCGCTAGCGAATCGAGACTCGCCGGGGCGGCAAAGAAGGCCGCCTCGCCGCCGATGAAAACGTCCCTGTGGTCGGCGAGGGCGGCGAGCGCCAAGGCGCGCTCTTGGGACGTCGCGGAGAAACGGTCGACAGGCTCACCGACCGAGGTCTGCAGCGCCGCTGCGATGATCGGGCGATAACCAGTGCATCGGCAGAGATTGCCCGCAAGCTGGTCGCAAAGGCCCGTATAGGTCAAAGGCTGGCCGGAATGGTACGCGGCGAACAGGCTCATCACGATCCCGGGCGTACAGAAGCCGCATTGCGAGGCGTGGGTGTCGACCATCGCCTGCTGCAGCGGATGCAGCTCGCCGCCTGCAGCGAGATCCTCGATCGTGATCAGCTCGGCGCCATCGAGCTGGCCCAAGAGCAGAATGCAGGCGTTCAACGGCTCGTAGACGAGCCGGTCTCCCTTGAGTCGGGCCAGCACCACCGTGCATGCGCCGCAATCGCCTTCGGCACAGCCTTCCTTCGTTCCCTTCGCTCCCATTTCCTCCCGCAGCCAGTCGAGCACGGTCGCGCGTGGGGAGAACTGGCGAAGAGCAACGTCCCCACCCCGAAATCGGAAACGAAGCGCATCCCGCGCGGTGGTTGATCTGGCCTCAAACGACATCGTCGCTCCCTGACCCCCTTCAATGATGGAGCTTTTGCCTTCAAAACGGAAGGACGCAAAGCCTGTGCCGGAGAACTGGCCTCCTCATATGGGAGTCGGTTGATGAGATCGCTCGGCGTTCCCGAGGGGCAGCGAAAGCGCCCCATTGAAGGCCGGGACGCTCGATAAGAAAAATCGACAATTTCTTGCCAAGCGGGCCGGGCGCTGGTATTGTTTTTCAGAAAGGCCGATGAGCCGGGCTCGCACTCCTCATCGGCGACGCGCGACCGGGACTTCGACGTTGAGAGTGGAGAGCGACTCGGGAATGGCACCGCAAACCATTGAAATTGCTCAAAACGGACTCGCCTGTCCGGACCCGGCCGGAAATCATCCCCGAAGGTCTGGGGGCACAGCCTCGCCGGCCAACGCGTCAAGTGCTTCCTCGGCGCCCAGTGCCGTCTGCGCATTGGAGCCGAGGCGGCGCAAGGATACGGTGTTTTCGCCTGCTTCCTTGCGTCCGAGGGCGATGAGGACGGGTACTTTCGCCAAAGAGTGTTCGCGCACTTTGTAGTTGATCTTCTCGTTTCGTAAGTCGGCCTCGACTCGGAGGCCCCGCTTCTTCGCCGCGGCGACGAACTCAAGCGCGGCGGCGTCGGCGTCACTGGTGATGGTGCAGACCACGATCTGAACCGGAGCGAGCCACAAGGGCAAGTGGCCGGCGTGATGCTCGAGCAGGATGCCTATGAAACGCTCCATCGAGCCGCAGATGGCGCGATGGATCATCACCGGCGTCGTCTTTTCGCTGCTGCCCGCAATATAGAACGCGCCGAAGCGCTCCGGCAGGTTGAAATCGACCTGCGTTGTCCCACACTGCCAATCGCGGCCGATCGCATCGCGCAGAACATATTCGAATTTCGGCCCGTAGAAGGCGCCCTCGCCCGGATTGAGCGCGGTCGTGACGATGTTGCCGTGGCGCAGCCGGATTTCATCCAGCACCCGGGTCATCACCGCCTCAGCGTGATCCCACATGGCGTCGGTACCCACGCGCTTTTCCGGACGGGTGGAGAGTTTCACCACGATCTTGTCGAACCCGAAGTGGCCGTAGACCGACAAGATCAGTTCATTGATCTTGTGGCACTCCTCGGCCATCTGCTCTTCGGTGCAGAAAATATGCGCGTCGTCCTGCGTGAACGACCGCACGCGCATGAGGCCATGCAGCGCTCCCGACGGCTCGTAGCGGTTGACCGCGCCGAATTCCGCGAAACGCAGCGGCAGCTCTCGATAAGAGCGCAAGCCGTGCTTGAAGATCTGCACATGGCCCGGGCAGTTCATGGGCTTGAGCGCATAGACCCGCAAATCCTCGGTCTCTGCCTCGTCGCCGGCCGGGCGGCACATGAACATGCTCTCGCGATACCAGCCCCAATGCCCGGAGATCTCCCACAGGTGCTTGTCGAGCACCTGCGGCGCGTTGACTTCCTGATAGTCGGCGGCGAGACGCCGACGCATATAGGCGACCAGCGTTTGGAATAAGCTCCAACCCTTCGGATGCCAGAAGATCGAGCCCGGCCCTTCCTCCTGAGTGTGGAAGAGGTCCATCTCGCGAGCGAGCTTGCGATGATCGCGCTTCTCGGCCTCCTCGAGTTGCTTCAGATAGGCGTCGAGTTCTTCTCTCTTGGCGAATGCGGTCGCGTAAATGCGCGACAACATCGGCTTGTTCGAGTCGCCGCGCCAGTAGGCGCCGGCGACTTTCATCAGCCTGAAGGCGTCGCCGACCTTGCCGGTCGAGGTCATGTGCGGCCCGCGGCAGAGGTCGGTCCACTCGCCCTGGCTGTAGAGGTACACCTCCTGATCGGAGGGAATGGCGTCGAGCAACTCGATCTTGAACGCTTCGCCCTTCTGTTCGAACAGGCTCTTCGCTTCCTCGCGTGACACGGCTCGTTTCAAGAACGGCTTGTCGCGAGCGATGATTTCCCGCATGCGCTTTTCGATCGCCGGAAAATCCTCGGGCGTGAACGGCTGGTTGCGGAAGAAGTCGTAGTAGAAGCCATTCTCGATCACCGGACCAATGGTGACCTGCGTTCCCGGCCAGAGCGACTGCACGGCTTCGGCGAGAACGTGCGCCGCGTCGTGGCGGATCAGTTCGAGCGCGCGGGGATCGTCGCGCGCGATGAACTCGAGTTTAGCGTCGCGGTCGATCGGATCAGCGAGGTCGGCAAGCTCGCCGTTGCGGACCATAGCCACAGTGCGCTTGGCGAGAGACGGCGAAATGGATTTGGCGATTTCGAGGCCCGAGACGCCGGGCTCGTAGGCTCGTTCAGCGCCATCGGGCAAAGTGACGTGGATCATCGAGGCTCCTTGAGCTCACTCGCCGATACCAATCGGCGTAAGCGTGGAAGCCTGCGTATAAACGTCGAACCCTGTCAGGGCAACCGGCGAAGAGCCGGGGATTTCCCACGGTTCCGGCGCTTAGAGCGTGAACTCCTCGACCACCGGCGCCCCGGAGTAGTTGGCGTATCGAATCCACTTCGGCTGCACGACGACATAGGCGATGTTGGGCCAGTTCTCGCGGGCGCGCCCGTCCGGCCATTCGCCGAAATAGGCAGCCTTCGCGCTCGCCAAGTCGTCCCCGACCGGTCGGCGCGCCACGCCCTCGATCTGAAGGGAAATGTTGTCGTCCCAACCGATGACCAGCGCGGCAGCCGGATTGCGCGCGAGATTGACCGCCTTGCGGCTCGACGCCAGAGTGTCGAACACGACCTCGTTTGCCTGCGTCAAGGCGAAGCCCATCAGCGCCGCCTCGGGCGCGCCGGATTCGTTGACGGTGGACACAATGAGATACCGCTTAGTCTTGGCGATGTCGAAAACCTCTTCGAGCGTCATGACCGCCTCCGCATTTCGCGGCCCGACCACGACGATCAGGTCGCACAGTCCACGGAGATAATAACTCACCTTGACCGAAACTGGCGCCATCGTCCGGCGTGTCTTGGTCGACGGCGCCGTCCAGGGCGTCGGCTATCGGGAGTTCACCCGCCGCGCGGCGCTGAGCCTGGGCGTTTCCGGCTGGGTGCGCAACCGGTCCGACGGCGCGGTCGAGGCGCTGATCCGCGGTCCGCCCGCCGCTGTCAAAGCGCTCGTCGCCGAAATGCGCCGAGGGCCACGATTCGCGACCGTCAACAGCGTGAGCGTGACCGAGCTCGACGAAACCCCTGACGACCACGGCAGGGCGTTCGTTATCGGGTAACGGCATAGAGCGCAGGCGGCGCGACGACGCCGGTCAGCCGCGTCGCCGCGGCTTGGCGGGCGCGGGACGCTTTGCCCTGGCCGGCCCGCCGACAGAGGTCGGCGTGAAGTCCGGCGGATCGCTGGCAGGGAACGATTCCTCGATCGCCTCGTCGAGCTTCTCCTCCGCCTTGGTGTGCGACTCGCGCGGCGGCGACTTTCGCGGCTCTTTCATCCCAGCGGCTCCGTGGGGACTTCGGAAAAGGGCGCAGCCTCTCGGGGGTCAGTCAGGCTGTGAAGCGACCTAACCATATAGGTCAGCGGCCGCGACAGCGAGGCCTGAGCGTGGCGACCCAGCGGAATCGTGGGCCGCTCTACGGTCTTGACGCCAGCGTGCAATTTTGCGCGCGACTCAAGCTTTTCAAGCGCTTAATCTCATTTTTCTGCAACTCAAAAAGGCTTTGCCGACAATACATTAACCCGGATTCCCGCCCCTTGAGGTACAGCGTCCAGCTTCGCCGAAGACGAGGTCGAACGCCTGTTCCGTAGCGCGTAAGCAGCGCTATCGCCGCCCGCCGCGGATCAGCCCCGTCGCGGCGACCTGTCAGGCTTCGGATGCTTCGACTGCGACCGTTCGGGTCCGCCGGCGGCGGTCGGCGTGTTGGCCGGCGGATCGCTGGCGGGAAAAGATTCTTCCAGCTCCTCGTCGAGCTTCTCTTCAGGCTTCGGTGGTGACTTGCTAGGCTGCGACTTTCGCGGCTCTTTCATTCCGGCGTCTCCGTGGAGTTGCCCCAGGTTTTTCGAAGGCCTGAACTATATACGCTGGCAACGCCGCGGGAGCGAGGTCCTGACTCGATAGCGATTAACAGTCAGGGCGAGTGTGCAATTTTGCCCGCGACTCAAGCTTTTCAAGCGCTTAACCTCATTTTTCTGCAACTTGAAGAACATTCAACGCTCGCAGCCCGAGGATCTGCTACTCGGCAACCTCCTCGGAACAAACATAGAACAAGACTGTCGAATTGGCAAGAAAATGTTGAATCTCTTGCACACGACCCGACACGGGCGGATGGCGAGCCCTCGCCGAGACCCGATTCTCCCTTCCGGGGCGTGGGTCCCGCGCGGGCGGCGAGCCGACGCAACCGCGCCGCTGACGAAGCCTGCCCACGACGAAAGTGCAAAGGCCCCACCCCAATAGACGAGGAAAGCCGAACGTCGTACCCTTGCCCAATGTCCGCTAAGAGCCTCCTTTACGAGCGTGATTTCTTTGCCTGGAGCCGGCAGCAGGCCGAACTCTTGCGAGCGGGGAAGCTGGCTGATGCCGACATTGACCATATCGCCGAGGAAATCGACAGCATGGGCCGGACGGAGAAGCGCGAGCTTGTCAGCCGCTTGAGCGTCCTCCTGTTGCATCTCCTGAAATGGCGATTTCAGCCGGAAAAGCGCGGACCAAGTTGGGAGGCGAGCATCCGCGTGCAACGAAATCGTCTCGCCGACCACCTGGACGACAATCCGAGTCTCAAGCCCCTTTTGCCGAAGGCGCTCGCCTCGGCTTATCGCGACGCTTCGCTCGAGGTGGTCGCGGAGACGGGCTTGCAGGGATCGACCTTTCCCGGGGCTTGTCCGTGGACAGCCGATGAGGTCTTGGACGGTGAGTTTTGGCCGAGGTGAGAGACTGCGCGCGAGATTACTCCAGCTGAGGAAGATGCATTTTTGACAGCTGAGCGGCCTGACGGGCCTGTATTCGGCTGGATCGCCGACGGAAGCACCGTGTCACACATCGTTGCGCCCACATTCGCGAGAGGCAACGATCTGGGGTGGTTTTTCGCGCACTGTTACATTGCGGCATAGGTGAACGTCTCACTATGCATGACGCAACGTGTTTCGACCCTTTCACTGGAGCGAGTTTGACGAGGCGTTTCTCGGAAGCGTGCACTGCCGGGAATAAAGTGAGGACGGAATGAAGGCCTCCGAGACGCAAACAAAGTGGCGAAGAAACAGTAGACTCGCCTCGCCCGCCCGCTTCGCCGCGATCTTGGCGATTTCGCGCATCGCCATTGGTGTCCCTCGAGTCGGTCCGCGAGCTTGTCGAAATCGTCCTCGATGACGATACTCATGCTGGATGCAAATCGCACGCTTGCCAGAGCGGCATGTTGACTGTTCACCGGTCCCTTGTCGTCTTTGTCGGAAGGGCGATCGTCTCCAGCCTCGTCAGGTCGAGGCGGCGGGAGCCGCCGTCGATATGGGGGCGTTTGTCTAGCCTCCAGCGCCTACCGACTTGTGCGGATGACGTCGATCGCCGCGTCGGTTGCTGCGCCGAACATAGTTGATGATCGCCTCCGGTTTCTCGTGCTTCACCTTGAGCGCCGCGATCAGCGCGTCCTCCGCCGAAACGGTCACGCTTTGGCGCTCACCCGCGATGTTTATTCCAACCGTGAATTCGAGCGTCATGCTCCGATCTCCTCAGAACGCAGTCTCGACACCATACGGCCGCCTGCGGGAGCCCTTACCCCGGCCCCTCACCCGGCGCTTCGCGCCACCCTCTCCCGTCGGGAGAAGGGAGCGCCTACCCTTTCCTCCCCGCGATCTTGGCGATCTCCCGCATGACTTTGAGCGTCCCTGCAAGACGGTCGGCGAGCTTCTCGAAATCGTCGGTAACCACGATGCGCATGTCGGGGCGCACATAGGCGCCGTCGTGGGCGGAGACCCATTTGACCAGCGCAGTGGGATTCGCGAACGACTTGTTGCGGAAGGCGAGTGTCAAGCCCTTGGGGCCGGCGTCGAGCTTTTCGACATTGGCGCGGCGGCACAAAGCCTTGATCTGGACAAGACTCAATAAGAGCCCAACCTCGGGCGGCGGCGGACCGAAGCGGTCGACGATCTCAGCCCCAATCGCGTCGATCTCCACCTCGTCCTCGAGCGCTGACAGACGGCGGTAGAGAGCGAGCCGGGTCGGCAGGTCGGAAATATAAGATTCGGGGATCGTCACCGGGGCGCCAAGCTGGATGGTTGGGGACCACATGTCCTCGGCCGGAGCATCCTCGCCCGACTTGATGCGCTCAACCGCCTCGCGCACCATCTGCTGGTAAAGCTCGTAGCCGACCTCTTTGATGTGGCCGGACTGCTCCTCGCCCAGAAGGTTGCCGGCGCCGCGCAGGTCAAGGTCGTGGCTCGCGAGCTGAAAGCCAGCGCCCAGCGTATCGAGCGATTGCAGCACCTGGAGGCGCTTCTCTGCCTGCGGCGTGATCTTGGCCTTGGCCGGCGTGGTGAAATAGGCGTAGGCACGGATCTTCGATCTGCCGACGCGTCCGCGCAATTGGTAGAGCTGCGCGAGCCCGAACATATCGGCGCGATGCACGACCATCGTGTTGGCGCGCGGAATGTCGAGGCCGGATTCGACAATCGCCGTCGACAACAGGATGTCGTACTTGCCGTCATAGAACGCGCCGACCTTATCCTCGAGCTCGCGCGCCGCCATCTGCCCGTGCGCGATGACAAATTTGCACTCAGGCGCGTTCTGGCGCAGGAACGCCGCCGCCTCGTCGAGGTCGTCGATGTGCGGGCAGACATAGAAGGATTGTCCGCCGCGATAGCGTTCCCGCAGCAGCGCCTCGCGAATGATGAGCGCGTCGAAGGGCGAGACGAAGGTGCGCACCGCCAGTCGATCGATCGGCGGCGTGGCGATGATGGACATCTCGCGCACGCCGGTCATCGCGAGCTGCAGCGTGCGCGGAATGGGCGTCGCCGACAGTGTCAGGACGTGCACTTCCGAACGCAGCTCCTTGAGCCGCTCCTTGTGCCCAACGCCAAAATGCTGCTCCTCGTCGACGACGACGAGGCCGAGGTCCTTGAAGCTCACGGTCTTGCCCAAGACCGCATGCGTGCCGACGACGATATCGACGCCGCCCTCTGCGAGGCCCTTCTTGACCTCGCGGCTTTCCGCCGCGCCAACCATCCGAGAGAGTTGGCCAACGTTGACGGGCAAGCCGGCGAAACGCTGACGAAAGTTCTGGGTATGCTGACGAGCCAGCAGAGTCGTCGGGGCGACGATTGCCGTCTGCTTGCCATTGATCGCCGCGGCGAAGGCGGCGCGCAACGCGACCTCAGTCTTACCGAAGCCGACGTCGCCGCAGACCAGCCGATCCATTGGCCGGCCGGCAGCCAGGTCGTCGAGCGTCGCCTCAATCGCACTCTCCTGGTCCGGCGTTTCGTCGTAGGGAAAGCGGGCGCAAAATTCGTCGTACAGGCCTTCTGGGGCAGTGAGGCGGGGCGCCGTGTGCGTCATGCGCTGGGCAGCGACGCGGATGAGCTCGCCCGCCATCTCGCGCACGCGCTTCTTTAAGCGCGCCTTGCGCGACTGCCATCCGGCGCCGCCGAGCTTGTCGAGTTCGCCCGTCTCCGAGCCGTAGCGAGACAGAAGTTCGAGATTCTCGACCGGCAGGAACAGCCGATCTCCGCCGGCATAGTGGATCTCGAGACAGTCGTGCGGCGCGCCAGCCGCCTCGATTGTTTTCAATCCCACGAAGCGCCCGACGCCGTGCTCGATATGAACGACGAGATCGCCGGCGGTAAGCGCACTCGCTTCGGCGAGAACGTCCTGGGCGCGGCGCCGGCGCTTCGACTGCCGTACGAGACGATCGCCGAGAATGTCCTGCTCGCCAATGATGGCGAAGTCCGGCGCTTCGAACCCCTGTTCGAGCGCGATGACAGCGAGCGGCAGCGCGCCAGCGCGCGTTGTCGTCGCTTGACGATAGGACGATACGAACTCGAGTGGTTTGAGGCCATGCTCGGCCAGAACGTGGCTCAACCGCTCGCGCGAACCGTCGCTCCAGCCGGCGATGATCACGTTCAAGCCCCGCTCGCGCAACGCCCGCACATGCGCGACCGCGGCGTCGAACACATTGGCGCTCTCGTTCTGCCGTTCGGGAGCAAAATTGCGCCCGGTCCGTCCGCCGCAATCGACGACGTCGCTGGCGCCCGGCTGCGCCTCGAATGGCGTGAGCCGCGCCACCGGCTGGCCGGCAAGCCGCTCCTTCCACTCGCCTTCGCTGAGATAAAGCCGCGTCGGCGGCAGCGGCTTATAGTCCGCCTTACCGGGATCTTCCGCGTAAGCCGCGCGTCGCGCTGCATAATTATCGGTGATGAGCGCAATACGCTCGTGGGCCGCGTCGTCGGCGCGACCGTCGAGCACGAACGGCGCACCACCGATATAGTCGAAGATCGTGTCGAGCTTATCGTAGAGCAAAGGCAGCCAATGTTCGACGCCGATGGCGCGGCGGCCTTCACTGATGGCGGCGTAGAGATCGTCGTTTGGAGCGGGCGCGCCGAACTCCGCTGCGTAGCCCTGGCGGAAACGTTTGATCGAATCGGTCGTCAGGCGCGCTTCGCTCATCGGCACGAGATCAAGCGAGCGCAATTGCGTGGTCGAGCGCTGCGTCTCCGGATCGAAGGCGCGGATCGATTCGAGCGTATCGCCGAAGAAATCAAGCCGGATCGGCGCTGCCGCGCCAGGCGGATAGAGGTCGAGGATGCCGCCGCGCGAGGCGTAATCGCCGACGTCGCGCACGGTGCTCGCGCGCGCATAGCCGTTCGACTCGACCCAGTGTGCGAGGTCTTCCATCCGCACGCTGTTGCCCGGCGCGGCGGAGAATGCAGCGGACTTGAGATAGGCAAGCGGCGGCGCGCGCTGCGTCAACGCGTTGACCGAGGCGACGAGAATGCGCGGCCGCTCCATGGCGCCACGGCTCTTGGCTAGCCGCGCCAGCACGGTCATCCGCTCAGCCGATACGGCGGCGTTGGGCGAGACGCGATCGTAGGGTTGGCAATCCCAGGAGGGAAGATACAGCGCCTCGATCTCGGGCGCAGCAAAGCTCAGGGCGTCGATGAAGGCCTGAGCGCGTAGGCTGTCCCGCGCGACGAAGGCGAGCGTCGCGGCGCGCTGCTCGCCGTCCTTCGCGAGCGCCCGCGTCAGCTCGGCGACGATGAAGGCGTCGTACCCCTCGGGCGCGCGCGCCAGCGTGACGGCGCTGCCTTCCTCAAGGCGGCGAATGGCGGGAGCCATGAGACTCACGGAGTCTGGTCGGCGGGCGTTGGCGGTTTTCATCGCGATCCGCATAGGCGGCCAAAGAGCGCAGTGTCGAATTCCCGGGGCGGACGCTCACCGCCGATTATCCAGGCGAGCGCCTGCGGGTCGGGGACGTCGAGAAGACGCTCGAACTCGGCAAGTTCGTCTTCGTTCATCGTGGGCAAATGCGCATCGGCGAAGCGACCCATAATGAGATCCATCTCGCGCACGCCTCGGCGCCAGGCGCGAAACAGAATCCGCCGCCGGCGCTCATCGAGCGCTGCGCTAGAGAGGACGGAGCCGGACATTGCGAACCTTTGCGACGGAAACTTGATGCTGCCCAACCCCGCTAAGGTCGGAGTTGATCCCGCGATTCCCCGTTTCTAGCTTCATCAACTGATGAAGCGGTGGAAACACGAACGGCCGGGAACAAGTCCGACCAGGTCAGGCTGAGCGGCGGCCTTATAGCCTGCAGGGCGGCCTGTGTCAGCGCTTCATCAGTCGCTTGAGCGCCGAAGCGGCTTCGACGGCATGACGACTTCAGGAAGACCGAGCCAGCCCGCCAGCGCCTGAAGCTCCTCGGACATCGCGTCCATGACGTCCGAAGGCGCGTGCGACTCGAGGTGCACCGCGTGGACGAGCAGCCGTCCCGCCTGACGGTCGGCCTTCAGGTCGAGCCGGGCCACGAGCAGGTCGCCGAGCAGAAAGGGAAGGACATAATAGCCGTGCTGGCGTTTGTCCGCCGGCGTGTAAATCTCGATCCGATAGTGGAAGTCGAAGAGCCGCAGCGTACGGGAGCGCTCCCAGACGAGCGGATCGAACGGCGCCAGCAGCGCCCGCGCAGAGACGCGGCGCGGCCTGCGCGCGTCGCGATGAAGATAGGCGAGCCGCGCCCAGCCGGGAACCTCGACCGGCATGAGAACGCCCGCCTCGACGAGCGACTCGATTGCAAGCCGTGAATCGTCAGGGCCAAGACGAAAATAGTCGCGCAGGTCCTGGGTCGTGGCGACGCCGAGCGCCTGAGCG